>MKWU01000262.1_pt1 | contig 98880 bp, 85 predicted proteins | sample 809101 | NCBI WGS metagenome assembly MKWU01 (sample SAMN05860141, study PRJNA318959) | sponge metagenome | host: Aplysina aerophoba | place: Slovenia: Piran, Adriatic Sea, Gulf of Piran | collected 2013-05-07
CCCCCCCGAAAAGTCGGGGAGCAAGCACGCGTGGAGAAGAAGATAGGCGTCATTTTACTGCGTCGCTACAAAGCCATCTCCCCATCCGGCTCCAGCACGACCGGTTCTGCTTCTGTTTCGGCAGATACACGCTCTGCCCAAGCCCCGACATCCTGCTCGATGGGCGGGAAGGTGTTGTAGTGCATGGGCGAAACGATGCGTGGACGGAGTAGCTTGATCGCCTTTATCGAATCGTCTATGCCCATGGTGAAGCAGTCGCCGATCGGCAGCAGCGCCACATCCAGCCCTTCGTCGCCGATCAGTCGCATATCGCTGAACAGGCAGGTGTCGCCGGCATGATACATCCCAGCGCCTCCACCGCGAATCACAAAGCCATTGGGTTGCCCGCCATAGGTGCCATCGGGGAAAGACGAACTATGAAAGGCGATTGTCCATTTGGCGCTCATCCAGTCGTTGCGATATGTGCCGCCGGGATTGCCCTGAACCACATTCTGGACGCCATGCTGGGTGTACCAGTCGCCCATCTCGAAGTTGCAGACGACCAGCGCGCCAGTGCGTTTGGCGATTTCTACCGAATCGCCGACATGATCGCCATGCGCGTGCGTCAGCAAGATAACTTCTGCGTCCAGGTCTTTGGCTGCTGTCTTGGCCATGGGATTGCCGCTGACGAAAGGATCGATCAGGAGTTTGTGCCCGTCGATGTCCAGTGCGTAGGCTGAATGACCCAGCCAGCGTATTGTTACTGCCATGCCAGTCTCCTTGCGCTTGGTGTCGGTTGCCTACGCAGATTGTAGCAATTGCGCGCGCGCATTGCGAATCTGGGACGCGCTGGTGAGCTGTGCAGAATCTGCAACCAGACTGCCATTTGCCGCGTATACCAATAATATAACCGCAGTAATTTCAACCATGCGAGGAGCGCGCTGATGTCGCTACGTTTATCAATCCGGAAGATCGCGCTGCTGCTGATCATTGCACTGCTGGCGGGCGCAACAGGCGGCATATTCGGCTATATCTATGTTACGGGCGGCAGTGGCGAAGCCAGTCTTGCGGTGGATGATGCGCTGGCCACCCGGCAAGCCAACGACGCGGTTATCAGCGATGCAGTTGGCACGGCGGTCGCCCAGGCTGCAAAGGAAATCATCCCGGCCGCATTGGGCGCCGCGCTGGAAGCCGAACGAGCCCGCCAGCCCGTCCAGTTCAACATCGTGTCTGCCGAAAGTCGAGCCAGTTTCACGCTGGAAGAAGACTTGCGCGGACTGCGCACCACGGTCATCGGCACAACCAGCGAAGTCGGCGGCAAGATTGATGTCGTGCTGGCAGACCCGGCTGCCTCGACTATCGGAACAATCCTGATCAATGCGCGCACGCTGGAGACCGACAACAGCTTTCGCAATCGGGCGCTGCGCGGGAGAATCCTCTATTCATCACAAGACGAAAATGAATTCATCGTCTTTGAACCGCGCGAACTGAGCAACTTCTCTGTTGAAAGCATCGCCGAGGGCGAGACGATCCGCTTTGATATCGGCGGCGATCTGACCGTGACAGGCACAACCCTGCCAGTTACTTTCGCGGCGGAAGTCACGCTGGACAGCCCGACGCAGATCAGTGGCAGCGCGTCGGTCAACGTGCTGCATGCTGATTTTGGCTTGACCATTCCCGATGTGCCGGGAGTCGCCAATGTCACAGACGATGTCGAGCTGCGTCTGGACTTTGTGGCGCGGGCAACGGAATAGGGACGAGCTACCCTCTCAGTCCCCCCGAAAAGTCGGGGGGAGGCAGCCCTTCAGCACAGAGGTGATGTAGGGACGAGACTTGTCTCGCCCAACAATTTCGCTTGTATTGATGGGCGACTCGCCTCTACATCATCCTCTGTGGTTCAGCTATTGCCGTTCTTGCGGCGGCGAACTGGACGTTTGCGCGGCAGACGCATCGGCAGTTTGTGACGGCGGTTGCCATCAAATTGATAGAGCGCGTTCGCCACTGCGCCAGCTGTCGGCACCAGGCCGATCTCTCCAACGCCTTTCGCGCCATAGGGTCCATACGGATCGGGCACTTCGACGCCGATAACTTCCATCTCGGGCATGTCTTTGGCGCGCAGGATGCCGCATTTGCGCAGCATGGTGCTCTTGGGAACGCCAGCTTCCAGCGGCAAGTCTTCGCTGATGGCATAGCCCAAGCCCATGTGGATCGAGCCTTCCAACTGCCCCTCAAAGAGCGTGGGATTGAATATGCGCCCGGCATCGTGCGCCGCGACGATCTTCTCCACCTGCCCATCATCGTCCAGGATGACCAACTGCGTGGCATAGCTGTAGCTGTAATGCGTGTAGACTTTTTCGACCATGGCGCCGGGTTTGGTCGTCCAGTCTACGGTGAATTCGCCCTCGTACTGCCGCCCGACCAGCTGCTCCAGCTTGTGATATTCCAGGTCGGCTTTGAAGCGCTTGCAGGCGTCAATGATGGCATTGCCGACCAGCGATGTCCCGCGCGAGGCGGTTGTCATGCCCGTGATCATCTCCGACTCGGTGGCGACGCGCACTTCAATCTGGGCCGGGTCGATGCCTGTTTCGGTAATCAGCGCTTGCACAGCCATGGTATGCACGCCTTGCCCCATCTCTGTCCAGCCGTGATCGATGATCACCTTGGCGCCGTCTGGCTCGGCTTCGACGACGCTGAGTGTGACCTTGGACGAGTCGGGCATGCCATTGCCGATGCCGGTGTTCTTGATGCCACAGGCGATGCCGGCAAATTTGGCCTTGCGGAATTCGTCCTGCACGGCTTCCAGCGTGGCTTTTGCGCCAGCGCCAGCTTCGATCACTTGCCCGGTCGCGGTCATATCGCCGTCATCCAGCGCGTTCTGATAGCGGAATTGCCAGCGATCAAAACCGCCTTGTTCGCACAAGTCGTCGATGCAGCTTTCCAGCGCGAATGCCGTCTGGTTCACGCCAAAGCCGCGCATCGCTCCGCAGGGCAGGTTGTTGGTGTAGACAGCTGTGCTGACGATATCGGTGGTCGGGAAGTTATACGCGCCAGTGGCGTGCCCGGCCGACCGTTCCAGCACTTTCATGCCCACCGAGGCATAAGCGCCGGTATCGCCGACGAAACGCCCTTTGCAGAAAGTCAGCATGCCCTCGTCATCACAGCCGATCGTGTATTCCATCCAGATAGGATGACGTTTGGGGTGCATGAGAATGGACTCGTCGCGCGTGAGCCGCACTTTGACCGGCACGCCCATCAAATAGGCTGCCAGCGCCGCATGCCCTTGCACAGACAAATCTTCCTTGCCGCCAAATGCGCCGCCATTGGGCACCAGCACGACATTGACCGCCTCTTGCGGCAAGCCCAGCAACTTGGCAATCTGCACGCGGTCTTCAAACACGCCTTGTCCCTGCGACAGCACCTCTATACCCCCCTCGGTCCCCCCATCGGGATGGAGGGAGGATGGAAGTCCCCCCTGACTCGTCGGGGGGGATTTAGGGGGGGTTGGATAGGCAATGCAGGCTTCTGGCTCCATAAAGCCGTGCTCGATCATCTGTGTTTCATAGATGCCGTGGCTGGTATAAGCCGCTTCATTCATCGCCGCTCCGAGGTCGCCGCGGCTGGTGATGGACTGCGAGAGGATATTGCCGCCTTCGTGAAGAGACGGGCTGTCATCCAGCATAGCCGCGTGCATGTCGGTCACTGGTTCCAGCACCTCGTAATCAACATCGATGAGCGCGACAGCTTTGCGGGCGATGGCGTCTGTTTCGGCGACCACACAGGCCAGCACATCGCCGACATAGCGGGTTGTTTCGCCCTCGCCAATCATCAGGGGCCAATCCTGGCGGATCAAGCCGATATGCCGGTCGCCCGGAATCTCGTCCGCCGTGATGACTCGCAAAACGCCCGGATGCGCCAATGCCGCGCTGAGATCCATGGTTTTCACGACAGCGCGCGGATGATCGCTGAACTTCAATGCGCCGACCACCAGCCCATCCATGCGGATGTCATCGACATAGCGATGCTGGCCCAGCACCAGGTCTTGCGCCTGATATTTGGGCAGGCGCGTGCCGATGCTGCCATCGACTTCGGGCAGGTCGACTTCTTCTTCGTTGCGGATGGCTTCGGCGGCGCAGGAAATGGCATCGACGATCTTTTTGTAGCCGGTGCAGCGGCACAAGTGCGGCGTCAGCGACTTTTCGATATCGGCGCGGCTGGGTTCGGGATTGCGATTGATGAGGTTGTTGGCTTGCATGACGATGCCGGGAATGCAGAAGCCGCATTGCACGCCGCCCTCGCGCACGAAAGCATTGGCAAAGACATTCTGCCGATATTCGCCCAGCCCTTCGGTGGTGGTGATGGATTTGCCAGCCAGCTTGTCCATTTTGGTGACGCAAGCCAGCAGCGCCTTGTCATCGACCTGAACAACGCAGCAGCCACAAGCAGCTTGCGGCGCGCAGCCATCTTTCGGCGATATGATGCCCATCTCATCGCGCAGCCAACTCAGCAACGGGAGTTCCGGGTCGCCAGCATAGCCTATCGCCCGTCCGTTCAAATGGAAATGAATCATGGGGAAGCGTCTCCTATCTCTTTGGCAGCCAGCCAGGCACTTTTCGATAGGAAGCCCTAACGCCGTGGAACACGACCTGCGACTGGTCAATTCTATTATGTCGCGGTTGGCAGAAATCCGCAAGCAATTCGTCGTGCGCAGCTTACGTCGACGAGGCAAATGACAGAGTCGATTCTAGAAGGGGATATCGACTATTGCGGCAGTCTTTGCTTGCCGCTCTTCATTGTCAGTGTATTCCTGCAACTTGTCGTTGACATATAGGAGTATACTTCTCGCTGCATTCACCGCTAGCGTAGCTTCCGGTTCGGCGAGCAAGCCAGGGGACGACAAGTCAGGGGACGAGTGGGCAAGGCTGGCGTGGTTGCGCAACGTATTGATTGCGTCGAGCGCAGTCGCGAGGCCCTGCAGCGTCCTATCCACCTCCTTAGGCCATGATCTTCGGTTTTGAAAGGCAGGATGGTTCTTGCGGATGGCTTTGAAAGCGAGAGTCACTTTGCCGAGGTCGTCGAATTGTATTCCGCTCACAGCGCATTGCTCCTTGAGATAACCGTGCAATGCGGTATGCGTTCGGTCGACAGCGCTACTAGCGTTTCCCCTGCGAATCGCGGTCGCCGCTTCTTCCAGTGCACGCCTTACCGTTTCGGAAGACGGCGAGATTGAAACAGCGTCAACCATTTCTGACTGTGACTCGAGCCTTTTTGCGGCATTTTCAAATCTGCCATAGAGCTTGTCCTGATTGGATTGGCTTCCGAAACCGTCGAAACGTTGGTAATATTTACGCAGCGCCGCTCTAAGAATTGCGGCTTGACTACGAGCGGATTGCGATTTCAATATGTCTATGAATTGTTCCTTGATCGTTTGGGAAGTATCGTCGGTAGGGATTATGTCTAAATCGCAGTCAACTTGATAGAATTCCTCCAACTTCGCTCGACTACGGAAGCCCCCCAAATAGCCTACATCGACTCCAATATAGTATTCGACCAATAGTTTGATCTCCCTGTCCGAAAGTTTCGACACGCTCTACTCCTCCTAAATCTCCCTGACTTTTCAATCATTCTACGCCACGCGCGCCATCAAAAGAAGGTTTCGGAGTATGCCCATTTTGCTCAATGTCGGCACACAAATAAGTACAAGTTAATCATGCAACTACTTGATGCACTGGACTCGGGCGAGTCACCGCCTCGCCCCTACACAACAAGACCTCTGTGCGCTCTGTGCCTCTGTGGTGAATCTTTTTGACTTACTTGTGTGTTGAGTCTTTTGCATGACTTGCGATGCTTTTACTTGCGTTACAATGCGCAGGCGGACACACAAGGAGCAAAGGCAACACGATGTCATTGGCGGACAAGGTTAATCGGCGCTTCCATGCTGCTTTTGGCGCAGAACCCGCATTCATCGTGCGCGCGCCGGGACGGGTCAACCTCATCGGCGAGCACACCGACTACAACGACGGCTTCGTCTTCCCGCTGGCCATCGACCGCGCCGCGTATATCGCCCTGCGTCCCCGCGCCGACAGGTCTGTTCGCGTCATTTCTCTCGACATGGCGGACGATCAGTCTTTCGACCTGGATGACTTGCCTCGCCCGGACGAGACTCGCTGGGTCGACTACCTCATCGGCGTGGCCTGGGCATTGCAGCGAGGCGGTTATCCACTGGCTGGCTGGGAAGGACTGTTAGCAGGCGATGTGCCTATCGGCAGTGGCTTGTCCTCATCGGCGGCGCTGGAATTGGCGGCGGCGCGAGCCTTCTATTGTGTGGGCGGCTTCAACTGGGACGCGGCGCAGATGGCGCAGATCGGACGCGCGGCGGAAAACGAGTGGTTGGGCATTCAGACCGGCATCATGGATCAGATGATCTCGGCGGCGGGCCTGGAAGGACACGCTCTGTTGATCGACTGCCGCAGCCTGGAAACCACCCCCACAGCCCTGCCAGCCACCACTTCCATCGTCATCCTCGATACGGGCACGCGGCGCGGACTGGTCGATTCGGCATACAACGAACGACGGACGCAGTGCGAGGCGGCTGCGCGGCACTTTGGCATAGCCGCCCTGCGCGATATTGACCTGGCGACATTTTCCAAACGAGCGGAGGAGCTGGAAGCAGTGATCCGCCGACGGGCGCGGCATGTCATCAGCGAAAACGAGCGCACCCTGCAAGCGCGGGATGCCATGTTGGCGGGCGATGCCGAGGCCTTAGGCAAGCTAATGATCGCCAGCCACATCAGCCTGCGTGACGACTTTGAAGTATCCAGCCCGGCGCTGGATGCCATCGTCGACTGCGCCAATGCCGAGCCCAGCTGCTATGGCGCGCGCATGACCGGCGCGGGATTTGGCGGCTGTGCAGTCGCTCTGGTGCGAGCGGACGATACGACGGGCTTTGTGCGCAGAGTCGGCGCAGGCTACGAATCAGCGGCAGGCAACAGGCCGGCGCTCTATGTAACCCGTGCCAGCGCGGGCGCAGCGACAATAGATGTGTAGACGCGAACCGCGAAAGCCCTCCCTCAGATTCTGCGATTATGTGTCAATTTTCCTAAGACCATTACAACTCTAGTTCGCATTGCTGGTTGAGTCAATTCTTGAGAGCATCTCTCGTTCTTCTGCCATTCGCACCAGGTCAGATGCTTGCATCTCCAGCGCTTCCGCTAGAGCAAAGATGATATGCAACGATGGGGACTTCTCTCCGCGCTCAATCTCGCCGATGTAATTACGGTGGCTGCCGCAGCGAAACGCGAGCTTTTCTTGCGAAAGTCCTAACTTGAGGCGCTGCTTCCTAACAGAGACCCCAAAAGACTTGCCTAAGTACCGCATCTCTGCACCTGTGTCTCGGTACAGAGATTGTTAAGAATGTGGGCAATCTGGCTACACGCTATTGCGGGTAAGAAAGGTGTTCGCTATAGTAAGCGGATGCTGGAACAATACATAAGACTTACCCGATCCCCAAAGGCTGGGACGTGGACTATGACTAACCAGTCAGGGAGGCTATACGCCCCCACCTTCATTGTGAGCTTAGCTGGCGCATGCTGGGATATCCGTCAAGTATCCACAACGGAGAGAATCCGGTAATGTTCCGAACTAAGATCAATACAGCCGTCTGGTATTGTTGCATCGCTGTGCTGACATTGGCCACTATACATTTCTTATTCTTCGCAGAAGTCACTTTCGCCAGCGCCGATATGCTTTGTCTTACAATCGTAACGATGGCCCTTTTGCTTGTGTTCAAACCATAACCAGTCCGCTGTGGTATATTAGTAGCGTGTTGACAGGAACACCTTCGGTGAACGCCTTCAACTCGGTGCCCTCGGTTGTGAAAAAATCTGACGCGATTGCCCTGGAGATGGAGAAGCAAAAGCAGATGCAGTGGCGCAGAATTGTGCTAAGATAGGCGCATTGTGCAGCAAGCTAGCAGGAGGCAGCGTCTTTGGACACATTGAAGTTGGCGCATGACATTGTCGACATCGTTGAAGACCGCAAGGCAGAAGATATTCTGCTGCTCGACCTGCGCCCCGACCAGCTCATCGCCGACTTTTTCATCATCTGCAGCGGCGACAATGAGCGGCATCTGCGCGCGCTGATCGAAACGGTGCGCCTAGATGTCAAAGACAAGCATAGCAAACTGCCCTTTGCCAACGAAGGCACGGCGGAAAGCGGCTGGGTCGTGATGGACTATGGCGATGTGGTGGCGCACTTCTTCGCCCCCGAAAAGCGCAAATATTATGCGCTCGAAGACCTGTGGGATGCCGCCGGTCGCGTCATGCTGCGCATTCAATAGGGCGAGGCTTCAACTGCCTGCGCCTTCTGCAAATATTTTGAAGGACTCCATGCCTTTGCGCGTCTGCTTGCGGAAAGTGCGCTGCCTCATGAAGAAGGCCATGATGCGCATGAAGCCGCGAAACTGGAACTCGCAGTCCATGTTCCAGCGTGTTGTTTCGCCTTGTGGATGGAAGGTGTTGCGCACGATATTGTACACGCCTTTGGCATCATAGGCGCCGCTGAACTCGTCTGGCATGTTGCGCGTGGTGATGGTTTCGATCATCTCCAGCTTGCGCTTGCCCATGTCGTAGAGCAGGCGAGTCTGCGCGCCGGGCGTGCCTGGTTCGCCACTGAGGTGTTCGATTTCTACCAAGCCTTCTTGCCACTGCTTGAGATTCTCGAAGCTGTCGAACAACTCAATGACCCGCTCGCGTGGCAGATTGATGATGATTTCTTCTGTATAGCGCATGAGATTTGCTGACTGCCATTTCAACTATGCGGACACTGTTGATGGCAGGATGTTCAGCTTCGGTCTGCCAGCCGATTCAAGGCCGACTGCATCACAAACACCAGCCCAAAGAGCGAGCTGAGCATGAGCACGATGCAAGCGCCAGACGGAATGTCCAAATAGTATGACGCATAAAAGCCGACGATGCCACTGACGATGCCCAGCAGGCTGGAGATGACCAGCATGTGGTGCAAGCGCTTGACCAGCAGCCGCGCCGTGGCCGCCGGCGTGATCAAGAGCGCCAGCATCAGCGCGATGCCCACCGCCTGCAAGCTGACGACGATGGTGACGGCGATCAATATCAGCAGCAACAGACGCAGCGCCTCGGCCGGCAGCTTCAAACTGTGGGCCAGGCTCAAATCGAAGCTAATGATGAGGAACTCCTTGTAGAGCAAGCCGATGATGACCAGCACGATGGCGGTCATGGCGGCCATGGTGAGCAGGTCCTGGTGGCTCACGCCGTTGATGCTGCCGAAGAGGATATGCGTCAAGTCGACGGCATAGCTGGATTGCGTGCTGATGATGGCGATGCCCAGCGCAAACATGGTCACGAAGACGATGGCGATGGCGCTGTCTTCTTTTAGCTCTTGATTGCGCGTCAACCAGGCGATCACCAATGCCGAGACGATGCCCGCGCCCAAGCCGCCCACGAAGAGATTGCTGCCGATATTGCCGCCGCTGGCTGTGTAAGACAGGGCGATGCCGGGCAGGATCGAGTGCGCAAGGGCATCGCCAAAAAAAGCCATGCCCCGCACCACCACAAAACAGCCGACGACCGCGTTGATGCCGCCGACCAAAATCAGCGCCAGCATGCCGCGCTGGATGAAACTGTATTGCAGAGGCTCGGAAAGGAAAGCCACCAGGTCCATATCAACGCGACCTTTCTCGTTGACGAGCCAGCATCAGCAGGTCGTCGCTATACATGGTTATGGTGGCCCCAAATGCCTGACGCAGCATCTGGGGCTCTAGCACTTCGTCCGGTGTGCCAAAAGTCACGATCGCGCCTTGACTAAGCACGAGGATCTTGTCGAAGTGCAGCGCCGCATTTTCCATGTGGTGCGTCGACATCAGGATGCTGATGCCATGCTCGGTCAATATGTCCAGCGCTTCAATGATCTCGCTTTCGGCATGTTGGTCGACGCCGCTGAAAGGTTCGTCCATCAACAGCACCCGGGATTCTTGCGCCAGCGCGCGGGCGATGAAGACGCGCCGGCGTTGTCCGCCACTGAGCTCGCTGATCTGTCGCTTGGCCAAGTCGCCCAGGCTCAAATGCTCCAGAATATCGCGGATAGCCTGGTGATCGGCGCGCCGCGGCAGCCGAAACCAGCCGATATTTCGGTTGCGCCCCATCATCACGACATCATAAACCGAGACCGGGAAGCTCCAGTCGATGTCGTTTTGCTGGGGCACATAGCCGACCAGGCTGTGGCTGCTGTGGCAATCTTCGCCAAAGATCGAGATGCTGCCCGAGTTGAACTGCAGCAAGCCGACAATGGCTTTGAAGAGCGTGCTCTTGCCAGCGCCGTTGGGTCCGATGACAGCGACGCGCTCGCCCGCCTCGACTGTGAAGTTGATGTTGGCAAGAGCCTGCCGGTTGCCTGGGTAGCCTGTCCCTAGCTGACGGACGACCAGCGCCGCCTGCACACCCTTGTCAACTGTCATGGTAGTGCCTCTCACGCGGTCTTAGCCACTCAGCGCTTCTATGATGGCTGAGAAATTGTAACGCATGTAGTCGAGATAGGCGCCGGCGGGACCAGCGACTTCCCCGAGCGAATCGGTGTAGAGCGGCACGATTTCGACGCCAGTTTCCTGGGCGATCGTCTGCAAGACTTTGTCGCTGGTGGTCGATTCGCCGAAGATAGCAGGCAGCTCCCGCTCGCGAATCAGGTCGATCAACTCAGCGACATCGCGGGCGCTTGGCTCGACCGAGGTGCTGACGCCGGGGATGACGGTCGAGACGATCTCAAAGTCGAAGGTGCCGGCCAGGTAGCCCAAGGCATCGTGCGCTGTCATCAGCACGCGTTTTTCGGCGGGCAGGTTCTCCAGCGCGGGCCAGATGAAATCTTTTTCCAGCGAGATGAGCTGCTCTGCATAAGCCAACGTCCGTTCATGGTAGTCGGCGGCATGGTCGGGGTCGATTGTGGAGAAGCTGTCGCGCATGGTCAGCGCCCAGCGGATGACATTCTGTGGATCAAACCAGATATGGGGGTCGCAGGCGCCGTCTGCATGGTCATCCCCGCCGCTTTCGTGGCCATGGTCATGCGCCTCGCACTCGATATCTTCGGCTCTGCCCAGGAATTCGCCATGGCCGTGCCCGCCGATGGCATGGAATTCGGCATCCTGCGCGTCGCAGCCGGTCAGTTCGTCCTCATGCGCATGGTCGTCATCTTCTTCGTGCGCGTGCTCGTCATCGTCATCGTCATCGTGCGCGTGCTCGTCATCGTCTTCGTGCGCGTGCTCGTCATCGTCTTCGTGCGCGTGCTCGTCATCGTCTTCGTGCGCATGCTCGTCATCGTCTTCGTGCATTTCGTCGTCGTCATGACCAGTTTCGTCTTCGTGGTCATCATCGTCCTCATGCGCATGCTCATCGTCGTCATCGTGCATTTCGTCTTCGTGCGCGCCCAAGGGACGGATATCAATGCAGGCGGAGGCGACAGTGATGCGCACCGATTCGCCAGCGCTCTCGATCGCGTCCAGCAGCGATTCTTCATAGCCCATGCCGTTGATGAGCACCAGATCGGCATCGGCGACAGCAGCAAGGTCACCGGGCGTGGGGATGAAGGTGTGCGGATCGCTGCCCACAGGGATGAGCGAGCGGATTTCGAGGTGGTCACCGGCGACATTGCGCGCCACATCGGCCAGGATGCTGTGAGACGCGATCACGACCGGTTTGGCGGATTGAGCGCCGACATTGACGCCGAAAAGCAGCGCCAACATGGCAAGAGCGACTATTCGTATTTTCATGATTGCAACTCCTTAACGATACATGGTCTCATTAAGAATGCTATGCGAAGAAGATTGTCGGCGCAAGCCTCAATCACAGTGTACCATTTGCTATATGAACGCAGACCGAGGCAGGCGCATCCTGCTGCTGCTGATCATCGCTTTCTGCTGCTGTGCGCTCGTCGTCACGGGCGGCTTGCTGGCGGCGACGCTGCTGCGATGGGCGGGCGGCGGCGCAATCGTGGCGGAGTTGACACCGGCGGCACAGCGAACAATCCGCATCATCGACGCTGGACAAGCTCGCCAGTTGCAGACAGCGCTGCATGAGCCGCTGCCTATCTTGGCGCGCGCTGGCATCTCACTGGGCGAGATGGATAAAGTGTGGATCAATGGCGCGCTGGCAAAGCAGGAATCGCTGCCCGACTGGACTGTGCCTGCCAGTCAAATCGAGATCCGCCGCGCTGTGCAGTTGCGCATCCTGGACGATGGCGCTGAAGTTGCTATTACTTCTGCCGCTGAGACGATTGGCGAGGCTCTGGACGAAGCAGGCATCCGGCTGGGCGCGAGCGATGAGATCAACCTGCCGCTGGATACTCGGCTAGATAGGGATACAGACCTGCGCATCACGCGGGCGATGCGCGTCCGGCTGCTGGTGGATGGCGAAGTCATTGAAGCGCGCACACAAGTCCAACGCGTGGCCGACCTGCTGGACGAGCTGGAACTATCGCTGGGCAGCCTGGATTTTACGCGACCGGGCCTTGGTGAATTGCTGGGCGCGGACGCAGATATCGAAGTCGTGCGCGTTGTCGTCGAAGAGTTGGTGGAGCGCGAAGAAACGCCGCCGGGCAACCCCCAATATCGTCCCGACCCGAATACGCCGCTGGACAGGACGACCGTGATACAGCAGGCGCAGCCCGGCATCCGCGAGACGATCACGCGACTGCGCTATGAAAATGGCCGCGAAGTCAGCCGCGAGACCGGTGAGCCGCAGCTGGTGCAGCAGCCGCAGAATCAGATCATCGGCTATGGCACGAAAGCGGTCGTGCTGGGCACGGTCAACACGCCGCAAGGACCGCGCGAGTATTGGCGAGTGCTTTGCATGTACGCGACAAGTTATAGTCCACGCTCGAACAACGGCAATACCCAGACAGCCATCGGCCAGACCTTGCGCACGGGCATCGTCGCATCCAACCCCGACCTCATCCCGTATCGCAGCGATGTATTTGTGCCTGGCTATGGAGTCGGCTACATGGCGGATACAGCCGGCTACCGCAGCTCGCCTTATTGGATCGACCTGGGCTTTAGCGATGCCGACTATACGAGAGATTGGCACGAGTATGTCAAGGTGTATCTGCTGACACCCGTGCCAGCCAAGGTCAGCGCGCTGCTGCCGGCCTGGAAGCCCATGCGGACTGTTCCTGGCGGCTGCAACTAAGGCAAGGGTGCTGCCAAATGTGCCGCCAGCAGACGCGCGAACTGCCCCGGTTTTTCCAGATGCGTGTTGTGCCCGGCGCCGTTGATGATTTCCAGCCGCGCGCCGGGAATAGAATCGCGCATTGCGGCGTTGATGCGCCGAAACTTGCTGTCCAGCTCGCCAACAATGAGCAGAACCGGCAGCTGCATCCTCGGCAGAGACTCCCACAAGCTGGGCTGCGCGCCTGTGCCCATCCCACGCAGGCTGCCCGCCAAGCCAGCTGGATGGCAACGCAGCCGTTGCTTTCGCTGCGCCAAGCGCACATGGGGAGTCAATTGCGCTTGCGACGCCCACATGGGAAGCGCCCCCCAATACTCGACGAACCAGGCGATTCCGCGCGCCTCAATCTGGTCCGCTAGCAGATTGTCGCTTTGTTGGCGGGTCATTCGCTCCTTTTCAGTGGCGATGCCCGGCGATGCGCTTTCCAACGTCAATGACAAAAAGCGCCGCGGATAGTGCAACGCCAGGTACAGCGCCAGCCTTCCGCCCATGGAATAGCCGAGCAGGTGGACTTGCGGCAGCTTCAGCGCGTCCAGCAGGCTTATGAGGTCGGCGGCGACACGGGACATGTGCCAGGCTGCGGCGCATTTGGGCGAGTCGCTGCGGCCATGACCCGGCAGGTCGGGCATGATCAGCTGGTTTTTCGCTGCCAAAGCTGGCGAGAGGCTTTGCCAGGCGCTGTGATCGCCAGTGAAGCCATGCAGCAGCAGCAGTGGCTCGCCGTCGCCCGGCAGGCTGATGGCGTAGTGGTTGCCGCTAGCGGCGCGCAGACGCATCGTGGAAGGCTTGTCGGGCGGCGCTGCGCAGGACTTTGCCAGATGCGCTGCGTGGCAAGACGGCAAAGGCGAATTCGCGGGGGACTTTGTAGCGGGCCAGATGCTGCTGGGCAAATTCGATCAATTCTTTTGCGTCGATTGTTTTGTCGGTCTTCAGTTGGACGAGGGCGGCGACCCGTTGCCCCCATTGCTCGTCGGGCAGATCGAAGACCAAGGCGTCGTCCAGCGCCGGGTGCAGTCGCAGCGCTGCTTCGACCTCGGCAGGATAGATATTTTCGCCGCCACTGATGATGAGATCGCTGCGCCGCTGCATGATGAACAAGTCGCCGTCTGTGTCCAGGTAGCCGATATCGCCCGTGTGCAGCCAGCCATCGCGCAATGCCTGGTCGGTTGCTGCCGCATCGCCATGATAGCCACGCATTACCGTCGCGCCCTTGACCAGCACTTCGCCCGGCGCATCCGCCGCCAGCATTCGACCATTATCGTCTGCGATGACCACTTGCGTGAACGGCAATGGCTTGCCGACTGTGCCCGGTTTGACGCACAGCTCGTGTGGCAGGGCTGTCGCCACCTGCGATGAAGCCTCGCTTAGCCCATAGCTGGCGGCCACGGGGATATTCTCTGCCAGGCAGCGTTCGATCAGGCTGGGTCGAGCTGCTTCGCCACCCAGCAGCACGAGTCGCAGCCGCGGATTCCAGTCTCTTTGTTTCGCATCCAGCAGGCGCTGCAGCATGGTTGGCACCAGCGAGACGATTGAAATGGGGTGCTCGCTCAGCACGCGATTCACGTTGTTGACATCGAAAGCGGGCAGCAGCTCAACCGCAGTGCCATAAATCAGCGAGCGCAGGATGATGCTCAGCCCACCGACATGATAGAGCGGCAAGACGCAGAGCCAGCGATCCTTGGGCAGCGCGCCGAGTGTCTGCGCCGATGCCAAAGCGCTGTGGTAGATGTTGCTATAGCTCAGCCTAGTCGCTTTGGGGCGACCGCTGGTGCCAGAGGTATGGATGATGGCGATGTCGTCAGCGAGGTTCATCGTGCCGTAATCATCAAAGGCGGAGGGCTGATTCAGACGACTTTCCGGCGGATGCAGCAGGAACTTCTTCGCGCATTGGGCGGCTTTGTCGCGCGTGTCGGGCGTGCAGATCACCAGCTTGCATCGGGTCTTGTCGATCTGCCATTGCAGTTCTCCCACGGTTAAACGGGTGTTCAGTGGCACGACGATGACGCGCAGGCGCATCAATGCCAACAGAGTCAATACGAAAGGCAGACAATTGGGCATCAGAATGCCGACCTTGTCGCCGGGCTGCAGCTGGCTGTGGTCTTGAATCAAGCCGGCAGTCATCGATGCCAGGCGGTTTACCTGGGCGAATGACAGCTCACTGCCCTTGTCGACGATAAAGGTCTTGTCGGGCATGCTGTTGACCGGGATCGTCCGTCCGCTCACGGTTTATCCCCCGTCGCCTGGACACCGCAGAAGACTCTCGGTACGTGCAAGCAAGTCATGCAACAAGTATATGCGCTGGAATCGTGCGACTCACTGCCTCGCCCCTACAACAAAGTTTCATGTCATCTGTAGGGGAGACTCTGTGAGGCGCCCACAGCAGCCTTCCCCCTCACGGGCGGCGCGGGAACTTGCTGAAGTCGGGTTTGCGCCCTTCCAGAAAGGCATTTTTGCCCTCGCTGCCTTCATCGGTCATATAAAAGAGCATGGTGGCATCGCCAGCCAGCACCTGCAGTCCCGTCTGCCCATCCAGCTCGGCGTTCAACCCGGCTTTGATGAAGCGCAGGGCGATGGGGCTTTTGCTGAGGATCTCGCGTGACCATTGCAGGGCTTCTCGCTCCAGCTGGGCCAGCGGCACGACGGTGTTGACCATGCCCATCTCTTGGGCTTGCTCGGCGCTGTACTGCCTGCACAAGAACCAGATCTCGCGGGCTTTTTTCTGCCCGATGTGCGCCGCCAGGAATGATGAACCGAAGCCGGCATCGAAGCTGCCCACGATGGGACCGGTCTGCCCATAGATGGCGTTGTCGCTGGAAATGGTCAGGTCGCAGCAGACATGCAAGACATGCCCGCCGCCGATGGCATAACCAGGCACAACCGCGATGACGGGCTTGGGGATATTGCGGATATAGCGCTGCAGCTGCAAAACATTGAGGCGCGGCACGCCATCATCGCCGACATAACCGCTGTGCCCGCGCACTTTTTGGTCGCCGCCGGCGCAGAATGACCAGATGCCGTCTTTGCTGCTGGGTCCGTTGGCGGTGATCCACAGCAGGCCGATATCGCTATCGTGCCAGGCATGCAAGACGGCTTCGGTCATCTCGTCGATGGTCTTGGGGCGGAAGGCGTTGCGGATATCGGGACGGTTGAAGGCGATGCGCGCGATGCCCTCGGCTTGGTGGTAGCTGATGTCTTGGTAGGGCGCAATCTCTCGCCAGTCCGCCAGCTGCATGAGGTCGGCGGTGCTGATTTTGGCTTGCTGCGCGGCACTGGTCATGGCGCTGTCTCCTCTTGCGTTGCGATGTTATGATTTAACCACAGAGGGTGCAGTGGACACAGATTCTTTTTACCCCCACGGTCTCTCATTCTGCGTTGTGTAGGGGCGAGCCAATGGGTCGCCCAATTTGCGACAGATCGCAGCACGGTGGGCGAGGCGGCGACTCGCTCACTATGAGCCATACTGTTCACAATCTGGCGTCTCGAAGCGAAGTCCTTACGGCGCGCATGATCTCTTCTCTGCGCTGCAGGTCGGACTCAGAATTCGTGCGAACTTCGATCAAGGTTGCGCTATTCCCATTGATGGACTCGCCAAAAGCACGGCGGAATGTGGCACGGTCGTCGGCGCGGCTGTATTGCAAGCCATACAATTCTGCGACCTGGGCGAATTCCAGTCCATGCGGCGTGAGAAAGTAGTCGCCGAAAGCTGGCTCAAATTGGCGCACGGGCAGCCGCTGGAAGATGCCGCCACCATCATTATTCAGCAGCACAAGCGTGATCGGCACAGCGCAGCGTCGCACTGCCAGCAGCCCATTCATATCGTGGTAGAGTGTGATATCGCCCAGCAGCGCAGCCGTTGGTCGTCCCTTGCGCGCCAAGGCAATACCCAGCGCGGTCGACACATTGCCATCAATGCCCGATGCGCCGCGATTGGCAAATGTCTGGATTGACTCTTCGCGTGGCCTGGCAAACTGATCCAGCTGGCGCACGGGCAAGCTGCTGCCGGCGAAGATCGCGCCGTTTGCGGGCATCAGCTGCGCCATATCAAAAGCCACTGCGCCGTCAAAAAAGTCGCCCCTTGTCATCTCGCTGTCGATTAGCTGCCAGGCCTTGGCATCAATGTTTGCCAGTTGAACGCGCCAACTGTCATCGGCGGCGAGCAGGTTGTCGAACTCGCGCGCATCGACGGCGGCGGGATCGATAGTCAGGTGCTGGGTGATGCTGTGGCTGTCGTCCGCCCATTCGCCAGCGCGACTGCAATAGATGTGATAGCGCAACCGGCTCTTCGCCAACAAGTCTTGCATGCCACGGCAGAGCGGCGGCGCGCCCAGGCGGATCAGCGCATCAAGGCCCGACATGTCTACGCTCGCCAGCCAGGATTCATAAGCGCCCAAGCTGCCAGCGTCGCGCAGGTTCGAGTTGAACTCTGCCAGCACAGGAAAGCCCGTGGCTTGCGAAAGACGCGACAGCCAGGGCAACAAGGCATTTTGTTCGGCTTTGCTGCGGGCGCTGCCATGTCCGCAATAGATGATTCCGCGACAATTGCGCAAGTCCGCCGTCAGCAGTGGGCGCAGGCTCGGCTCGGTCCCCGGCGGCGCCGGAAAAAAACGCGTTGGGGGGCGGCGGTCAATTTCCAGCGAAACATCGGCGGCGGGTTCGAAGGGCTTGCGGAAGGGCAGGTTGATGTGCACGACGCCGCGGTTTGCCTGCACAGTCGCATAAGCGCGCGCGGCCAGCGTTCGCAGATTTTCCAGCGCCAACCGGGGTGGGTCGGCCTCAGGCAGAGGCGCATCAACGAAGAGATCGACATAGTCCCCATAGAGTTTGATCTGGTCGATGGTTTGGTTTGCGCCGCTGTGCCGCAGTTCGGGCGGACGATCGGCAGTCAGGACGATGAGCGGCAGGCGAGATTGATGCGCTTCGATGATGGCGGGGAAGAAATTGGCGGCGGCCGAACCCGATGTGCAGACGACGGCGGCCGGCTCGCCCGTGCCCAGCGCCAATCCCAATGCGAAGAAAGCAGCGCTGCGTTCGTCCAAATGCGAGGTGAGCTGGATGCTTTTGCGGTGCCGCGCCAATGCCAGCACGAGCGGTGTGTGCCGCGAGCCCGGCGCGATGCACACATGGCGCAGTCCCGCGGCGACCAGCGCGTCGATGAATGTTGTGGCGTAAAGCGTGGCAGGGTTAGACACAGAGGACACAGAGGCAAGGGCTTTTGCCACAGAGGCACAGAGGCACAGAGGCAAAGAGGAAGAATCTCATAAAACCAAACGCTTTATGCCATTTCGGAGCACAGCCACATTGAAGTTTATCAGCAGACCGATCGGCGACTCGGTTATCCGCAGATAGCTCAACAACTGCGCTTTATGAACGGGCAGAATTTCTTTAACGGATTTCAGTTCAAGGACGACTATGTCTTCTACCACCAGATCGAGTCGGTAGGAGCCTATAGTGTGCCCTCTGTATGTAACCTCAACAGCCTTTTGCTGTTCAAACTTGAGTTGCCTCTCTGTCAACTCAATGCAGAGCGCGTCTTCGTACAACTGTTCCAAGAGTCCTGGCCCAAGCGAGCGATGTACATCTATAGCTGCGCCGATGATTTCGTGAGTAAGCGTTTTGTGTTTAATTTCGTGATATTTGCTCATGCCCGAAATGTCTTCTATAACCTTCCTCTGTGCCTCTGCGCCTCTGTGGCAAAACCTTTGTGCCTTTGTGGTTTATATACTTATTTTATTCGACGACTCCGCGTGCGCGTCGAGCATGGGGCGGAGCTTGAGCGCTGTCTCGTCCCATTCGGCTTGGGCTTGGCTGCGAGCGACGATGCCTGCGCCGGCGTAGATCCAGGCGCGTGCCTCCTGCGCTACAGCCGAGCGAATCGCCACCGCGAATTGCCCATCCAGCTGCGCATCCAGCCAGCCGACTGGCGCGCCATACCAGCCTCGTGGGATGGGCTCGAGCTGGCGGATTAGCTGCAGCGCATTGTGCCGCGGGTCGCCACCCAGGGCGGGCGTCGGATGCAAGGCGCTGGCCAGGGGCAGCAAACCAGACGCCACTTTCAGCCGGGCGTGGATGGGACTGTGCAAGTGCTGGATATGGCGCAGCTTGCGCAGGCGCAGTTGCCGGATGTCCAGCGACTGGACCAGCGGAGAGAGGCGATCGCAGATTCTGTCGACGACGACTTGCTGTTCGCTGCGGTCTTTATCGCTTTGCAGCAGGCGCTCACCCAGCTGCTCGTCTTCCGCTGTGCTTGCGCCGCGTTTGATGCTGCCAGCCAGCGCCATGCTGCGCAACTGTCGCCCGTTGACGGCTGCCAGCAACTCGGGCGAAGCGCCATAAAAAGCATAGCGCGGACGCGGCTCGAACAGGAAGCGGTAACAATCGCTATAGTTCTTTGCCAGATAGCGAAGGATGGGCAGCAGTTGTACAGGGCCGTCAAAGCGCAATTCGGCCGCGCGTGAAAGCACCACCTTGTTCAGCTCGCCCGCATGAATGCTGCCGCGCGCCCGTTCGATCATGCGCGTCCAGGCAGCCAGGCTCATGGGATAGTCGATATCCAGCAGGCGACTTTGTTGCTGGTCGCGCCGCGGGCGATAGTCTCGCAACTGGGCGATCTTCGTCTGCAGCGCCGCTTCCAGCGCTTTCTTCATGGCAGCTGGCGCTTCGTCTGTCGGGATCTGCGCGTTGATGGTGAGCCAAGTTTCGTTCTGGGCGCGTGCCAGCTGATAATGCGGCAGCACAAACCAGGCTGGCGTATAGATCGACCAGGTATTGTCGGGCGTGAAGTCGTGGCGAAAGGCGAATCCGCCGAACAAGCGCGGACCTGACATAGATGGCGAATTGTCTGCTTGCATGGCGTCTGCAAACAAGGCGCGGGCATCGCGGCTGATGTTGTCGAAGCGCGCATCGCCCCAGGCGAATAATTCGGCGGCGCTGCCGGCTCCAGCCAGTTCCAGCGAGCCATCGGCAGACGCCCAGGCAAAGCGTGCTTGTCCATCGTGCGCTGCCAAAAAGTCCTGCAGCGCGATGCCCGGGCAGGGCAGGCTGCAGCTGAGCAGGCGCTCGCTCGGCGGAATTTGCATGGCTAGCGGTAGTCGACGCTCTTCAGTAGCAAAGGCAGCAGCGCGCCCATAATTTCTTCCTTGCTGGGTTCGCCCGTGTAGACCCACTGGATGACAACATTGTAGATTGCGCCCATCCAGGCATGCGCCACGATCTGCGTGTTGACCGGGGCGATCGAACCGTCGGCGATCGCTTCGTCCAGGTAGGTTTGGATCAACTGGGCAAAGCGGTCGTTGACTTCCAGGCGCTTGCGTTCGAAGACGCTGCCCAAGCCGACCGCTTGTACCAGCAGCAGCTTGGCGGGCCTGCGATATCTGCCGAAAGTTTCCAGCACAGCTTCAAGCGCGGCGCGGACTCGCTGAATGCCCGGCGCTTGTTGGTCGATGGCTTCTTTGGCGCGGCGTTCGATCAAGTCTGCAAATTGGTCGACCAAAGCGATGAAGAGTTGCTCTTTGTTGGGAAAGTGGAAGTAAATGCTGCCCTTGCTGATGCCCCCTTTCGCCACGATCTCGTCCAGCTTGGTATCGTGAAAGCCCTTGGCGCTAAAGATAGTGAGCGCGGCATCCAATATGCGCTCGCGGGTGGGCGGACGAGCAGGGCTGTCCATAGACGCTCACAATACTGACTGGTCAGTATTGTCCAGTCTATCAGCTATTCACATGTTTGGCTAGCGCAAATCGGCGACGCCGGGCGAGCAGCGCGGCAGCTATCTAGTCTGCGCTGGCGCGGCAGGTAAGCGAGCCGATAGCGAGACCCAAGCCGGCTGGCAGCCAAGCCCAGGCGTCAAAGAAGTGCTTGATAATCTGCACGATGATGTTGTCCTCCGGCGTCACATTGATGCCGTCTCCCACCGCGCTGCGAATGATGAAAAGAATGACCGCTGCGATGAGCCCGGCAACGATGCCTGCCACGATGCTGCCGACAATATGCGCTGGCGCCTGCGCCTCTTTCGCATTCTCGGCGATCTGTGTGGCAACTTTGGGTCCAGCCCGAAATGAGCTGAGGTAGATCGTGCCCATCACCAAGCCAAAGAGCAGGTCATTGCGAGTTACCAAGCCCGCAATGGCAACGATCACCAGGGCGGTGATGGTCATAATCCCGTGACTGTGTTGGCGTAGATCCGCGTGCGCGTCTTTCGTATTTTCGGTCATAATTGCATGCTCCTGACATAGTACGAATAAAGAATTGCTGGAAGTTGATCGTGTCGCCTGAATAGGCTCGACGCCTGGATTGTAACACAGCCTATGGTGTGACGGTCATTGTCTGCGCGAGCAACAAGGGTGGAGAGGATTGAACTCCAACAGGATCAGCGCGGGAAACAGCCTGTCATATTGAACAGAACCCCGACTTGATCAACAGACGCGGCCGCAAGGTACTTCCCTTCTCATCTTGTGGGACAAGAGGTCGGGGGCTGGCTATACTCTGAGCGACATACGAGAGGTAAATTCACCATGGACGAATTCATGCGAATAGCTATCGACGAGGCGCGCGCCACCAAAGCGGAAGGCGGCAGTCCATTTGGCGCGGCACTGGTGCGCGGTGGACAGGTCATCGGACGCGGACGCAACAAGATGATTCAAAACAACGATCCGCTCAGCCACGGCGAGATGGAAGCGATCAAGGCGGCCGGTTTGCAAGACAGCTATGCCGATACCGTGCTGTACACCAGCGCCTTTCCTTGTTTGATGTGCGCCGGCGCCATCGCGCGATACCAAATCCCGCGCGTCATCATCGGCGCAAGCTGGTCTCATAATGACCCTTCGCGCGAATTCATGCAGGCGCATGGCATTGAACTGGTCGAGCTGCGGCTGACGGAATGTTATGCGCTGGTGGAATAGGGCGGCTGTGGCAGGGTGAAGCTGAAGGTCGTGCCCTTGTCATGGCTGCTGGTCGCCCAGATGCGTCCGCCGTGCGCTTCGATAAAACCGCGCGCGATCGCCAAACCCAGGCCAGTGCCACGAGCGCCATCTTGCGCCTGTGCTCGCGAGCCTTCGCCACGATAGAAGCTCTCGAACAAGCGAGGCAGCACATTTCTTGGGATGAATGCGCCGCTGTTGTGAATGTCGATGCAGATGCCGCCCTCTGTCTGCCAGGCGCGCAGGGTGACGCTTTCGCCACTGGCGCTGTATTTGATGGCGTTGTCCACCAGATTGCTCAGCACGCGCTGGATTTTGTCCGGCGCCATCTGGATGACATCCACATCATTTTCCACCTTGCCTTGCAGCGTGATGTCATTTTGCCGCGCTTGGCGGTGCATGCTGCCCAAGGTGTCGGAAATCAGATCGCGGATTGAAGCGCTTTGCCAATTCAGGTTCAAATGACCGACATCCAGCTGCGCCAACGCGAACAGATCGTCGATCAACGCGGTCAGATGCTCGATTTCGGCGCGGCTGCCCGTCAGATAACGTTGCACGGTCGCTTCATCGCTGACGACGCCGTCTTGCAGCGCCTCGATCATCACAGCCAGCGAAGCCAGCGGCGTACGCAGATCGTGCGATACCCAGGCGGTCAGGTCGCGCCGAGTCTGCTCTAGTTCGGCTTTTTGCGCTTCGACTTCGCCCAGCTTCTGCGCCATCTGGTTGAAGGTATCCGCCAGCTGAGCAATTTCGTCATTGCCGCTGATATCCAGGCGTACGCTGAAATCTTGCCGAGCCAGCGAACTGGTGGCATCACTGAGCTTTGACAGGCGGTCGGTCATGGTCTTCGAGGCGAAGAAGCCGATGCTCAATGCCGACAACCCTGCGAAGACGAGCAGAAGCGATGTCAGCGCCAGGTAGTGCATCTGGATGAAGGTGAAGCGCGCGATGACCCATACATTCAAGAAGATCATCAGCACCAGCAGGGCGATGACCATCCAGATCGCCCAGCGCAGACTGCGGAACCATTCCAACACGCCCAGCCGATACAAGGCGTAGGACAAGAAGGAACTGCTGATGCCAGTAATGATCATGAAGGCGACCAACTGCTGCACCTCGTTGCCGGGCAGATCGAACATGATCAGTTCGCTGAACAACGTGCCGGCGATGGGGATGACCAACAAGCTGAGGAAGATGAGGGCGGGGTGGCGCGGCAGTCGGGCCATGTCGCCTAGCCTGGCGCTTCGAACTTGTAGCCGACGCCCCAGACTGTCTGGATGTAGTCGGGCTGGCTGGGGTTGCGCTCCAGTTTCTCGCGAAGGCGGCGTACATGCACCGTGACCGTGCTCTCATCGCCATAAAATTGATAGCCCCAGACTTGGTCGAGCAGCTGCCTGCGGCTGAATACCTGGCTTGGATTGCGCATGAAAAACGCTAACAGGTCGAATTCCTTGGCGGTAAGCGTCAGTTGTCCGCCATCGACTCTGGCTGCGCGCCGAGCGGGATCGAGCCATACGCCACCGACAGTGATCGCCTGGTCACCTGTGGCCTTCGCTGTTGGGCTGGAACGGCGCAAAACCGCTTTGACCCGTGCTACCAGCTCGCGCGGGCTGAATGGCTTGGTGAGGTAGTCGTCCGCGCCCAACTCCAAGCCTGCCACACGGTCGACTTCGCTGGTGCGCGCTGTCAACAGGATGATGGGAATATCGCCGGCCGCGCGCAGTGGGCTGAAGTCGCTGTGCTGTCGCAGGCGGCGCGTGATGGCGAATCCGTCTGTGCCCGGCAGCATCACATCCAGCACGATCAGGTCGGGTCGCTCCTCGTGTAGCAGTGACAGCGCCTGAGGACCGGTCTCGGCTTCCGATACGGCGTAGCCTTCCAACTCGAGATAGCGCCGGGCGACTTCGCGGATGGTGCGTTCGTCATCGACGACGAGGATGTGTCCTGGCATAGCTGTTGAGCCTCCGCTGGCTGTATTGTAGCGGATTTTCTGTGAGCATTCTCTTCAACAACCCATCTGTGTCCTCTGCGCACTCTGTGGTTTAATCCAGGCAAATTGACAACCAGAATTCCAATGAGGCATCTACCATGTCCGACACGATCCAGAACGCCATCGACTACCTGCAGGAAACGCGCGACAACATGCTGGAAGATTACAAGCAGTTGCTGCGTTTCGCATCGATTGGCGCGGACCCCGCCCATGCCGATGATGTACAAGCCTGCGCCGACTGGATTGTAGCCGAGCTGCGCGCGCTTGGTTTTGACAATTGCGAAGCCGTTGCCACCGGTGGGCACCCGGTCGTTTATGGCGAATGGCTGCGAGCCGGCGCCGACAAACCGACCGTGCTGGTGTATGCCCACTACGATGTGCAGCCGGTCGATCCGCTGCCGCTGTGGGACAGTGAGCCTTTTACAGGCACGATCCGCGATGGGCGCATGTATGCGCGTGGGGCCAGCGACAACAAAGCCGGCGTCTGGGGCAATCTCAAAACGTTGGAAGCGCTGCTGCGGGCAAATGGCGAACTGCCAGTCAATGTCAAGATCATGTTCGAGGGCGAAGAAGAATCCGGCTCGCCCAGCATTGAAGCCTTTGTGACCGCCAACAAAGAGCGACTGAGCGCCGATGTGCTGCTGAATTGCGATGGTGATCTGCAGCCCGATGCGCCGCAGCTCGTCTATGCCGGGCGAGGCATCGTCAGCGCCGAGGTGCGCGTAAATGGTCCCAGCGCCGATATCCACTCGGGGCTGTATGGAGGCATCGTGCAAAACCCGTTGCATGTGGCTGGCAAGATCATCGGCAGCTTGCACGACGACGCGGGGCTCGTTTGCCTGCCCGGTTATTATGATGCCCTGCAAGAAGCCAGCAAGAGCGAAAAAGCGCGAATCGCCGCCGGTTTTGATGCCGACTCGCTGAGCGAAAATGCGGGACTGTCGCAATTTTGGGGCGAAAGCATCGCGCCCGCTGCGGAACGCGCCACGGTCTACCCTACGCTGGATGTCAATGGCATGTGGGGCGGCTATCAGGGACCGGGCAGCAAGACGATCATTCCTGCCGAAGCCGGCTTCAAAGTCACCATGCGGCTCGCGCCCGACCAGGACCCGACGGTCGTATCGCAGCAGCTCAAAAACCATGTCGAGAGCTTCGCCACGGATAGCGTGTCGGTCGCATGCACAATCGGCGAAGAGGCTTGGTACTTCCAGCTGGATATGGAAGGACCCTGGCTGGAAGCGGTGCAATCAGCCATTGCAGACACGCATGGACAGCGCGCCCAGTTGGTGCGCACGGGCGGCAGCATTCCGATCCTGGGCGTCTTCAATCGGCTGATCGGTTTGCCCATCACGGCTTTTGCGTATGGGCACGGCGAAGGCATCCACTCGCCCAACGAGTATCTGGATATCGACAGCTTCTGCAGCGGGCTGGAAGCGGGACTGCGGCTTTTTCACAATTTGGGCGCGGTGGAGCTGTAGGTGTTTGATGTTTGAATCACGAATCGTTGCGGGAAAGTCAAACGAATCGTAAGCAAAAAGACACAAAGGGCACTGAGGGTGGTGTAGGGGCGAGACTTGCCTCGCCCGCATTCCATCCTTCAAATCAACAAGCCCAGCGCGACAAAAGCCAGACCTGCCAGCGCGAATCCCCAGGCAGATCGTTTGGTCTTCGCATCCCAGGCTGTTGTGCGCTCGGGATTGTCGGCACGCCAGCGCGGCTCCAGCGAATAGAGCCGCCACACCCAATCGCGCCGCCACAGGCACATGCCGCTCAATACCCAAAAGGCGATGCCACCCAGTATCAGCATCCAGTCGCCCACAGCAGCTTGCCTCCGCGCCGATTCGCCTAGTTGGGCTGCAAGATGATCTTCGCGTCCTGGCGTCTTTCCAGCCGTTTGAAGGCGTCGATCGCGTCATCCAGCGGCATGCGCGCGCTGACCATCTGACGCATGTCGATGCGGCCCGCCGCCATCATGCGAATCACCTGCTGAAAAGGACCGCCCGCGTGCCCCAGCGAGCCGGCGTATTGCACGCCCATGCGCTTGTAGGCAACGATAGGCAAGATCGGGTTGTCGCCGCCCATGCCAATATCAATGATGCTGGCATTCACCGCCAGGCAGCGATCGAGTGGCTCGATGGTCTTGTCGGCAAATCCCGCGCATTCCACCACATAATCTACACCGCGCCCCAGGGTATGCTGCATGATGGCGGCGTCCAGGTCGATGTCGATGGGGTCGAGCGCTGCCGACGCGCCCATTTTCATGGCGATATCGCGCCGACTGGCTGATGGATCGAAGACGATGACGCGCCCCGCGCCGGCTGCGATGACCAGGGCTTCTGCTGCCAGCCCGATGGGACCCGCGCCAAAAATGACGACATTGTTGCCGGGCTGCCAATTGTGCAGGCGGTTGAACAAACCTTGATACGACACGCCCGTCGGCTCGACCATTGCGCCCATGACCAGCGCTTCTTCTTCGCCATAGTTCTCGGCGATTTCGTCCAGCTTCCAGCAATACTTTGCGCGCACGGGCAAATACTGCGCCATCGCGCCATTGATGGTGAAGCCGATTTCTTCAATATCCAGGCAGTGGTTGACAAAACCACGCCGACACGCCGTGCATTCGCCGCACCACTGAATCTCCTCGACAGCCACCAAGTCGCCAAGGCGCAAGTCGCGCACATTCGCGCCGACCTCGATGATGCGCCCGGCGAATTCGTGCCCCAGGATGTTGGGCGTGCAGACCAAACCCGGGTAGATCATATAGCCATCGGCGTCGGCTTCGTACATGTGCATGTCGCTGCCACAGATGCCCACAGCCGCGATCTCCAGCATGACCTGGTCGGGCAGCAGGCTGGGGTCGGGCGCATCGTCCAGGGAAAGACGCGGCGAGCGCCAGACCATGTTGGCATTGCGGGGGCGGCGCAGCTCGCGTTCGCTATCGGTCAGGTCGTAGCCGGGTTTTGGCGCCCAGTCGGCGGAGAGTGTCAAGGCTTTCATTTTGCGACTCCGATACTTGGTCAAGTCGAATTATAGTCTACACAGCGAAGCAAAGAGTACACAGAGGGCATTATGCTGGGCGGCATCATTCCGATACTTTTCACGCCATTTGACGCGCAGGGGCAGATCGACGCCGAGGGCTTGCGGCGGATTTTGCGCTTTGAGCTGGATGGCGGCGTGCATGGCATCGGCATCAACGGATTCGCCAGCGAAGCCTACAAAATGAGCGACGCGGAACGCCAGCAAACGGTCGAAATTGTCGCTGCGGAGCTGACGAAGGCCCTGCCGCTGGTCATCGGCATCGCGCCCAACAGCAGGTCTACAGCCATCAAGCAGGCGCGGCACTATGCCCAGTATCGTCCCGCCGCGTTGATGGCGCTGCCACCCGCCACCATGGACAATGGCGAGCGTGCGCTGGTCGAGCACTATGTCGCGCTGGGGCAGGCCAGCGATGTGCCCATCATGCTGCAGCAAGCGCCGCACATCCCGCAGTATCGGCACACAGAATTGCCAGCGGAAAGCTTGGCAGAAATCGCCAGACGCGCGCCGACTGTGCGCTACTTCAAGCTGGAGGGACCGGGCAGCGCGGCAAAAATGCGCGAACTTGCGCCCATGCTGCCGGCCGATGCGCGCATGTTCGGCGGTGGTGGCGGCATTACGGTGCTCAGCGAGCTGGAAAACGGCGCGGCGGGCTTGATCCCGGGCGTTGGCTTCAACGAGATATTTCTGGCGGCTTGGGACAAATGGCAAGCGGGCGACAGGGCAGGCGCGGGCGACATCATCGCGGACGGGCAAGCCTTGGTGCAGGCGGTATCGGGCGGTGGGCACGAGATGTCGCTGCATTTGCGCAAACAGCTGATGCTGCGCCACGGGGCGATTGACTGCGCGCATGTTCGTCAGCCGACCGTGCCTTTTGACGCCGATAACTTGCCAGATTTCTTCGAGAGCGTCGATGCGCTCGACTTGCGTGTCGCTGGCGGCGGGGCGACTCCCTGACGCATTTACTCGCTTTGTGGTTAAATGAACAGGTGAAAACCGATCTGGAGGGGACGCAGCCTCATGACGATTACTGGACAAAATTATATCGCTGGCGAGACCTCTGCTGAGGGCATCGAGACTTTCTATAGCGTTGACCCGCGCAGAAAATCTCGCGGCGAACAGGCTTTTTACAGCGCCACCGAGTCGGAAGTTGCGCGGGCGACAGAAGCGGCTCTCGCGGCGCACCAGCAAATGCGCAGTTATTCCTCGACGCGCATTGCCGACCTGCTGGACGAGATCGTGACGCAGATCGGCGCATTGGGCGACGAATTGCTGCACATTGCCGACAGCGAGACCGGCTTGGGCTTGCCGCGTTTGACTGGCGAGCGCGACCGCAGCACCGGGCAGATCCGCGCTTTTGCCGAACTGCTGCGCGAAGGCTCGTACCTGCGCGCTATCATCAACAGCGGGCCGCCGACCATCCGCCAGATGCAATTCCCGGTTGGCCCGGTGGCGATCTTCGCTGCCAGCAACTTCCCCTTTGCCTTTGCGGTGGCGGGTGGCGACTCGGCATCGGCGCTGGCGGCTGGCTGTCCCATCGTGGTCAAGGCGCATCCGGGTCATCCGGCCACATCCGAGCTTTTTGCCCAGGCGATAACTGCTGCGGTGGCTGCGCAAGGATTCCCGGCCGGCGCGTTTTCCATGCTGCAGGGGGCGGGCATCGATGTCGGGCAGTGGCTGGTGGCGCGCGAGGAAATCGAGGCGGTGGGCTTCACGGGCAGTCTGCGTGGCGGACGCGCCATTTTCGACGCAGCGACCGCGCGACCGCGCCCCATCCCGGTATATGCCGAAATGGGCAGCATCAACCCGGTGGTCATCACACAGGCGGCATTGGCTGCCCGCGCCGAGACAATCGCCGCTGGACTGGTGGGCTCGGTTACGCTGGGAAGCGGGCAATTCTGCACCAACCCCGGCTTGATTCTGCTGGAAGACAGCGCCGCCAGCCAAGCTTTCATCGCCGCGGTCACGGAGAAAATGAGCGCTGCGCCGGCCGGCGTCCTGCTGAACGAAGCGGTGGCGGCAGGACTGGAGAGCGCCGTCAGCCAAACGACGGCCAATCCACAAATCCGCCTGTTGACGGGTGGCGAAGCAAGCGCTGGCGAGGCTTTCTGTTATCGCAACACGGTGCTGCAAACGCGCGCCGCTGCTATCCGCGCCGACCAGGGACTGCAAACCGAGCACTTTGGTCCGGTTACGTTATTTGTGCTCTGTGATGATGCTGAGGACCTGAGCGCGACCATCAAGTCCCTGGAAGGCAATTTGACCAGCACCCTGCATGCCGAGGCGGATGAAGCGGTCGCTGGCTTGCTGAGTCTGCTGCGCGAAAAAGCCGGACGGGTGATCTGGAACGACTTCCCGACTGGCGTGGCGGTCGTGCCAGCCATGCAGCACGGCGGACCCTATCCAGCGACCACTGCCCCCGCCACGACCTCTGTTGGCACGAATGCCATCTATCGCTTCATGCGGCCGATCGCCTTGCAGAATGTGCCGGACGCGCTGTTGCCCGCGCCGCTGCAAGACGCCAACCCGCTGGGCATCCTGCGGCTGGTGGATGGGGAGTATACTGATGGGATGGCCTAAACCAAGAAAAGAACAAAACCCCACCAACGGGTGAGGCTGTTGCAGTGTAGCGCGGCATCCTGGCATCTATATCGCATGGCAGCAAGATATCATTTCAAGACCGCCACCAGCACCGCAATGATGCCGATGAGGAATGGCAGGGCATATTTGAGCGTATCCACCGCGCCCCTGAAGCGGCTTTCCTTCTCGCGCAGCTCGCGGATTTCGTCGCTCTGTTTACGAATATCTTCGCTCTGATTTTTCAATGCCTCGCTGAGTATGTGGAAGGAAGCGCGAAACTCATCTGTCTGCGCTCGTATTGCAGTCTGGATCGCGCTCTGGACATATTCCATGATTTCCGCCTTGAATTCCGCGAGGTCGGCTTTTGTGGCCAGAGACATCATCTCGCCTTCAATGGTGGAAATCCTTCTTTCATGATTGTGTCCAATTTCCGCCATAGTGCGGCTCACACTGTCTATCCGATAGTCAATACCACCAATCTATCCTATTCTCATCCATGATCGCAACTTCGCGCCCTGCCCATCTGCATCAAGTTGCGGAAAGGTAAACAGAAAAACAGCCCCATCGTTTGATGAGGCTGCCGTTGTGTGCTGTGATATGGCGCGAAAACCTACTCCAGCAGGTCGCCGCTTATCAGGTTGACGCCGGTTTCGATCTCGCCAGCGATGAGGCGCGCATTGACCGCGTCCACTTTGTCCCAGACTTCTTGCGGGATATCGGATTCGTGCGGGGGCGCCAAGCCAACGCCGTTCATGGCCGCGTCCATCATGAAGATGCCGCCGCCGGGGAAGTCGCTCAAGTCGCCTTCCGCCAGCATGGCCACCATGTCGAAGACGCCCTGGTCGACGCGTTTCATGGCGCTGCTGATGATGAACTCGCTGCCTGGAGTTTCGCCCGCGCCGAAGCTGGTCAGCCATTCGTCCTTGTCGACGCCGATGACATAGACGCCTTCCAGCGCGCCAGCCCGGATCGCGCCGGTGCCGGTGGGTCCGCCGCCGCCAAAGAGCACGGTCGCGCCTTCGCCGATGAATTGCAGCGCCGCCGATGCGCCGCGGTCGGGCGCGACAAAGCTGTCGATGTAGACGCCCAGGATGTTCAGGTCGGCGTTGACATGGCGCGCGCCCTGCTCATAGCCATTGCGGAAGCGCTTGACTGGCGGGATATCAATGCCATAGACGCCGGCGATCATGTCCGAGCCTTGCCATTCGGCGACGAAAGCCGCCAGCACGCCTGTCATGAAGCCGCTCTGGTCTTCGCGGAACTGGATGCCAACATAGTTGCTCGGTCCGTCCATGACGAACTGGTCGACGCCCAGGAAGTAGACATCCGGGTTGGCTTCGGCGGCTGCATAGGTGGCATCGGCGATCAGGAAGCCGACCGTGACGATGACCTCAAAGCCTTCGTCGATGCAGGTGTTAATGTTGGCTTCGTAGTCGGTTTCGGCTTGCGTCTCGATGAAGGTATATTCCAGGTCGTATTCATCGGCCGCAGCCACCGCGCCTTCATGTGCCGACTGGTTGAAAGTGCCATCGTTGACGCGCCCCAGATCGGTGACCAGGCAGACAGTCTCGACGCCCATAGCCATGGCATCAGCTTGCGCGTCCATCATGTCGTCCATTGCCAGATCGCCACTGACGGGATCGACGCCAGTGCTGACTGTGCCGGCGATCATCATCGCCGCGACTTCATCCGCCATGGCGAAGAAGGCATCGTCGATATCGGCATCGTGTTTTTCTGCCAGGCCCACGCCATTCAGCGCTACATCCATCAGGTAGATGCCGCCGCCCGGGAAGCTCTCCGCATCACCATGCGCCAGCGCAGCCACCATGTCATAGACGCCCTGGTCGACGCGCTTGATGGCGCTGCTGATGATGTATTCGCTGCCGGGCGTCTCGCCGCCGCCGAAGCTGGTTACATATTCGTCCTGATCGACGCCGATGACATAGATGCCTTGCTGCGCCGCCGCCAGGATGCCGCCCGTGCCGGTGGGACCGCCCGCGCCAAAGATGACCGAAGCGCCTTCGCCGATGAATTGCTCGGCAGCCGATGCGCCACGATCGGGCGCGACAAAGTTGTCAATGTAGACGCCCAGCAGGTTCATGTCGGGGTTGATATAACGCGCGCCCTGCTCGAAGCCGTTGCGGAACTTCTTGACTGGCGGGATGTCGATGCCATAGACGCCAGCCACCGTGTCCGAGCCGACCGAAGCCGCCACCTGCGCCGCCAGCACGCCCGCCAAAAAGCCCGACTGGTCTTCGCGGAATTGGATGCCGACATAGTTGGTGGGTCCGCCCATGACGAACTGGTCGACGCCCAGGAAGTGCACATCGGGGTTGGCGGCCGCTGCGGCGTTGGTGGCATCGGCGATCAAAAAGCCGACTGTGATAATGACTTCAAAGCCTTCGTCAATGCAGGTCTGGATGTTGGCTTCGTAATCCGTTTCGGCCTGGGTTTCGATCCAGCGATATTCCAGATCGAATTCGTCAGCGGCTTGCAGCGCGCCTTCGTGGGCGAACTGGTTGAATGTGCCATCGTTGACGCGCCCGAGGTCTGTCACCAGGCACAGGGTTTCGACGCCATCCTGCGCGCCGGCCAGCGGCGCCAGCGACAGCAGCAGCGCCAACAGGCCGAGGAAGATTGCCAACTTTTTCATCTCTGTGTCTCCTCAATCAATATTGGACGGGATATCGGTTACATTCCAACTGTACACCGTCTGCGCACGGGATTCAATGCGCGGGGGCGGGTTGATGACTCGCCTGTTTCTGAACCACAGAGAACACAGAAGTAAAGTCATGCGATAATTCACCACAGAGACACAGAGTGCCCTCTGTGGTTCAGTTTTATTGCGGTTGTGCCGCCTTACTCCTTCACATAGGGTTGTCCGACAGCTTTAGGCGGCGAGGCGCGCCCGATGAAGCCAGCCAAGACGACCAGCGTCACGGCATAGGGCACCATCTGCAAGAATTGCACGGGGAAGCCCACGCCCACCATCTGCAAGCGGATGCCCAGCGAATCGGAGAAACCGAAGAGCAGCGCCGCTCCAAAGGCGCCTAGCGGCGTCCACTTGCCGAAGATCATAGCCGCCAGGGCGATGAATCCCGCCCCACGCGTCATGCCGTCATTGAAGCTGCCGGTGGCTTCCAGCGAGAACCATACGCCCGCCAAGCCAGCGATCATGCCGCTAACGAAGACATTGATCCAGCGTGTGCGGTTGACATGGATGCCCAGCGTGTCGGCTGCGTGCGGATGTTCGCCCACTGCCCGCGTGCGCAGTCCCCAGCGTGTGTGAAACATCACCACATGCGTGAAAGCCAGCATGACAAACATCATGAAAAAAATGGGCTGGTTGGTGAAGATGGCGTCGCCAATGACGGGCAGATCGCTCAAAATGGGCAGGCTGATATTGCCCAGCTTGGCTGCGCCGGCTTCTGTAGAAAGCAGGTATTCGCGGCGCACGAAGCTGGTGATGCCCACTGCCAAAATGTTGATGACCGTGCCGCTGACGATCTGGTCGGTGCGGAAGGTGATGGACAGCCAGCCATGCAGCAAAGCGATGAGTCCGCCGCTGAGCACGCCGATGATAACCGCCAGCAGCTGCGCCGTTTCCAGTGGCAGGTCGGTGCCGCGCAAGAAGAAAAGCGTCACAAAGCCGAAACAGGCGGCGAAGAGCATCATGCCTTCAATGGCGATATTGACGACGCCAGCTCGCTCGCACCAGATGCCAGCAAATGCGCCGATCGCCAGGGGCGTTGCCAGACGCAGGCTCTCGGCCACGATGGTGGTTACATTGGTATCGTTGCCAGCCGCCGCCGCGATGATGATGGTGGGGATGAAGAGCGCGCCGCAGATCACCAGCAGCGCCAGGCCGATCCGCCTCCAGCGCCCCGCCAGTTCTATCAGGTTCAAGCCGCCGCTGACGATGAATAACGCGCCAACCACGAGCAGATAAGCGCTGGTCGGCAGAGGCAGCACACCGACTGTCGGCGTTTCGCCCCGCGAGGTCGATTCAAATGTCAACGTGGTAACCAGATCGGGGTCGAGCTGAGTCGCTTCCAGCAAGATGAAAATGCCCAGCACAAGCAAGAAAGCGGCAATGATGCGGCGGCGGGTGATTTTGATGCGCATGCGCGGCGACTTTGACTTGGCGGCGGACATCATCAACTCCCCCAGCCGGTCGAGAAGACGAGTTCGCCTTCTTCGGCTTCGCTGCGTTTGGGCACGCGCCACAGGAAGCGGATGATCTGGTCGGCGGCGACGAACATGATGATCAGCGCCTGTATGATCTTGACCAGGTCGATGGAGATATCGGCGCGGATTTGCATGAGCGCCGCGCCACTGAGCAGCCCGCCCCACAGCAAGCCCGCCCAGACCATGCCTTTGGGGTTGTTGCGCGCCAGCAGCGCCACGGCGATGGCGTCAAAGCCCACGCCAGCGAAGAAACGCGGCAGCATCTCGTGCTCGACGCCGCTGATTTCGATCGCGCCAGCCAAACCCGCCAGCATGCCACTGAGCGCCATCGCCAGCACGATATTGCGCGGCACGCTCATGCCTGCGTATTTTGCCGCGTGCTGATTCGCGCCGACCGTGCGCAGTTCAAAGCCCAGCGTGCTGCGCTGCAAGAACCAGTCGGTCAGCCACACTGCCGCGATCATCAGCCAAAAGCCGAAATGCAGCTTGCTTTGGTCGCCAACGGCAATCAACGTGAGGAAGAGCTGGACGGCAGCCATGACGCCCGCCCAGACCAAGCCATTGCGCCGCGCCAGTCGGGGATTTTCGCGCCGCAGCGGCAGCCAATTCAGTGTGAAAGCCACGATTGCCGCGGCCGCCATAAACAGCAGCAGCGCCAGCGGACTGGTAATGCTGTCCAGGGTAGGCAGCATGGCGGCGGGCAGAATGACGGGCGTTTTGGGCACGCTGGCATTGATATCGCCCAGGATGACGGGATCGACCGATTTGATCAGCCAGTCGACCAGCAGTATGGCGATGAAATTGAGCATGATGGTGGTGATGACTTCGTGCGCGCCGGTATAGGCTTTTAGCGCGCCGGGTATGGCGCCCCACAAAAATCCACCGGCGATACCAAAGAGAATCACAGCTGGCAGCAAGACCAGCGGCGATGTATCGGGCGGGGAAAATGCGCCGACTGCCGCCACGGCGATGGCGCCCGCATAGAGCTGTCCCTCTGCGCCGATGTTGAAGAGACCGGCTTTGAAGCCCAAGCCCACCGCCAAGCCGGCGATGATGAAAGGGATGGCGCGCACGATCGTTTTTTCGAGGTTGGACGGGATGAAAAGCAGGACAGAATCGCCCAGGCGCAAGAAGAGCACTTCCAGGTCTTGTTCATTCTTCAGGATGCCGAACGTCGTGTCGCCCAGGTCGCCGGCATTCAGCACGCGGTTGCTCGGGCGGCGGATGACCAAATGCTGCGCCAGCGCCGAATCCAGCTGTGAGTCCAGCGCCGCATTGACCGAGTCGCCGCTGAGGTAGCCGGCATCGTACATCCTGCCCACTATGCGGAATTGCGCGCCAAGTGCAGCCGGCTCGTCTATGCCCAGCGCGTCCAAAGCCGCCAACGTGTCTATGGCTTCGGTGACATCGTCAAAGTCGGCGGCGACGATCTGCGCCAGCAGTTCGGCATCGGCGCTGCCCGCTGCGATGCCCAGCGCGTCCATCTGCAACAGGGCATTTTTGCTGCGCAGCAAGGCGACCAGTCCGCGTTCGTCGATCAGCGCCAGGTCGTCGCGCATTTGCTCCTGTTGCGCCGCGGGCATGTCTGCCAGCGGGGGATAGAGCGCGGCCGCTTCGTCCAGTTGTCCGGCGGCGACGAATTCTGTCAGCGCGCGCAGATCGGCGCGATTGAGACCGGACAAGGCATCCAGCCGTGGCGCCAATGCCCGCAGTCGCTGTGCGCCGACCTCGCCGATGGTCTCCAACCGCTCGCTGATGGCGATTGCCGCGTCTTCGCTGATGGCGAATTGCGCGAAGAATTCGGCATATTGGCGCGTTTCGACCATGCCGACTTCCAGCACGCGCTCGAAGGGCCGGGCTTGGCGCGACAAACTGCGGCGGGTGGTGATGTCCTTTGCGCCGGCATAAACGCGCATGGCATCAAAATCGGCGCTCTTTGCCACTGGGTTGATGGTCAGTCCGGTCATCGATTCGACCAGGGCAATATATGCCGTAGAAGACACGCGCAAGCCCTCGGCGATATCGGGCTGCAAGGCATTGTCGCTGACGGTGAGGGTGATGAGCGGGATACCGGCCAGAAAGGCTGTGATCACGGCCAGCAGGGGCAGCAAGCGCGGCGATATGCCCACCCACATGCGCAACAGGCGATGACCTCGGCTTTCGGTTGACGCGCTCATGTTGGTTCTGCCGTTTCTCGCACGCCCGCCATGCGCAATCCGACTGTGTCTCGATCGGCCTCGGCAATGGGCAGGATGTCGATGATTTGACCCTCAAACATGACCGCCACGCGATCGGCCAGACTGAGCACTTCTTCCAGCTCCGATGAAACCAGCAGGATTCCTGCGCCGGCATCGCGCATGCGGATGATCTGCCGGTGGATGAACTCGATCGAGCCGACATCCAGACCGCGCGTGGGCTGCGAGGCGATCAGCAAGTCGACATTCCGCGAGAACTCTCTGGCGACGATGACCTTCTGCTGGTTGCCACCGGATAGGCCGCCGGCCGCATTGTTGATGATGGGTGGGCGCACATCGTATCGTTCAACCAGCTCGTGGGCGTTGGCGGCGATGGCGCGCTCGTCCACCACGATCGCATTACTAAAGTCGCTGCGGTAATAGGTCGACAGCACCAGGTTGTGCATGACGCTGAAGCTGGCGACCAAACCATCGCGCTGGCGGTCTTCTGGCACATGACCGACGCCCTGCTCGGTGATCTTGCGAGGTGATGCACTCGTCATATCTTGCCCTTTGATGACGATGCGTCCGCTGTCTGTCTCGCGCAGTCCCGTCAGCGCATCGACCAGCTCGGTCTGTCCGTTGCCCTGCACGCCAGCCACGCCAAGAATCTCGCCGCGCCGCAAGCCCAAGCTGAGGCCTTCAACAGCTGGCAAGCCCCGATCATCATGAACATGCAGGTCGAAGACGCCGAGGATCTCATCGCCGGGCGCCGCTGCGTCTTTGTCGATCTCCAGGATGACATCGCGCCCGACCATCAGCGAAGCCAGCGATTGTTCGGTGGAATGGCGTGGATCGGCTGTGCCAGCGACTCTGCCGCGTCGCAGCACGACGACCTGGTCGCAGATTTCCAGCACTTCTTTTAATTTGTGGCTGATGAAGATGATGCTGACGCCCCGATCGAGCAGCGCGCGCATGATTTTGAACAAGCCACGCGCCTCCTGGGGCGTTAAGACTGCGGTCGGTTCGTCAAGGATGAGGATATCGGCATGGCGGTAGAGCGCCTTGATGATCTCGACACGCTGTTGAACGCCCACCGGCAGGTCGCGGACGAGGGCGTCTGGGTTGACATCCAAACCGTATTCGCGCGAGAGATCTTCGATTTCGCGCCGCGCCACAGTCCGCCGCAAGAACGGACCGCGCGTGCGTTCGTTGCCCAGCATGACATTTTCGGTGACGCTGAGCACATCCACTAGCTGAAAATGCTGGTGTACCATGCCGATACCCAGGCCGATTGCATCCTTCGGACCGCTGATCTCGACTGGCTGCCCGTTGACCAGGATCTCGCCGGCATCGGGCTTATACAAGCCATAGATCATGTTCATCAATGTGGATTTGCCAGCGCCGTTTTCGCCCAGCAAGCCCAGCACTTGCCCTTTTTCCAACGTCAGACTGATGTCGTCGTTGGCGAGCACGCCAGGAAAACGTTTGGTGATGCCGCGCACTTCAAGGACGGCTGACATGACGAGCGCCTTTCGCGATTGTGGTTGGCGGGGAGTATAACAGATGTGGCGGGAGTGTCGGATAACTGCGCAAAGAGCACCGAAGGAGAACAATGGTTGTCATGCAAATGCCAACCACAACGGCACATAGGGTTTTTGCTGCAGAGACGCAGGGGATTGGTGTAGAGGCGATGCTGGTGTCGCCAGCTTCCTTTTGCGTTCGAATACAACAGGGGCGATATGTGGAGCTTCCCCCAGCCCGATGGGGGGACTGAGGGGACTTGGATTTATTCTTGCCAGGGGTCGGCTTTGGCCAGCTGCATAATGTAGAAAAAGGCGCCGGCCGGGTCTTCCACGACGGTGAACCAGCCAGTATCGGGCGCTTCCATCTTCTGCGTGACCACCTTGCCGCCCAATTCTTCGACTCGCTGCATAGACGCGTCGATATCCTCGACATGAAAATAGACCATCCAGCAGGGCGGCATCTCGCCGAAGTTTTCATCCATTTTCAACATGCCGCCGTTGCTGCGGCCGCGATTGTTGATGTGGATGTAATGCTCATCGCCATAGAACTCCCAGTCGAATACGGCGGAGTAGAAGGCTTTGGCGGTCTCGGCATCGCGCGTGAGCAGTTCGTTCCAGCACATCGCGCCGACTGTGTTGACGATACCCGCGCCGATGTGATTTTGCGCCTGCCACAAGCCCAGCGCCGCGCCAGTCGGGTCCATGAAGAAAGCCATGCGCCCGCTGTCGAAGACATCCATGGGGCCAAAGATGATCTGGCCGCCATTCTCCGTGACGACCGGCAGCAGCGCATCAACATCATCGACAGTCACATAGCATGACCAGTGCGATGGGATATTCTGCTCGAGCGCCTCTGGAGTCGCCTCGCTGAGGGCGGCGACATGTTGGTCCTGGTGCTGGAACATGGTGTAGGTCATGCCGTCGCCGATGGGGATATCGGTTTTGTCCCAGCCGAAGAGGTCCATATAGAATTGCTTGGCCGCTGCCGAGTTGGTCGAGCTGGTATCCGCCCAGCTAAATGTGCCGTGGGGGTATTTACTTACTGTGTACATGTTGTCTCCTTTGCGGGCGTCCCAGTGGCTCGTCCCTACATGTCGGGCGACTGGGTGGCTGCCCTTACGATTTGCTGTCTAATTTTCCCAAGGCTCTGCCTGGATCAACTGAATGATGTAGAAGTAGGCTCCAGCCGGGTCGGACAGATAGGCGAAGTGCCCGGCGCCGGGGGCTTCTGTCTTGGGAATGATGATCGTCCCGCCCATGTTGCCCGCGCGTTCGATCGATTCGTCAATGTCGGCGACGGTGAAGTAGGGCTGCCAGACCGAGGGCATCTGGCCGAAGCTCTCGTCCAACTGCATCATCGCGCCATTGTTGCGACCGCCATTCAAGATTCGGATGTAGCCGTTCTCATCGGCGCAGAACTCCCAGCCAAACAAGGCGCTATAAAAGGCTTGCGCGGCCACGGCGTCTTTCGTCAGCAATTCGTTCCAGCACATCGCGCCGACTGTGTTGACGATGCCGGCGCCGATATGGTTGATCGGCTGCCACAAGCCCAGCGCCGCGCCAGTGGGATCTTGGATTTGCATCATGCGCCCGCTGTCGAAGACATTGCCCGGCCCATACAGAATCGCGCCGCCGTTGCTCGTGACGACATCCGCCAGCGCGTCGACGTCATCGACGGTGACATAGTTGTTCCAATGCGACGGGACGCCCGCCTCGAGCATCTCCGGCATCATGCCTGCCATGCCCGCTGTGTAAGCGCCGTCTTGCTTGAACATGGTATAGGTCGCGTCCGCCATCTCAGGACCCATGGGCATCTCGTCTTTGTCCCAACCCAGCAATGCCTGATAGAAGGCTTTTGCCGCTTCGGGATCGCGACTGTTGTTATCCGCCCAAGAAAATGTGCCGTGCGGGTATTTGCTTACGGTATACATAGGGGGTTTCCATTCAGATCTGTCGGCAGGGCAAGGAATCATAGGCGCGGGGCAGCAAGTTGTCAAGCGGCTGTCAACCACCTCAGCCCCCGCCGACAGAGCGGTGGGAACCGCATCTTGCGACTGACCAGAACGGAGTCGGGGCGACTCAGCGAATCGACTGTCAGGCGCGCAACCACAATTGTGCGACCCAATGGCTCGCCCCTACTGCGCAGCCATTTCTTTGTGCTGCAGCGCTTCCTGGATTTCGAAGATGGAGCCGGCGTTCTGCGGCTTGGGCAGCGGGATGATGACGGGCACGGCCGTCAGGCGCGGGCGGATGGTCGGCTGGCCGCGAACGATGGAATCGCAATAGGCCTCGTAAGTCGCAAAACCCTCGAGGGGCCAGGAATCCAGCGAGCAGTATTGAAAGAGCAGCAGCCGTCGCGGTTTTGTCGAATGATTGGGCGTTGAGGCGTGCAGGGTGCGCGCGTGATGAATGCTGATGCCGCCGGCTTTGACCAGACACTTTGCCACCTGGCGCGGCTGGAAGTCGGGCTCGCTCACTGCGCCGACAAAGACGCCATCTTCATGGTGGCTGTGCAACTGCGCGCGATGCGAACCCGGCGCCATCAGCATGCAGCCGTTTTCTTCGGTCATGTCATCAATTGCCAGTCCCACCGCCAGCAAGTCGTCATTCGTGTGCGGATAAAATGCCCAATCCTGATGCCATTCCACCGCGCTGCCATGGTCGGGTTCTTTCATATTCAGCTTGTTGCCGTTGCTGCGCAAGCCCTTGCCAATGAGTTGCTCGACGATAGCCAGGATGCCGGGGTGTCGCAGCGTCTGGTCATAGATTTCGTGATGCAAAATGGGATTTTTGATGCGGCGCAGGCGCGGTCGTTCGGCGCTGTGATTCGGCTCCAGGTCGAAGATGTCATCGTGAGCTTTGATCGCCCGCGAGCGCTCGACAAATTCATCGGTAACCTGGCGCAGTGAAGCCAGTTCTTCCGCGCTCAATACATTTTCAACCGTCAGGTAGCCATTTTCATGATAATAGGCGATTTGCTGTTTGCTGAGCATGTGCCACTCCTACGCCGCTGGGATGCGCGCCGAGTATGGAATAGCCGCGAGTGCCTGTCAACAAATAGCATTGAGTACAGTGCCGCAATAATGGACGTCTTCTAAGCCTTCTTGCTATAATCAGTGTGCTGGCAACTAGCTTGGTTATTGATCTGCATGGCTGACCAACTCGCTCTCCTTCCAAAGCTCCACCACCAGTTCCCGAAAACCAGGTATCAGGGAAGCAAGGCGAAACTTACGAAATGGATCTGGGACAGCATCTCATTCCTGGATTTCGACACTTGTCTGGATGCATTTGGCGGCACGGGCACTGTATCCTACAAACTCAAGCAAGAGCAGAAGCAGGTAACCTACAACGACTCGTTGAAGTTCAACTATTGGATCGGACAGGCACTCGTAGAGAATTCTACGGTAGTTCTGGAAGACCATGAAGTTGATTGGATACTCAATACATACAACGATTCGTATCCGAGTCTTATCACAGAAACATTTCAAGACATCTATTATCTTGATGAAGAAAACGAATGGCTCGACAAGGTAATATGGAACATTCATCAAATGAAGAACATATACAAGCGGTCGCTGGCATTCTTTGCCTTGGCGCAGGCCTGTATCATGAAGCGACCTTATAATCTCTTCCATCGGAAGAACCTATATGTTCGTACAGCCAATGTTAAGCGGTCCTTCGGCAACAAATCGAGTTGGGATAGACCGTTCGAATCATGGTTCCGACACTTTGTTGCTGAAGCGAATCAAGCTGTATTTTCCAGCGGCAAAGCCTGTTACGCGACCAACCTAGATGTATACAGTGTTCGCAGCAAATACGACTTGGTGTATCTCGATCCGCCTTACATATCGGGCAAAGGCGTGGCTGTTGACTTCCGAGACTTTTATCATTTTCTAGAAGGTCTAGTCAATTACAGTCAATGGCGAGATATGATTGACATGACATCCAGGCACAGGCGTCTCATTCGACAGGCAAACGATTGGACAGACAGGTCTCGAATCTACAAGGCATTTGAACGAGTATTCGAAAGACATGCCGAAAGCATTCTGGTGGTGTCTTACAGGAGCGATGGAATCCCGTCCGAGTCGGAATTGATTAGACTTCTATCTCGATTCAAAACAGATGTTAGGATTGAGCGATTTCGCAACTACCAATATGTGCTGTCAAAGAACAAACGCTCCAACGAACTCCTGCTGATTGGTCAATAATTGATGACGACTTTTGAACGCCAGATGTAGGAGTCTCTCCGAGTATTGGGATTGGCGAGGCGGCAGCAAATTCGATTGTATGCTGTTCAGCCTCCATGTCTGACGACTGTATACACCTGGCTGTCAACAGATTGCGCCGATGGCTTTGCTAGTCGTTTTGCGCCGCCTGGCCAGCATTCAACGCCGCGATGATCTTGTCCACATCATAGACGCTGCCCGCCCAGACGCCGCCGCTGGCAGCTTGCAGCGCCGCCCACAAACGCGTATCGGCGGGTAGCTCGGGGTGGGGCTGCAAGTCGGGGTGGGGCGCGCGGGTTGCCAGCAGGCTTGCCGCTGCTTCTGCCGATAGGTCGCCGTCTGCTGTGCCGACCAGGTCGACTGTCCCGCGCAGTTGAACCCGATCAATGCTGATTTCGATGATGTCGCCATCGCGCAGCTTGCCGATGCTGCCGCCAGCCAGCGCTTCGGGTCCGACATGTCCGATGCATGCGCCGGTCGAAACGCCGGAAAAACGCGCATCAGTGATGATGGGCACATGCTTTCCCCAGGGGATGAACTTCAGCGCCGAAGTCAGCTGATACGTCTCTTCCATGCCCGTGCCCATGGGTCCCACGCCGGCCAGCACCAGCACATCGCCGGGCTGAATGGGCGCGCCTTCCAAGCCTTTCAATGCGCGGATGGCCGCTCGCTCTGATGTAAAGACGCGCGCCGCGCCGCGATGCCGATAGACGCCGTCTTCGCCCACCACGCTGGGGTCGATTGCCGTGGCTTTGATGACCGAGCCTTGCGGGGCGATATTGCCCAGCGGGAAGACGACTGTGCTGGTCAAACCGCGCGCTTTTGCCGAATCCGGCGACATAATGACATCAGCCGGGTCGATGCCGTCGCTGTCGCGCAGGCGCTGTCGTGCCAGTTGCCGACGTTCGCTTTCTGCCCACCAATCCAGCACGGCATCCAGCTTGTCGCCTGTGACGGTCAGGGCGTCGGTATGCAGCAAGCCTTGCGCGCGCAAGTGCAGCAGGACTTCGGGCACGCCGCCTGCCATGAAAACCTGTACAGTCGGATGGTTGCGCGGTCCATTGGGCAGGGCGTCGACCAGGCGCGCTGTGCTGCGATTGACGCGAATCCAGTCGTCGACTGTGGGCGCTTTGAGCCCCGCGGCATGGGCGATTGCGGGGATGTGCAGCAGCAGGTTGGTCGAGCCGCCAAAAGCCGAATGCGCCAACATGGCATTTTCCAGCGCAGCCGGCGTGATGATATCGGCCAGGCTGATGTCGGCCTTTTTCATTGCCAGCAGCGCCAATGCCGAGCGCCGCGCATTGTCCAGCCAGATCGCCTCGCCCGAAGGCACAAGCGCGCTGTGTGGCAAGCAGAGACCCAAGGCCTCGGCAACCACCTGTGATGTGGCTGCTGTGCCCAGGAATTGGCAGCCGCCGCCCGATGATCCACAGGCTTTGCAGCCCATCTCTGCGGCATAATCCCGACTGATCAGCCCATGAGCGAAGCGCGCGCCGATAGTCTGGACGGCGCCGGCGTCTTCTGCGCCCTCGGCTGGCAGGGTAACCCCGCCGGGCACGATAATGCCGGGCAGATCGCCACAACCTGCCAGGGCGAGCAGGGCAGCGGGCAGTCCCTTGTCGCAGGTGGCCACGCCCATGACGCCATCGCGGGTTGGCAAAGAGCGGATCATGCGCCGCATCACCACGGCGGCATCGTTGCGATAAGCCAGGCTGTCCATCATGCCCGTTGTGCCTTGCGAACGCCCATCGCAGGGGTCGGAGCAATAAATCGCAAAAGGAATGGCGTCCTGCTGGCGGATGGTCTGCGCTGCTTCTCGCACCAGCAGGCTGATTTCCCAATGCCCGGTGTGATAGCCCAGCGCGATCGGGCTGCCATCTTCGGCGCGCAAACCGCCTTTGGTGCTGACGATGACATATTGCTCGCGATTGACCTCTTCGGGATGCCAGCCCATGGCGACATTCTGCGTCATGGCGAAGAGGTTGCCGCTGGCTTCGTGCAGCAGCATGTCTTCGTTGATGGGCAGGCTGCCTTCTGTGCCTTGCCCGCGGGTGCGCGTCGACCGCAACAATTCCGCCCCGCCGTAGATGTCGTTCTTCATAGTCGCGTCTCCCAAATACGCATCGTGCCGCTGCGACGTAGGACCCATTGCCCCTTACAGATGCGCTGTTGCGCCGCTTGTCTCTCTGTTCTCTGTGCTGACTGTGGGTAAACTACCTGTGCCATCTTCGCTTACCAGGAGAGATTATGACACAGGAACGATTTGCAAATCAAACCGTCATCGTGACGGGCGCGGGCGAAGGCATCGGCTGGGAAGTGGCTCGTCAATTCTGCCAGGAAGGCGCGTCGGTGCTGCTCAATGACATCTTGCCCGAGCGCGCAACTGTCGCCGCGGAGGCTATCGCCGAGCAGACCGCTGGACGCTGCTTGCCTGTGCCGGGCGATGTCGCCGATATCGAGCTGGCGCCTGGGCTGGTGGCGCGGGCGGTTGAGGAATTCGGCGCGCTGGATGTCTGCGTCTGCAATGCCGGGCTGACATCGTGGGGCGACTTCTTCAGCTATGCGCCAGCCGACTTTGAACGGGTGGTGAATGTCAATTTGCGCGGCACTTATTTTTTGGCGCAGGCGGCGGCGCGGCAATTTCGGGCACAAGGACGCGGTGGGCGCATCGTGCTGATGTCGTCGGTCACCGGACACCAGGCTGTTCCTTACCTCAGCGCCTATGGCATGACCAAAGCCGCGCTGGAAATGCTGGCGCGCAACTTGGTGCTGGAGCTCAGCCCGCATGGCATCACCATCAACTGTGTGGCGCCTGGCGCAGTGATCACACCGCGCAACCTGGGCGACGATCCCGATTATGAAACGACCTGGGCGGCGCTGACACCGACTGGAGAAGCTATCCAGACAGCCGATATCGCCAATGCTGTGCTCTTTTTGGCAGCGCCCGCGGCCAGCCAGATCACCGGGCAGGCGCTGGTGGTCGATGGCGGCTGGAGCAGCACCAGCCCCATCCCGAATATGGACTATGGCAAGGATTATGAAAATTGATAGGCCTGTCGCCGGGGGCGAATTCGCCGAAAGCGCCTTAGGTACCGCTCCGAGGTCGGCTGCGACTTAGTCCACCAATTCTTGAACGAGACGATTGGTGGTTGAGAGCCGATCGGACAATATGCTGGCGATTAGCACATGAATCGCCGCAGCTGTTTGCGGGTCTGTCGCTTCCATTCGGCGCAGCGCTTCGTGGCTCAACCGTTGCAATATGCCGCCTTCGGTCACGATTATGGAAGCAGAGCGCGCTTTGCCCAGATAAAAGCCGACTTCGCCAATCACGACGCCGGCTGTCATGCTGCGCAAGCGCAATTCACGCTCCCCCTCAACATGCAGTAGAACATCGACACGTCCCGATTCGATGAAGTACATGGCATCGGATGCGTCACCCTGGTTGAAGACCGTGTCGCCAGCTTTGGTTTCAATTCTTTCGAGATACTTCGGCAATATGTCCAGGTCGGGCCTGCCGATATGTGCGTGTTCAGCCAGCAGCTGCGCCACAGTCAGGTGCGCGGCATCCTGCAGATTGTTCTCTTTCAGCAGCGCGCTTTCGCACCATTCCAGCGCGTGATCCAGATCGTCGAAGGTTGCGGGCTTGTCGGGTCCCTCTGCAACGATTCCGCCATCACCCAGAATTGGCTGCAAATGCGGCGCCACATTCGAAACCAGCAGCTCGATGCCCTTGTCGTCCGACAATTTCTTCAGTTTTTGGAAGTCGACAATCGTTGACACATCAAAGCCGCGCACAGATTTGAAGTCGAGAATCATAAACTGGATGCGACTGTCTGTCGTCGAGACGCGCGATTTGACATGTTCGTAAAAGCGGTAGGCGGTGCCAAAAAAGATGAAACCCTGCAAACGTATTATGAGAATCTTATCGCCTTCCTTTTGCAGCAGTTGGTTCTGCGCGAAGGAGCGGTCGAGATTGCTGCGATAAAAGCGCCCCGTGTATTCCTGTTTGATGACCTCCATCCGGCTGTATTCCAGCACAAAGAAGGAGATGGCCACCATGACACCGACGTAGAAGCCCGCCAATAAACCGAAGAATGCGGTGGCCAGCGCGATGACGACGATTACAAGGTAATCCTGCCGCGGCAAGCTGGACCAACTATCCAGCAGCCACTCTTTCATGAATTGCAAGCCGAAGAACATCAACAATCCGGCGGGAAGAAAGCGAGGAATCAGCGAAAAGACGCCGCCGCCTATCAAGAGTGTTAGTGTGAACATGAGCGCGAGGATGACGCCGACCAGGCGGCCATAGACGCGCATTCCATGCACCAGCGCAGAGGAGATGGGACCGTGATAGGCAACAACACCGCCGCCTGAGATGGCGGAGGCTATGTTTGCGATGCCATTGACGACAAATTCGCGATTGAAGTCCAGTTCGCGGCCAACGACAATTTCCTGCGCGCTGGCTCTAAGGAATAGATTCAGTATACAGACTACGACCAGCGTCAGAACATGTCCGGCGCTTGCAACGATGGTGCCTGGTTCAATCTGCGCGATTGCGGAGAAATCGGGCAATTGCCAATTCATCGTGTTGGAAACATCGGGCAATAGCCAACCGGCCTCTGACAAGCTGTTCACATCGCCGACGACAACATATGCCCAGATATAAAAGAGAATAAGGGAGGCCAAGATTGTGCCCGGCATAACCAACGTGCTCTTGATGCGAATCCGCATCCCCAGAATGAACAAGGCAAAGACCACAGCGGGCAACCAGCGTGAAAAGACTTCGCTTTCAAAGAGAACGGGCAAAGACGCCATGGTAAGTCTAAGGTCAAGCAAAACCATGAAGCCGGCATTGAAGATCAGCCAGCCCAAACCCGCCATAAAGCCGCCTACGATGGGATAAGGGATATAACGGATCAAAGCCCCGGCGCGCGCCATGCCCAGCAGCGCGATTGAGCCCCCTGTAATGACGGAGGCAAGCACAATGACCAGATACACCAGCGCGAATAACTGCTCCGCTGGCATATCAGCCGGCGCTGTCGCGATCACACTACCGGCGATCAGGCCTTGGATCACCGCTGTCGGACTCTGCGGAATCACTTGAGTCGCATGGTCCGAACTGAAGAAGGACGTGATTAAAACGGCGACGATTTCGCTAACCAACACAATAGCCAGCCCGGCGGCGAAAAAACCAGACAGCTTGCCGTGGAAGATCAGCCGGGCATAGGAAGGCATCGCGCTGGCCATAAGCAGCCAGATGATGGCGCTGGTGAATGCGCTTCGCAATATCATTTGCGGTTGGAGCGCATAGCCCAAGGTTTGGCGTAGTGTCCTGTCCGATGCGTCTGGCGAGAATCTCTGTGCCACAATTCTCTCTTTATGGCTGCGGATAGTCGCTCACAGGCTTCCAGCTGCTATGCCGTCCCGCTTGAACATGGCCACGCTGATAAACAGTCATACCGAAGCGGACAGCAGCTTTTCAAAACTGGCGCGCCAACCCGGCGAAAGCGACGCTAGTTTTCGGGCGCGTCGGGCGGTATCGCGGTCGGATTTGTCCAGGTAGAGCGCGGCGTTGACCTGTGTCACTGTCAATTCCGCCGGGCTGCGTTCTACAAGTGCGATCGGTTCACCAGCCTCGACCCGCCCCTCTTGCAAGACGCGCGCATAAAAGCCCGGGCGGTTGGCTGCCAGGAATGTTTTCTCGAAGCCTGCGATGCCCATTTTGTCCGCCAGCTTGTAACAGGGCACGCGCGGCTGTGATACCTGGATGAGCGCGCCGCCGATGCGGTAGATATCACCGATGCAAGCCTGGCTCTCCAGCAATCCCAACGTGGTCAGATTCTCGCCAAATTGCCCATAGCGGAAGTCGCGCCGCCCCAGCTGCGCCGCCCAGTAGCTGTAATTTTCGTGTGCATAGCAATAGATGGCGCGGTGGGGTCCGCCGTGGGCTTTCAGGTCGGCTTGCGCATCGCCTTGCAAGCCCAGCCTCCGCAGCCAGATCTGCCCCATCTGCACGGATTTGTAGATGCCCGTCTGGTATTGGCGTCCATTGGCATCGACAGCCTGCAGCTGCCCGAAATTGACCGACAGCAGCATCATGGCGCATCGTCCTTTTCCAGCCGCCGCTTGCGCGAGCGAATGTGGTCGAGCACTTCCTGGGCTGGTGTGGCGGCTTCCAGGTAGTCGCTGCGCGCCCGGTCTATCGCACTGAGTCGTTCGCGGGCCAACTCATCTTCTGCATCGCCCTGGTCATCGGCGCTGTGAAAATCTGTATCCGGCAACGGGTCGCTTGCGCCGCTGGATTCGGCTAGTTCGTCCGACATGGCTTCGGGTTGATCGCGACCTTCCAGAACGATTTTGTAGAAGGCGAATCCGCCGATAGAAATGAGCGCCAGCGGCACAATCAACTGCAGGGCGGTGGAAACCAGGCTCAGCAAGCCCAGCGCCAGGATCACCAGCAGGACCGCGATGACCAACTGCCGGATGCGTCTGTCCGTCATCATGTGTCGATTACCGTCAAACAGCGTCAATTGCCGATATTGTAGCGCAGGTTAGCCCCCTCGGTCCCCCTGAAAAGTCGGCGAGAGGCAATTGCCGATCCTTGCGTCCCCACATTCAAGGTGGAGTAGGGGCGAGCAATTGGGTCGCCCATTTTATCCAATCGCCGGCTAATCGCTAGCGAACATAGAACACAAGAGGTTTTCTCTGTGCCCTCTGTGTCTCTGTGGTGAATCCCTTTAGAGGAGCGTCGCTCTATGCCGCGCCGACGATGTGCCGCACGACCAGTTCTTCGCTGGCTTCGGCACGCGGGATATTCGCCACCACTTGGCCGCGCCGCATGATCACCAGCCGGTCGGCCACCGCCATGACATCGTGCAAGGTGTGGCTGATCAAAATGACCGGGATACCGCTTTCGCGCAGGGAGCGGATGAGCGCCAAGACCTTGCGCTGCTCGGGAACGGCCAGGGCGGCGGTTGGCTCGTCCATGATCATCAACTGCGCCTGCCAATAGAGCGCGCGCGCGATGGCCACTGCCTGCCTCTGTCCGCCGGACAGATTGACCAGCTTCTGCTTCAATGAGGGGATGTGAATGTCGAGTTGGTCGAGGGCGCCAGCCGCTTCGCTGCGCATGCGCTGGTCGTCGGTGACTGGCAGCAATCTCAGCAGACGCCGCGTCAGCTCCTTGCCCAGGAAGACATTCGCGCCGACATCGAGGTTTTCTGCCAGCGCCAGGTCTTGATAGATGGTCTCAATGCCGCGCTGGCGGATATCGGCGGGGGCGTGCCCGGTGATGTCTGCGCCTTTGAAACTGACATGGCCTGTTTCGGGTCGATACACGCCGGAGATGCACTTGATCAACGTTGATTTGCCAGCGCCATTGTCGCCCAGCAGCGCCACGACCTCGCCCGCGCTCACTTCAAAATCGACATCGTCCACGGCTGTCAAGCCACCAAAGTGCTTGCTGATGCCGCGCGCTGTCAAGACAGGTTCAGGCATTGGATTGGAACCTTTCCAGCGCCGCTTGCAGCTGATTGACCAGCACGGCGATGATGATGACCACGCCGACCACGATGAACTGCCAGATCGACTCGATATTCAGGATCACCAGTCCGGTCTGCAGCACAGCGATAATCAGCGAGCCGACCACCGCGCCCATGATGTCGCCTTCGCCACCGAAGAGATTCGTCCCGCCGATGACAACTGCCGCCACCGATGACAGCAGCGCTGCCTCGCCGGCCTGGGGCGCGCCGGCCGTGAAGCGAAACAGGTGCAAAACACCCGCGATGCCCGCCGTCAAGCCACAGATGATGTAAATGATGATCAGGTGACGATCGACATTGATGCCGCTGCGCCGCGCCGCTTCTTCGCTACCGCCGATGACATAGGTGTGTCGCCCGAATTTACTGCGCGCCAGGATGAAAGCGAAGACCAGCACCACCAGCGCCGTGATGATGACGGGATAGGGCAATAGCTGGCTGACCAATCGCAACTGCTGGGGCGGCAGGTCGGCTGGCAGCGCGAACCACTCGAAGCCGCGGTCGGGGATGTAATAGAGCAGGCTGCCATTGCCGATCATGCGCAGCGATTCGCGCAATTCTGCCGAAAGTCCGCGCACCACCTGCTGTCCATCGGTGAGCAGGAAAGCCGCGCCGCGCACAATGCCAAACATGCCCAAAGTGGCGATAAAAGGCGGCACTCTGATCTTTGCCACCAGCACGCCGTTGACCAGGCCGGGTATCAGCGCCACCAGCAGACCGGCGAAGACACCCACCAGCATGGCATAAGCGACATCGTTGCCGCTTTCTGCCAGGTCGCGCATGACCCGCGCCGTCGTCACCGATGACAAGCCGACCGTCCAGCCGATGGACAAATCGATGCCGGCGGTGATGATGACATAGGTCTGCCCGATCGACATCAGCATGATCAAGGTGCTGGTCGTCAAGATGGACGCGAAGTTGCGTACGGAGAAGAAGCCCATCCCCGTAAGCGAGAAGAAGATCACCAAGCCCAGCAGGAAGAAGTAAGACCAGCTCTTGGTGAGGAAGTCGATGAAACGCGAGTCGACCAGCGATTGGCGCTGCGCCGCGCCCAGTTTGGATGGCAGTTGCATGGCTCTTTCTGGTTCTCCTAGCGAAATTGACCTCAGCCGCCCCCTCGGCCCCCCCGAAAAGTCGGGGGGAGGCTATACCCCACCCCCAGCCCCTCCCCGACAGGTCGGAGAGGGTAGCCAAGTCTCTCGCATCCCCCCATCCTGACGGGGGGCGAGGGGGTTACGGTGGTTAGCCAGTGTAGATGAAGCGCGCGACATCCGGGTCGTCTACATTGTCGATGGTGATGACGGCGTATCCGGTGGGCACGCGCGCGGGCATGGAGGTGACGCCGCGCAGATTGGCGACTTGCGCGATCACGCCCATATAGCCCATATCGGCCGGTTTTTGGGCGATGACCAGCGAGACGATGCCATCGCGCAGGAACTGGATGTTTTCTTCGCCGGCGTCAAACAGCGCGACTTCGACTGCGCCTTGCAAACCGGCATTTTGGATGGCGTTGCCAGCCCCGACCGCGCCAAACAGGTTGGTGGCGAACATGCCAACGATATCCGGGTTGGCTTGCAGAACAGCCGCCGTCTGCTGCTGAGCCATATCGGCGCTGTTTTCGTTGTAGTCGACGCGGGCAACGACCAGTCCACGAGCGTCAGCGGCCATCAGGCAGCCTTCTTCGCGCTGGTCGGTGGTGCTGATGCCGGGTCGCGTGTTGGTTACATAGATTTTCGAGCCTTCTGGCAGCGCGTCAGCCAGTGCCGAGCAGGCGATATAGCCGCCCTGGGTGTTGTCCGAGCCGATGTACGTCATCGGGAAGGTGACCTCGCCATCGGCATAATTGCCATCGCCGATGAAGGTATCGACGGTCAGCACGGGGATGCCGGCTTCGTGCGCCGATTGCAGCACGGGGATAGACTGCTCTTTGTCGTTGGGCGCGGTAACCAGCGAGTCGATATCGCCACGCGCGATCAAGGCTTCGATGATGGGCGCGGAGACGGTGACATCAAAACGTTCTGGATCTTGCTGGATGACATTGATGCCCAGGCGACCAGCCGCTGCATATACGCCGCGCGACATGGTGATATAGAAGGGATCGGGATTGACGCCGGGCACGAAGGCCAGGTTGTAGCTGTCATCGAGCGCTGGCGCCGGGTCGGTCGTGTTGCTGGTATAGATGAAGCGCGATACCGCCGGGTCGTCCACATTGTCGATGGTGATGACGGCGTAACCTGTGCCGATGCGCGCCGGGATGCTGCCGACGCCGTCCAGGTAGGCTGTCGCCAGCGCCACGCCCAGGTAGCCCATGTCGGCGGGTTTTTGGGCGATGACCAGCGAGACGATGCCATCGCGCAGGAACTGGATGTTTTCTTCGCCGGCGTCAAACAGCGCGACTTCGACTGCGCCCTGCAAACCGGCATTTTGGATGGCGTTGCCAGCCCCGACCGCGCCAAAGAGGTTGGTGGCGAACATGCCAACGATATCCGGGTTGGCTTGCAGAACAGCCGCCGTCTGCTGCTGAGCCATATCGGCGCTGTTTTCGTTGTAATCGACGCGGGCAACAACCAAACCGCGATCGTCAGCGGCCATCAGGCAGCCTTCTTCGCGCTGGTCGGTGGTGCTGATGCCGGGTCGCGTGTTGGTTACATAGATCTTCGAGCCTTCTGGCAGCGCGTCAGCCAATGCCGAGCAGGCGATATAGCCACCCTGCGTATTGTCCGAGCCGATGTAACTGATGGGGAAGGTGACCTCGCCATCGGCATAATTGCCATCGCCGATGAAGGTATCGACGGTCAGCACGGGGATGCCGGCTTCGTGCGCGGCTTGCAGCACGGGGATTGATTGTTCCTTGTCGTTGGGGGCGGTAACCAGCGCATCCACATCGCCACGCGCGATCAAGGCTTCGATGATGGGCGCGGAGACGGTGACATCAAAGCGCTCGGGGTCTTGCTGGATGATATTCAGCCCCAGGTCGGCTGCGGCTTGATATACGCCTGTCGACATGGTGATGTAGAAGGGGTCGGGATTGACGCCCGGCACAAAGGCAATGGTATAGCCATCGTCTTGCGCCAGCGCGCCCGGCGCCAAGCTGACCAAGAGCATCAGCAGGGCGATCAAGAGCAGTAATCGTTTCATGAGATGGGCTCCTTTTTGAACTGAACGAGTGCTGAGCGGGAGGTTTGCAATGCCAAAGAGGCACACAAGCCAATAGTCTAGCGTGTGTTGGGTGGCGGCGCAAACAATCGCCTGTGGTTCAACTTTTGGTCTTTCGTTTGCCATTTGATACACTCCTGCGCATGACTCATCAGGCCACCATCACGTTGAACCCGCGGCGCATCCTTGGCGAGGCGCGCGACCACTTGTATGGCGCGAACCTGGAGCATATCGGCCAGGCGATTTATGGCGGCGTCTGGGCAGAGATGCTGCGCGACCGCAAGTTCGCTGGCAACGACCGCATGTACGCCGGGATGAGCGAAGGCTTGCACAATGCGCATGAAGGCGCTGGCGTGGTTGTGCCCTGGCAGGTGCACAATCCGGCTGCCGGCGCGCTTCGTTATGTGCATGACAACAGCATCTTTTATACGGGCAGGCAATCGCAGCGCATATCGATACGGCGCGCGGACGGCGAATGGCGCGGCATCGGCCAGGGCAGCTTGTACCTGCAAGCGGCGCGCGATTATCAACTGCGGCTGGTCCTGCGCGGCGAAGGCCAAGCCATGCAAGTGAGGCTGGGCGCGGCAAGCTGGACTATCGACCATCTGCCCAATGACTGGACGACCCTTGAGCACAGTTTCACGGCTGCCGGCGAAGACCCGCAAGGGCAGTTGAGCATCGCGATAACAACTGGCACAGCTTGGATTGGCTGCGCTTCGTTAATGCCCACTGATCATGTGGCCGGATTCCGCCCCGATGTGGTGGCGGCGCTGAAAGACTGGTCGCCCCGGCAGCTGCGTTGGCCCGGCGGCAATTTCGTTTCGGCCTATCACTGGCAGGCTGGCATCGGCGATCGCGACAAACGCCCCTCGTACCTCGACCCCGCCTGGTGGCAGTGGGAGCCCAACGATGTCGGCACGGACGAATTCATTGACTTGTGCCGGCTGATCAATGCCGAGCCGGTGCTGACAGCGAATCTGGGCGATGGCGATGCAAACGAAGCGGCGGCTTGGGTCGAGTATTGCAATGGCGGCGCCGATACGCATTATGGCGGCTTGCGGGCGGCGAATGGTCATTCAGCAGCGCATGATGTGCGACTGTGGTTCGTCGGCAACGAGCAATTTGGCAACTGGCAGGTGGGGCATTGCGATGCGCAGACCTATGCGCGCCGTTATCTGGACTTCGCAGGAGCCATGCGAGCGGTCGACCCAGACTTGACTCTGATCGGCGTGGGCGCGCCGGGCGAGCTGTATGGCGGCTGGAATGACGAAGTATTGCGAATCGCCGGCGCGGAGATGGACCAGCTCAGCGTGCATTATTACTCGCTGCGCACCGAAAAGTGGCAGCAGCCACCGCCGCCGGAACAAATCTACCTGCCCAAGCTGGCGGCCGCTCATGAAGTTGCGCAGATGCTGGACGAAACCCTGGCTGTCGTCGACCGCCACCTTCCGCAGCTGCCGCTGGCATTTGACGAATGGAATACCTATGTTGGGGCGAAGCCGCCCGATTACATCGAAGACTACAACCTGGCTGATGCGCTGTATACGGGCTGGCTGATGAATGCCTGCTTGCAGCGCGCCAACCGCATCCACTACAGCGCCATTTATCACCTGGTCAATGTGATGGGCTGTTATCTGTCAGCGCCTTTGTATCGCTGGGAAGCCATCAATTTCTCGCGGGGCGGCGGTTGGGTTGCGGTGGACAGCGGCGAATCTCCTGATGCGCCGGCCACTATCAAGATGCCGTCCACGCTGGCGCTGGAGCTGCTGACGCGCTTTCGCGGTTCGCATTCGATAGGTTGCCAGGTTGACTGCGGCAGCTTTGCCAGCCCGGCTGCGGGCAATATGCGGGCTTTTGACGATGTACCCCTGGTTAGCGCGGCTGCCACTGCCGACCCGAGCGTTGATCGTGTCTATATTTCGGTGGTGAACTGCGCTGTCGACCGCGCCATGCGCATCCAACTGGCTGGCATCGATACCGCCGAGGATCTGCAATTGCATTTGATTGCAGGCGATAGTCCGCTGGCCACGAACACATTTGCCGCGCCGGAGACTGTGGCCATTGAAGAGCGTCGCGTCCGCCTGGATGAACTGGTGCTGCCGCCACACAGCTTTGGCATGCTGGTGCTGCGCCTGCAATGACCCCCTCGCTCCCCCGAACAGGGCGCTGCAGGGGCGAGCCATTGGGTCGCCCGTTATTTTGGCAAAGGCTGCTGCTGGCGACTCAGCGCCTCGCCCCTACAAATTCCCCTGGCCCCGATCCGTCGGGGCTTGCGCGGGCTTGAAGTGACGACCGTGCGCGGCTAGACTTGCGCTATGCCCTCGCTGCGCCGCATATTCCGCTTCATGCGCCCCTATGGTTGGTATCTTTTCTTTGGCTTTTGGGCGACTGTGCTGCCTGTTGCAATGGAATTGAGCGTGCCGCGCCTGCTGCAATTCATCATCGACGAAGGCATTCGTCCACGCGAAATGGACATGATCCTGCTGGGCGCGTTTTGGATGTTCGTGGCGGCTGTCATCGGCGCATTGAGCACCTTGGGGCAGGGCTGGTGCCGGGCAGTGGTCTCGCAGGGCTTGGCATTTGATATTCGGCACGCTGTCTTCCGCCACATTCAGTCGCTTTCTTTCGCCAACCTCGACCAAATGCAGACCGGGCGTTTGATGACGCGCGTTTCCAGCGATGTCGATGTCGTGCGCATGTTTTCCAGCGCGGGTTTGGCGCTGTTGCTGCGTGTGCTGCTGATGATTGTCGGCAGCATATTCATGCTCTTGCTCACCGATTGGCAGTTGGCCTTGATCATGTTCGCGGTGGCGGGCTTGTCGGCGCTCTTCATTCGCTATCTGATGCTGCAGGCGACACGTCTGTTTGGCGTGGTACAGCAGAAACTGGACGCGCTCAATACGCTGGTGCAAGAGAATCTGGCTGGTATCCAGGTGGTCAAGGCATTCGTGCGCAGCCGCTTCGAGATTGAGCAGTTCGATGCCAGCAACAGCGATTACCGCGAGCGCAATATCGAGGTGGGTGTGCTGATGGCGGTGGCGATGCCCGTGCTGCAGGTGCTGACCAATGTGGGCACAGTGGCGGTGCTGTGGTTTGGCGGCTTGTCGGTGCTGGGCGACCGTCTGACCATCGGCGAGTTGATCGCGTTTAACAATTACCTGATGATCGGCATGAGTCCGCTGCTGTTTTTGGGCAATCTGCTGATGATGGCGGCGCGTGCCGAAGCCTCTGCCGAGCGCGTATTGGAAGTGCTGGATACGCCGCCGCGCTTACAAGTCCCCGCCCGCCCGCACCGTGCCGAGCGAATCCGCGGGCTGGTGACATTTGAAAATGTGTCTTTTCATTACAGCCGGCGCGCAACTGAATCGTCGAATGGCGCGGGACCAGTCAGCGGCGATGATGTGCTGCAGGGCATCAGTTTCCATGTGCAGCCGGGTCAGCAGATCGCGCTATTGGGGGCGACCGGCGCTGGCAAGAGCACCTTGGTGAACCTGATCCCGCGTTTCTACGATGTCCATGGTGGCGCGGTGCTGGTGGATGGCGTGAATGTGCGCGAGTGGGATGCGCAGGCGCTGCGCGGGCAGATCGGCATGGTGCTGCAAGAGACGATCTTGTTCAGCGGCAGCGTGCGCGAGAATATCGCTTATGGCGCGCCGGAAGCGACGTATGACGATGTGGTCGCGGCGGCACAGGCGGCACAGGCTCATGGCTTCATCAGCGCCATGCCCATGGGCTATGGCAGCGTGATCGAAGCGGGCGGCGCAAATCTCAGCGGCGGACAAAAGCAGCGTATCGCCATCGCCCGCGCTCTGCTGATCAAGCCGGGCATCCTGGTATTTGACGACAGCACCAGCGCAGTCGATATGGAAACGGAATACAAGATCCAGGCCGCGCTAGCACAACTGGCGGCCACCCGCACGACGTTCATCATTGCGCAGCGCATCACCAGCGTCCTGGGCGCAGACCAGATCTTCGTGCTGGACAAGGGGCGCATCGCCGAACGCGGCACGCATCACGAGCTGCTGGCCGATGGACCTATTTACCGCGAGATTTATGAGTCGCAACTGGGTACAGCTTGACCACAAAGACACAAAGGGCACAAAGGGTTTGAAGGTTTTTTGCCACAGAGGCGCAGAGGGCACAGAAGTTCTTATGCTGTGTAGGGGCGAGGCAAGTCTCGCCCATTTGTGAACGATCGCAGGAAATGCGGACGATGCATTTATCGCAAATACGTTTCTTTGAACGAGAGACAGCAGGGGCGGCATTTGCTTCTCCCCGACTTTTCGGGGGTGACCGAGGGGGTATGGTGAACTCGGTGGTAAGCGCTCTTCATGTCTAATCAAGGCAGTCGTCCGCGTTTTGTCGGCGGGCATGGCGGCGGTCGTCCCACGGGCGAAAAAGCCAGAGATCGGCGCGGCACATTGCGGCGGCTGGCCGATTACTTGCAGCCCTATCATGCGCGGCTGCTGCTGGTGGCGGCGCTGGTTGTGGTGGCGACGGCGCTGGGGCTGGCTGGTCCGGCGCTGCTGGGGCGGGCGATAGACGCCTATGTCCTGCACGACGATGTCGATGGCCTGGCGCTGATGGTGGCGCTGATGGCGGCGGTGTATTTGCTGCAGGGACTGTTCACGGCTGCGCACGGCATTATCATGATCCGCGTCGGGCAACACTTTGTCGCGGATATTCGGGCGGCCTTATTTCGCCATTTTCAAGCGCTTTCCATGGATTATCACGACCGTCACCGCGTGGGCGACCTGATGAGCCGCATCGCCAACGACAGCGAGACCATCAACCAGATATTGTCCAACGGGCTGATCCAGTTCACCACCAACATTTTGTCGCTGGGCGGGATCATGGTGGCGATGCTCTTGCTGAACCTGCCGCTGGCGGCAGGCACGTTGATCATCCTGCCCTTGATGCTCTTCATCACCAAGCTGGTGACAGAACGAACGCGCATGGCTTTCCGCGGCATGCAGAAGAATCTGGGCTGGCTGAACGCGGTGATGGAAGAAAACATCACGGGCATCCGCGCGGTGCAAGCCTATGCCCAGGAAGGGGCAGCCATCGCCCAATTCCAGCGCGCCAGCCAAGCCTATCGAAAAGTCGGCATCCGCGCCGATTTCATCACGGCGGCGCTGGGACCGATGTTCACCACCATGATGATCTTGACTGTGGCGGCGACGGCGCTGCTGGGTGGCTGGCTGGCGCTGCAAGATGCCGTGTCGGTCGGCGTGATCGCGGCATTTGTCGTCTATATCATGAACTTCTTCCGCCCCATGCGCGGCATCGCCATGGTGTACAACCAGCTGCAGTCGGCGTTGGCTGGCGCAGAACGTATCTTCGCCGTGCTGGACGAAAGTCCCAGTGTGGTCGATGCGCCAGAAGCCGTGCCGCTGCGTGATATTCGCGGCGCGGTACGTTTCAATTCGGTCAGCTTTGCCTATCAGCCGGGCGAGTTGGTGCTGCGCGAGATCAACCTGGATGTGCAGCCCGGGCAGACGATCGCCCTGGTGGGACCGACCGGCGCGGGCAAGACAACCATCATCAGCCTGCTGAGCCGCTTCTATGATGTCAGCGCGGGCGGCATTTGCATCGATGGTGAAGACATCCGCGGCCTAACGCAAGATTCCATCCGCGCGCAGCTGGGCATCGTGCTGCAAGATACATTTCTGTTCAGCGCCACGGTGATGGAAAATATCCGCTATGGGCGGCTGGATGCGACAGACGTTGAAGTGATCGAAGCGGCGCGACTGGCCAATGCCGATGATTTCATTCATCTGTTGCCGCGTGGCTATCAGACGCAGGTATCGGAAAAAGGCCACAACTTCAGCCAGGGACAGAGGCAACTACTGGCGATCGCGCGGGCGATTTTGGCGGATCCACGCATCTTGATCCTGGACGAAGCTACCAGCAGCGTGGACACCCGCACAGAGATTCATATTCAGGAAGCGCTGCTGCGGCTGCTGGAAGGGCGGACGGCTTTTGTCATTGCCCACCGCTTGAGCACAATCCGCAATGCCGACCAGGTGCTGGTTATCAAGGACCAGCGCATCATTGAACGCGGCACGCATGACCAGCTGCTGGCGATGGGCGGCTTCTATGCGCAGCTATATCACAGCCAGTACGCGCGCCTGGACGAGATGGAGGCCAGCTAAATGCCTGGATTCAAGGTGGCAATGGTCGATTCTGTTATACTTCTGCCTGTGACAAATAGTTGCAGGGTAAACAAGGGATAGAGATATGCCTCGGTTTGTTGATCTCTTTGCTGGGCTAGGCGGATTTCATTTGGCGCTCAAGTCCCTCGGTTTCGAGTGCGTCTTTGCATCTGAAATAGACGAAGTGCTCCGAGAAGTGTATAGCAAGAATCACGGACTTGTGCCCTTTGGCGACATCAGAAAAGTAGACATAGAGCAGATCCCCAATCACGATATACTCTGCGCTGGTTTCCCTTGTCAGCCTTTTTCGAAAGCGGGACGCCAGGAAGGATTTGGGTGTCCACAATGGGGAGATCTCTTTGGCTATGTAAAGTCAATTCTGTCGTGTCATAGACCTCCATTCCTACTACTAGAGAATGTCCCAAACCTCAAGAGACACGATCACGGTAACACTTGGAAGCATATTACGAACGTTCTTGAAGGACTCGGATATGTGCTCACTGACAGACTGCTTTCACCACATAGCTTCGGCATTCCGCAGATTCGGGAACGGCTGTTTATTGTGGGGAGCCGTCATGGTCTTGACCACTTTGATTGGCCAGTTGAATCGGACTCTATCGATACTTCTATTCATACCATTCTGGACGACGATCCTTCTGGCGCCCGCATTATTTCTCCGACACTCGAACGAGCCCTCCAAGTGTGGCAAGAGTTCCTCGACCTGTTTCCTAAGAATGAGCAACTGCCATCATTCCCGATATGGACGATGGAGTTTGGCGCAACTTATCCGTTTGAAGATACAACACCTTTCGCGCTGAGTTTGGATGAACTGCAACAATATCGTGGTAGTCACGGCAGGTATCTCGGCAGTCTGCCGGAAACAGAAATCTTTGATATGCTCCCCGCTTACTCTCGGCGTCAACAGCAACTGTTCCCAAAGTGGAAAGTGAAATACATCCAACAGAATCGCGACTTGTACGCAAGACACAGTAGCTGGGTCGAAGAGTGGCTTCCTGAGATTCGCGACTTTCCACCCAGTCTGCAAAAGTTCGAGTGGAATTGTAAGGGCGAGCAAAGAAGTGTATGGGATTACATCATTCAAGTAAGGGCTTCCGGCATTCGTGTCAAGCGGCCCACGACCGCCCCTTCATTGGTGTCGATGACGAGTACGCAGACTCCTATAATTGGATGGCAGAAGCGATATATGACCATGAAAGAATGTCTTAAGCTTCAAAGCATGGATGCCTTGAAACATCTGCCGCGCTCGCAGGGGAGCCAGATACGAGCGATTGGGAATGCCGTTAATGTTCAAGTCGTTAGGCGTATTGCTTCTGCATTGCTTGGCAGCTACTGAGGGATAATTGTGTCCAACCAAGATAGCGTGAACATCAGACCGGGAGTGAGCATTCTCTCAGTTCTTCGTCATTTGAATTACAAGCCATGGTATGCGATTGCGGAGTTTGTTGACAACTCGATTCAGAGTTATCTGGATTACAGAGACGAGCTTCAGGCGCTTGAAGGAAAAAAATTCAAGCTGAGAGTCAGTATCCGTCTGGACAGAATTGACGGCGGATCAATTGTGATCCGCGACAATGCTGCAGGGATACATGCATCGGATTATACTCGCGCGTTTCGTCCGGCTGCCATTCCACCGGATCAGTCGGGTTTGAGCGAGTTTGGTATGGGAATGAAAAGCGCAGCCTGCTGGTTCGCAGATAATTGGACAGTTCGAACTTCTGCGCTTGGAGAAACGGTTGAGAAGACTGTTTCCTTTGATATTGACAAGATTGTCGCGGACAACCTTGAGGAATTAGTGATTAATTCTGTTGCAGCGAATGCTCGAGATCATTATACCGAAGTTGCATTAAGCAACTTGCATCGTTCTCCGCGTGGCCGCACAGTCGGCAAGATCAAGAATCATCTTGCAAGCATATATCGACAATTTTTTCGTGACGGCATGCTTGAACTTGAGTTCAATGGTGAGATGTTGAGCTACGCTGATCCTATGATCTTGTACGCGCCATATTTCAAAGATGAAGGGGGAAACAGAGTCGAATGGAGGAAGGAAATTGACTTCGACTTTGGGGGCGGTCTGGAAGTGAGTGGTTTCGCTGGGCTCCTTGAGACGGCTAGTACATCTAGTGCCGGCTTCTCGTTGTTTCGAAAGTCTCGCGTAATAGAAGGTAGCGGCGACGACGGATATCGTCCGGAGTATATCTTCAAGAAACCAAACAGCTATGTTTATCAGCGCATGTTCGGAGAGTTGCACCTAAGTGGATTTGAAGTTAGCCATACGAAGGACGGATTCCGATGGGACGAAAACGAAGAGGCGTTTCTGGGTATTCTCAAGGAGCATCTAGACTCGAAACCACTCCCATTGATCTCACAGGCTGAGGGTTTTCGGAAACGTCCCAAGTTGAGCGACATACAGAGCCCAGCTGATGCCGCGAACACCCGAGTCGTTAATGTGCTGGAGCAGAAGCTGCCTCCTGTGCTTGGTACCGCACTGGAGGAGTCACCGGATTTGTCTGATATTTCTGTGAGTTTACCTTCGCGCCCCGTAGCGTCATGCAAAGAATTCGATATCACTGTGAAGGGAACACAATGGCACATTGTGGTCGAATTGACACATGATCCGTCTGTTGGGGATTGGATCGAGCCGTGTGCCAGCTTGGTTCAAGATGTGGACACCGATACTGGCAGTCGTGCAGTAGGTATACGAATGTCGGTTGCGCATCCTTTTATGCAGCGATTTGCTGGTACTGACGACACAAAGATAGAAGGCATGCTGAGGCTCGGGGTAGCGATTTGTCTGGCGGAAGTCGTTGCGCGATTCAGTGGCGTCAAGTCTGCGGGTACATTCCGTCGTGAGGTAAATAGGTTTTTACGAGATGCCCTTAGCATGCCGTAGTTGTCTATGGCAGGTTATTGTTATGCCGAGGTAGCCAAGATGATAAGTTACAGTCGAAATACTTGGGAGCCAATCGTTGGTTCTGAGACTGGGGAATTCTTGAGTAGCTTGCAGGTAGATGAGGTAAGCAAGTCGCAATTGCTAAGCGAGGGAAAGCGTATCCTTGGTAAATGTATTGAACCGGAAAAGTTGGGCAAGAATACTACAGGGCTGGTCATTGGCTATGTGCAAAGTGGCAAAACACTTTCCTTCACAACAGTTGCCGCGTTAGCACGAGACAATGGATTTCAACTCATCATCATCATCACAGGTACATCTGTACAACTTACCAGGCAGTCGGTAGAGAGAATCAGAACAGATCTACGACTTGCGACTCGACCAGACCGGCGATGGGCTTTCTTCCAGAATCCGAGGTCTGCGGATGACTTTCGAATCATTCGTGATGTGCTGGCAGAATGGACTGATGTCAGAGTTCCAAAGGATCTTCGCCGAACGGTACTGATCACCGTGATGAAGCACCACCAACACTTGAAAGGTCTGTCCGACCTAATGGCGGATATTCCGTTAGAAGAAGTACCTTGCCTAATTGTAGACGATGAAGGTGATCAGGCAAGTCTGAATACACTCGTGAACGCGAGCGAGGAAAGCACAACTTATCGGCGAATCCTAGCGCTAAGAGCAAAGCTCCATTCTCATTCATACTTGCAGTACACCGCGACGCCGCAAGCACCTTTGCTGATTAACATCATTGACACATTGTCGCCTGAGTTCGTAGAGATTCTTGAGCCAGGACAAGAATACACAGGCGGAGAGGAATTCTTCCACAACCAGCAGGGAGTACTACGGACGATCCCAGTTAGCGATCTGTTTCACGATGACAACCTACCTGGCGAACCGCCGCAATCCCTCATTGAGGCGCTTCGGGTGTTTTGGCTGGGAGTTGCCTTGGGAACAATAATTGACAGAGAACATGGGAATCGCACCATGCTGATTCATCCCGGCCGTAGAACCAAGACGCACACACGATTTGCCATCTGGATAAACCACATACGAGACAGTTGGGTGACGATACTTGACCTTGAAGCCAATGACCCTGACAAGATTGAGTTAATCCAGGACTTTGCAACAGCGTATAGCGACCTGTCCGAAACCGTCTCAGATCTTCCGCCGTTTGATGATGTCATCGGCCATTTGCTGCGCTCGGTGCATAATACAACTGTCATAGAGGTAAATGCTGCGAGAGGCAAGACACCAAGTATCAACTGGCAAAATGCATATCCATATATATTGATCGGCGGACAAGCCATGGATCGCGGCTTCACGGTTGAGGGGTTATCTGTCATGTATATGCCGCGTGGTCTCGGAGTTGGCAATGCGGATACTGTACAACAAAGAGCTAGATTCTACGGATATAAAAAGCGCTACCTGAATCTGTGCCGTGTCTACTTGAGTCAGGAGTTGCGCGACGCATATTCTTCCTACGTAGATCACGAGAAGAGCTTACGTACGCAATTAGTTAAGTTTGAGCGGACTGGGCAGTCGCTACAAGAATGGAAACGTCAGTTTCTTCTGAGTTCGGACTTGCGCCCTACTCGTTTCAATGTCGTCAGCCAGGCATTCGATCGTGGCAACTACAGCAAGAGATGGTTAACTGTTGTGTCACCACATTATGATGAGGTGGCGGTTGCTTCGAACCGTAGGATCGCAGCAGAGTTCCTCAAAACGGTTGACTTAGCTCCCGATGCTGGTCACGATGATCGAAGTAAAATCCAGCGTCACATGTCGACTGAGTATGTAGAACTTTGGCATGTGCATGAGCATTTGCTCACTAAGTTGCGTTTCTTCGAGTCGACGTATACAGGCGTAATGCTCCAAATTCTCAATTACCTGCATCGGGAGAGTGCTGCGACTTGCAGTGTGTTCAAAATGTCGAGCGATCCGGTTTCATGGTGGTTTCGTGAGCGTGGGCTGGCCAATAACGGTAACATCAGCAACTTGATGCAAGGTGCAAATCCGAGCCTGTCTCGTAACGCCTATAGCGGAGACCGTAGTGTTGGCGACAAAAGCAGAGTAATCGTTCAATTGCACAGGCTCAATCTGACTCAGAATGGCGAAGTTGTTGCACGAGACGTCTTAGGCCTAGCAATCTGGCTACCTTCAGAGCTTTCCGCTAGCTGGCTTGTGCAGGATCAGTCGTAAGTCCGAACGCGGCACGCATGACCAGCTGCTGGCGATGGGCGGCTTCTATGCGCAGCTATATCACAGCCAGTACGCGCGCCTGGACGAGATTGCTGGCGTCTGATCAGCCTTTCAACGCGCCGACAGTGACGCCCTTCTGAATCTGGTTTTGGAAGACGGCGTAGACCAGCAGAGTCGGGATCATGATGATGGACAGGGCTGCGAAGAGCGCCGACCAATCGGTCTTGTAATACTGCTGATGCAGGATGAAGGACAAGCCCTGCGGCAAGACATAATTATCGCGCTCGGTCATCAGCACCAGCGGCAAAATGAACTGATTCCACATGCCGAGGAAATTGAATATCGCCATCGTGACCAAGCCCGGCTGCGCCAGCGGCAGCATCACGCGGAAGAAGACCTGGTATTCGTTCGCGCCGTCGATCAGCGCCGCTTCGTGCAATTCCGAAGGCAAGGTCTTGAAGAAGCCGGTCAAGAAAAAGATGGTGAAGGGCAGGGAATAAGCTGTGTACACCAGCGTGAGCCCGGTGAAGGTGTTGAGAAGTTGCAGGTCTTTCGCCAGGAAGAAGAGCGGCACCAGCGCCATAAATATGGGGAAGAGCATGCCCGCCATGAACAGATAGAAGAGCGTGCGGTTGCCAAAGAATTGAAAGCGCGCCAGCACATAAGAGGTCATCGACGCCAGCGCCAGCGTCAACGCCAGGCTGGGTATCACCACCTTCATGCTGTTGAGAAAGTACTGCCCAATATGCACAGCCACCCAGGCGCGTTCGAAATTTTCCCATTGCAGAGTCTGCGGCAGCGCCCAGGGCGCAAAGAATATCTCTTGATCTGTCTTGAACGAACTGTAGAGCAGCCAGACCAGGGGCAGGATGACGATGACCGCCCAGAAGAAGAGGCTGATATTGATGAGAGACTGCGAGACGAATTCCCGCGGACGGCGTTCGCTCTGCTCTGCTGCCATAATCAGTACTCCAGCGTTTCGCGGCGGGTGGCGCGCATGGTCAAGATAGAAAGCGCAAAAGCCAGCAGAAACATGGCGACCGCGACAGCCGTGGCATAACCGAACTTGCCGCTGAGAAAGGCGCGTTCATAGACATAGGTGGACAAGACATCGGTGGAGCGGTTGGGTCCGCCTTGCGTCATGGTCTGGGTGATGGCGAACATGTTGGTCGCGCCGATAGCCAGGAATACCAGCGCGGTGCGGATGGTGTCCCACAGCAGCGGCAGCGTAATCTGCCAAAACAGATGCCAGCGCGTCGCGCCATCAATCGTCGCTGCTTCATAGTAGGACTCGGGGATGGAATCCATTCCTGCCATGAAGAGCACGACATAGAAGCCGACCGCTTGCCAGACCACCACGGCGCCCACCGCCCCCAGCGCCAGATCCGGGTTGCCCAGCCAGGCGATCGGGTCGGCCGCGCCCAGCATGCCGGCAATGCTGCTGAGGACGCCGATGGTGGGATGATAGATGAAACTCCACAGCACGCCGATAGCCACCAGCGACATCACCTGCGGAAAGAAGAAGGCGATGCGATAGAACTTGCGAAAGCGCGCCTTGCCATGCGTCAGCAGGAAAGCCAGATACAGGGAGATGACAATGGTGATAACCGGGATGCTGACCAGGTAGATCAAATTGTGCTTCAGCGCATTCCAAAACAGCGTGTCGCCCAGCAGTTTCTCGAAGTTGGCAAACCCGACAAAGGTCGGTTTGGGCGTCAAGCCACGCCATTTGGTCAGGCTGATATACATGGCTTGCCCATAGGGATAGACCAGGAAAACCAGGAAGAGCAGCAGCGAGGGCAGCGTGAAAGGGAGGATGATGTGCCACTTGCGTTTTGTCAATTTGCCACCTCAGGCGGAAGTGTTGGAGCCATGGCAAGAACCATGGCTCCCCATTGCTTTGCCGACATGCCTGGCAATTATGCGTGGGTGTACTTGGGAATGTCGTCGTCTGCTTTGACTTCGTCGGCAGCCGCTTGCACGGTATCGGCGAATTGCTCTGGCGACACGCGATTGGTCAGCAGCTCGCCGGTGGCATTTTTGACCGCTGTCCACAAGTCGCTGTACCAGCCGCGCGACAGATAATTGAAACCGCCGTTGGCTGCTTCCGCCGCTTCCAATGCCGATTGCAGCGCCGAACTAAGCTCGACGCCTTCGCTGCCGCCAAAGACGGGCATGATGGCGCTGATCTCTTTGGCGAAGAATTGCGCGTTGGCTTTGGAGAGCATGCAGCGCATGAACTCCATCCCACCGACGACATTGGCGGCGTTGACCGGCACGATGTAGGGCTCGCCGGGCCAGGCAACCAGTGAATGGTAGCTCGACTCGTCGGGGCCGGGCACGGGCTTGATGACCATATCGAAGCCAGCAGGCGTGAGCTCGCGCATTTCATTTTCCAGCCAGGTGCCGCAGGGGATGAAAGCGGCGTTGCCTTGCAGCCATTCCGCCTGCGATTCGGTGTGTGTAAGCCCTTCTGTGCCGGGCATGATGTAGCCGAGGTCGGCCAGCTGGTGCATCATGGTAATGGCTTGCATGACGGCGTCGCTCTTCCAGGCGTCGTCCACGAGATTGTCGATGTCTTTAATGGCCTGGATTCCGCCGGTCTTGTACACCAGGTGCATCAGGCAACCGAAGACCATGTATTGCGGGAACTTGCCCTGGTATGTCCAGGGCGCGATGCCGGCGCTCTTGATGGTCTCGCAGAGGTCCAGCATGCCAGCCCATGTGCTGGGGTATTGCCAGCCCATGTCGTCGAACAGGGTTTGGCTGTGCCAGATGCCGCTGACGGTATAGGCGATGTTGAGATAGAGCTGCCGCCCGTCGAAGACGCCGTCTGCCTGTGAATTGGGGAAGAGCGTCTCGCCGAAGGTTTTACCGGGCGTATCCAGCGCGGGGGCTGCCATCAGGGGCGCCAGGTCTGTCAGTTGCTCGTCGGCAACCAGCGAGTCCATGGGGATATGAAATGCGCCGCTGTTGTCGATGACATCGGGCGGGTTGCCGGCGATGAAACGGGGCCGCAAGATCTCCGACACTTGCTGGATGCCCTCGACCGTCATCTCGTTTTCTGGATGCAGCGCCCGGAAGATATCGGCGGCATTGTCGATATAAGAGCGCCCGAAGCCGCCCTCAAAGAATATGCCCTCTACATTCGCGCCCGCTTCCAACCCCAAAGGATTCACGGCTTCTGGCGCTACCTCAAAGGGCAGGTCGCCTTGCGCAGCTGCCAGGGGCATGACCTGGCTGGCCAGGACGCCAGCCGCGATTGCGCCTGAGGACTTCAGAAAATTGCGTCTTGATAGCTCTCTTTTCATGACTACCTCCAATCTGATAGGTGAAGCCTCGACAAACACTCGTTTGCCGCGCCAGGCTGAACCTGACGATGGCTAACCTCACCGTATGCGAAAATCGAAATTGGGTCAAGCAATTGGCCCGGGCGCAAGCGAAGTCGCCAGTTAATCCAGCCGCGCCACGCGAACAGCTATAATCGCGGCTGATTCGGAGCATCCTAAGGAGAGTGGGCATGAACAGACGCGCAGCCAAGTTCTTGTCGTTTTATCGCCCCTATGTCGGGTTGCTGGCGCTGGACTTGCTGTGCGCATTCGCCATCTCGGTGATTACGCTGGCGCTGCCTTTGTGCGTGCGGCATATCACGCAGAATCTGCTGGCGCCGGGCACGCGCAGCCAAATGCGCGATATTGGGCTGATGGCGGGGCTGATGCTGGCGCTGGTGGCGGCGCATACCCTGTGCAATCTCTTTGTCGATTATCAAGGCCACATGATGGGCGCGCGCATGGAAAGCGATATGCGGCGCGAGCTCTTCGCCCATTTGCAGCGGCTGTCTTTCAGCTTTTATGACGAGCGCAAGACCGGCGAGCTGATGTCGCGCATCACTAGCGACCTCTTTGCCTTGTCAGAGCTGTATCATCACGGACCCGAAGATGTGGCGATCGGGCTGATCAAGTTCAGCGGCGTCTTTTTGATCACGCTTAGCATCAATCCGGCGCTGAGCGTGATCGTGATTCTCTTCTTGCCGCTGATGTTCGTGTATTCGCTCTATTTCAATCGCCGCATGAACCGCGCATTGCGCCGCAGCAAACAGCGCATCGCCGAGATCAACGAGCAGGTCGAAGACAGCCTGGCCGGCATCCGCGTGGTGCAGTCATTCGCCAACGAAAGCCTCGAGCAAGCAAAGTTTGATGCAGCCAACGAGCGCTTTGTGCAGAGCCGCCGCCAGGAATACCGGGCCGAGGGCTGGTTCTATGGCGGGATGATGGCATTCAGCCAGCTGATGACGATTGTGGTGGTTGCCTTTGGCGCGCTGGCGATCACGGGCGCTTCGCTGGATCTGGCGGATTTGATCACTTTTTTGCTCTATGTCGGCATCTTGATTGAGCCTATCCAGCGGCTGGTCAATTTCGCGCGTTGGTATCAAGAGGGCATCACTGGCTTCCAGCGCTTCATGGACTTGATCGAGCTGCAGCCAGCCATCCAGAGCGCCGATTCTGCCAATGGCGCAGCGCCGCGCAGCTGCCAGCTAGAATTGCGCGATGTCTGCTTTCGGTACAGCGATGAGCATAGCGCGGTCTTTAGCAATTTGTCCTTGCACATCGAGGCCGGCGAATATGTGGCGCTGGTGGGAGCGAGCGGCATCGGCAAGACGACTCTGGGCGCGCTGATCTCGCGATTTTATGAGGTCAGCAGCGGCGGTATCTGCCTGGGTGGCGTGGATATCCGCGAATACAGCTTGTCGACACTGCGGCGCAGCATCGGCACCGTCGATCAGGATGTCTATCTGTTTGCGGCGACAGTGGCGGAGAATATCCGTTATGGCAAGCCAGATGCCAGCGAAGCCGAGGTGATCGCAGCGGCAAAACAAGCCAATGCGCATGAATTTATCGAGGCGCTGCCGCAGGGCTATGACACAGAAATCGGGCAGCGTGGCATCAAGCTATCGGCGGGGCAGCGCCAACGACTGAGCATCGCGCGCGTGTTTTTGAAAGATCCGCCGCTCTTGATCTTGGACGAAGCCACCAGCGCGCTGGACAACGAAAGCGAGCGGGTCGTGCAGCAATCGCTGGAACGGCTGATCGAAAACCGCACTACGTTGGTGATCGCGCATCGGCTGTCGACGATCCGCAATGCCGACCGCATCCTAGTGCTCGGCGATGGGGGTGTCGTTGAACAGGGGAGCCATGCCCTGCTTTTGGCGCGGGGCGGAGTCTATGCGCGGCTGCATGCTTTGCAGGCTGCGGATTAGGGCATGCGGAAATGTAGCGGGAGAGGGACTCGAACCCTCACGCCCTATCGGGCAGGTGCTTTTAAGGCACCCGTGTCTGCCATTCCACCATCCCGCCGCAGCCCGAGTCTAGCCGCGGTCAATTCGCCTGGCTAGACCTCGATAATCTCGTCGTCGTTCTTGCGCTTCTGCGGCATCTTCGGGCGGCAATCTTTTGAGAAGATCATCAGCAAGCCCAAGCCGATAAACAGGAGCGCCACGAAGTTGACCTTGATGCCGATCAAGGAACTGATCAGCGGTGGCAGCGCAAATGCCAAGCCAATGGCGATCATCCAAAATGCGCTGCCCTGGGCTTGCCAGCGCTCGCCCTTGGCAAAGGCGCCGGCCAGTTTCGATGCCGCGATGACGAAAAATATGCCAGGAAACCAATATCCCGACACGAATAACATACCCAGCCCAATGAAAAACACGCCACCAGCTACCTGGCTGTGGTTCAGTTCGCGCACTATGCTGCTCCTTCTGTCCTTTGACAGTCCACCCTGTTGATACAGTATACGCAAAATGCCAGTGGCGGATGCGCCGGCTTGCAGGGGGCTCACCGTTCGGCGAAGACCACGCGATACGACTTCAGCGATTCGCGGTTTCCCTCGTAACAGCGACCTGTGCGCAGGCTGGCGCCGACTGGTTCGGCAGCGTCGGGCATATCCAGCGTATAGTCGGTGTCGGCTGCCATTTGGAAGTCGGCATAGGCGAGGCCACGGTCGCCCTTTAACCCGCTGACGAAGAGGTCTTCCTGCGCTCCCCAGCGCGCGCGGATTTGCTGCCCGGGCAAGCCGCGCCCCAGATAATCGACCACGGACACTTCTAGGATAGCTGGTCGGTCGACAGCGCAGAAAGATCGCAGCGAGATGGCTTCGAAGCGGCGCTGCGCAGGCTGGGTGGGCGGGATGAGGCGCGTCGGCTGGACGACTGCATCTAGCGGCGGCTTGGTGGGCACGAGTGTGCTGTGTGCGATGGCAGGATCGCTTTCATCATCGCTGGTGGCTGGCGTGGGCGTGGTGGCGGGCGGCAGCAGTTGTTCGGCGCAGCCGGCGCGGCCTTGCTCGCTGTAGAATTGCGCGACAACACGCAGGGCCTGGATGCCGCTCGGGCTGGCCAGATAGCCACTGCTGCCCAGCTGGCAGGCGCTTTCCGCCAAGGCGTCCAGCGGATCTGTGGTCGGGCGCAGGCTTATCAGCTTGGCCAGCGCGGCTGTCAAATCACCACTGTGCGCATATTCCAGCGCGACTGCCACCATATAATGATTGCTTTGCTCGGGGTGCAGCTGCCAGGGCTCGGCATTGTCGCGCTGCAGTGGTCCATAGAGGCGTGTAAATGCCAGCCCCAGGGCGATGCCAATCACCAGTCCCAGCGCGAAGATCCAGTTCGATATGGATGCCGGCGCGCGCATCAGTTGCTCCCGCCATCCAGGAAGGGCGCCATGGCTCGTGTTGCGCCGCCCAATTCGGCTGCCAATCGCGCCAGCACGCGGATATCGCCCAATTCCCGCGAGCCGCTGTTGATGATGCGTTCGGTGGTCGCGCGCAGAAGGCTCGTCAGATCGCCGACTTCCAGTAGCTGAAGCCGATCCAGCGCGCCAGCCAGGTCGTCATCGTGGGCATAGCCAGCGGCAATCATGATGGCGTAGTCGTCGCGGTGCGGCTGTGCCAGGTCGCTCAAGCTGCTATTGCGCGCTGCTGGTGGTGGATTCAGCCAGCCGATGACCATGCCAGCCAATGTGCCCAGCAGCAGCCCCAAAATCAAAGAGAGCAGGAAGCGCCGCACCATCGCCTCGCTAGCGCATCAATGAAGCGATGGACTGGCAAGCTGGGCAGCTGCCGTCCGGGCGGATGATGGCATAGCCAGCTTGCGCATCGGGCTCGTATTGCTCGGAGTCGATACTCCACACGATCAGCAGGTCTACAGGCGATCTGCTGTAGTCGGCGGCGATTTCGATGGCTTGGGACAGCCAGGCGGCTTGCTCTGTCACTGAAGTATGCGCAGCCCACTGATACCAGAGCGGCAGTTGCCCATAGCCCTCTGGCGACAGATAACCCAGCTCTGTGAGGCAGATGGGGATATCCTCTTCGCGGAAGGCAAAGGCAGCGCGGTCCAGCAGGGTAGTGAAATAGCGCGTCGGATCATTTTCTCCGCGCAGATCGCCAGCTTGTTGGCTTGGCGGCAGCATGCCGTGCACATAGCTCAGGCCTATGCAATCGGCATAATCGGCGATTCCCGCTTTTGCCATGCCTCTATAGTAGCGGTCGTCGTTCCAGACGCGAGCCTGTCCAAAAGCCTTTTCGGCCGTTGTCGGCAGCAGCGCGCCAGTGATGATCAAGGTATCGGGATTGGCGGCTCTGATGGCTGCATGGGCGCGGCGCAGCATTTCGGCGTAGTGGTCGGGATGGATCTGCCCTTGAGTCCAGCTGCGGTCGGTATTCATATCGCTCCAGACTTCAATGGCATCAGCACCCCACGCAGCCAGGTCGCCCAGATAGGCGGCATAGGCATCCAGATAGGCTTCACCGCCGTCGCTGAGGTCGTTCAACTGCCCGCGCACTTTCAGCAGCGTTTTGAAGCGAGCCTCGCGCGCAACCTCAATTTGTCCTTGGGCGGCGCTAGCATCTTCGCCTGGAATAAAAGGCAAGTTCCACTTGATCCAGGTCATGCCAGCGCTGCGCATAGCCTCTGTGGCAGCCTCGTCAAAATGCAGCACATGTCCGCCCACCGGCAGTGGCAAGCGCTGTCTTGCGATGTCTTCTTCGTTGACAAGCCAGACGATAGCGCTGCCCGCCAAAACGCCGAGCATCACGCCTAGTGTCAGACCAAGCAAAACGCGCCGCACGGCTGCCTCGCTAGCGCATCAAAGCCCCGATTGTCTGGCAGGCCGGGCAGTTTCCGTCCGGACGGATGATGGCATAGCCGGCCTGCGGATCGGGATCGTATTGCTCAAAGTCGATATTCCACACGATCAGCAGGTTTACAGGCGATCGGCGGTAATCGGCGGCGATTTCGATGGCTTGGGCCAGCCAGGCAGCTTGTTCGGCCACGGATGTGTTGGCAGCCCAGGCGAAATTGTCCGGCAAGCGCCCATAGCCCTCCGGCGACAGATAGCCAAGCTCGGTGATGCACAGCGGGATGCCCCGGTTCTGAAAGTACAAACCAGCGCGGTCCAGCTGGGATATGAAATAGCGGGTGGGGTAGTCGTAGTCGCGCGGGTCGCCGCCCAGCTGCGATGGCGCCAGCACGCCTTCGTTATAATGCACGCCGATGCAATCGGCATAATCCGCGATGCCTTCATTGGCCATGCCGCGATAATAATTGTCGTCATTCCAGACCTTGGCGGGCCCAAAGACGCCTTCTGCGCCAGTGGGTGAAAGCGCGCCGGTGATGACCAGCGTTTCGGGATTAGTGGCTTTGATGGCGGTGTAGGCGGGGCGCAGCATCCTGGCATAGTTGCGGGGATGGATCTGCCCCTGCGTCCATTCGCGGTCGAGGTTCATCTCGTTCCAGACTTCGATGGCGTCTGCGCCCAGGCCGGCGACTTCGCCCAGGAATTCGGCATAGGCATGCAGGTATTCCTCACCGCCTTCGCTGAGGTCGTGCACATGACCAGTCACGCTGAGCAGCACCTTGAAGCCGGCTTCGTGAGTCACCTTGATGCGGTGGCGGGCGACGGTCAGGTCTTCGCCGGGGATAAAAGGAATCTGCCACTTCACCCAGGTCATGCCGGCGCTGTGCATGGCGTCGATGGCAGATTCGCCGAAGCGCAGCACATGTCCGCCAACCGGGAGGGGCAGGCGATTGATAACGGGCGGCGAGGGCACTACCTGCGGCTCTTGCGATGGCAGGATCAACTCGACAGGCTCGAGATTGACGAGGTCGCTGCGGTTGTTGTTGACCAGAATCGGACCCAGCGTGTAAAAGTGGCTTTCCTGCGCGCTGTCCACTGCATGCAGCCGCAGTTGATAAAAGCCGTCTGCCAGGATGCCCGTATTCCATTTGCCCAGCTCGGCATCTATGACGGGCGCAAAACTCGGGCTAACCACGGGAATCCATACAGCGTCCGTGCCGGCTTCATAAGGCGCGGCTTCAAAGAGATACCACTGCTGGTCGGCGATGTTGGCTGTGCCGCGCAAGTCGACTGTGCCGCGCACGGTGTTGTAGACCGGGCTCCAGACCAGGCTGAGGTCATCCGACTGCGCCAGGGCTGTGCCGCCCAGCGCTGAGATCATAAGGAGGACAAGGAGAAGGTTTCGCATTGCTGCTCCGTTTTTCGTTTTGCTTCGTCCCTGTCTATTAGACCACAGAGGGCGCAGCCGGTACAGAGGTCTTACATCACCCCCGGCCCCCGACAGGTCAGGGGGATGCAAACGCCGCTCGCGCGGTCTCTGAATTTGGGTTGGGAAGGAGCGAGCCACAGGGTTTGCTTGCTGCGGACGACTCACAGAGTCGCCCCTACAAATGACTTGGTATCCAGAAAATTCAGCAGGCCTTTGTGGCAAAAGAGCTTCAATGCCTTTGTGTCCCTTATGTCATTTGTGGTTACGATTTGCAGGACTAACATGGACTCGCTGCGATGATGGATGTATAAAATCGGGCAAATCGCGGGATTGGCAAGGAGCGGGGCAATGGCAGGGGCGACCACAGCGGAAGATGTAAAACGCGATATCACAGCGCGGTATCGGGCGCGCACACCAAGTTCGCGGACGCAGCATGCAGAAGCGCTGCGCTACCTGCCGGGCGGCGAGACTCGTGGCGCGACGCGCATATCGCCTTATCCGACCTATATGACAGCGGGCGAGGGCGCCTGGCTGCACGATGGCGATGGCAACCGCTACCTGGACTTGCTGAACAACTTCACATCGCTTGTGCACGGGCATGCGCCGCCGGGTATCGTCGAGCAGGCGGCAGACCAGTTGATGCGCGGGACGGCGCTTGGCACAGTTGCCGCACCACAAGTCTCGCTAGCCAGGCAGATTGTCGAGCGCGTGCCGGGCATCGACCTGCTGCGCTTCACCAACTCGGGCACAGAAGCCACGATGATGATGATGCGGGCGGCGCGAGCCTACAGCGGACGCGACATCATCGTCAAAATAGACGGCGGTTATCACGGTTCGCACGATTTTGTTGAGATCAACGTCAACGCGGAGATCGTGGCCGGGCAAGAGCCAAAAACGCGTCTGGAGAGCCGCGGCATACCGAGCGCGGTGCTGCAATCGACGCTGGTCGCGCCCTTCAACGATTTGGGGGCTATGGAAGCGCTGCTGGAAGGCTATCAAGAGTGCATCGCTGGCATCATCATCGAGCCGATGCCCAATGCGGGCGGGATGATCCCACCTGCGCCGGGCTACCTGGCTGGGTTGCGCGCGTTGGCAGATCGTTATGGCGTGCTGCTGTTGTTTGATGAGATCGTCACGCTGCGTCTTGCGCCGGGCGGCTTCCAGCAGATAGCAGGCGTCGCCCCCGATCTCACGGCGCTTGGCAAGATCATCGGCGGCGGCTTCCCGGTGGGCGCGTTTGGCGGACGGCGCGAGATCATGGCGCAATTTGACCCCGCACAGGTCGATGATGCTCTGTTCCACAGCGGCACATTCAACGGCAACAATATGACGATGGTGGCGGGCGAAGAAGCGCTGCGGCGGCTGGATGCGGCGGCAATCACGCGCATCAACGGGCTGGGCGAGCGGTTGGCGGCGGGCATCAACGAGCTTTTTGCGGCGCTGGGGATTCGCGCGCAATGCCTGGGTTTTGGCTCGTTGCAGCAGATTCAGTGGACAGACGCGCCAGTGGTCAACCTGGGCGATGCGCGGCGGGCCGCCGAAGACACCGGCGATCTGTACACCCTGCTGCAAGTGGAGCTGCTGAACCGCGGCGTCTACAGCAGCAACCGCGGCATGTTCAGCGTGCCGACGCCCCTGCAAGAAGCCGAACTGGACATGGCGCTGGGGACATTGGCAGGCGCATTGCGAACGCTGCTGCCGTATATGCGAGAAGTGGCGCCGCGGCTCTTGCGCTAATCCAGGCTGGCTGCCGCTTGCATGTGCGCCTGGATCAGGTCGAAAAAGCGCTCTTCGGAATTGTCCTGCGGGTCGTAGCCGATGACGCGCCGGGCATTGGCAATGCTCCAGATGGCGTGCGGATTATCGCTGATGCCATAGAAGATCTGGAATGGCAGGCCCAGCTCGTCACGGATGTCGGCTATCTCGATGCTCTTTGTGACTAGCTGCGCCATATCGCGCTGGCTGATGTAAACGGCGAGGGCGCGGCGCATCCGACGCAGGTCGCCCAAAGGCGCGTTTTCCACATCGGTTTCGCGCGGACCGCCAATGCGGATCTGCACATTCTCTAGCGGACGACCGCCATGACTGACCCCGCTGGCATATACCTGCCCGATCTGCTCGAAAGCGATCTTTGCCCAGCCGTACCAATTGTCTGACCCGTTCATGTTGGGCGTGATCATCGGCGCCACCCCATCCAGCGCATACGTCTCGTAGAGATCGGCGGCGTGATTGGTGCTGGCGGCGACCAGGCGGCGCAGGCCTTCTTCCCAGGCGACCTGGTAGACATTGTAAGTCAGCTGCAAGTTTGCCAACTCGCTGCTGAAATAGACGTCATCGCCTTGCCCGTGTTGGCGATAATAAGCGCAATGCACGACGGCGTCTGCGCCGGCAAAATGGTGGCGATAGAGGTCGCGGTCTTTGTCCAGCAAGTCCACGACATGGACGCCAGCCACTTCCGCGCCGTCTTTGTCGGTCTTTTGTGTATCGAGCAGGCGCAGGTCATAGCGTTCGCGCAGGGCTGGCAGCAAGACGCCCGCGATGGCGCCGCTTGCGCCGGTTATGACTACTTTTCGTTTGGGCATGGGATTCTCCCGACTCTGTGCTCTCTGTGTCTCTGTGGTGAGTTTCGCATGACTTACTTGGTACTACTTCTGCCGTTCTTTTGCGGGCGTTTCTGGCTAGGACTCCTGCCGCTGAAAAACGCGCGTTTCTCTTTGCTGGAAGATGAGTTGCAGAGACGGGTCTTTGAGAAAATCGCCGTCTGCTGGCACGAGGAGGTAGTCGGCGGCGGCGAATTCGGCGGGCTGGACGAGTCCCCGTTCAAAATAGCTGTAGGCGCGGAAGTCGATTGCGCGCCGCTCGGCGATCACCGGCAGCCAGCCATCGCCATCGGCAGCTTGCAGCAGGGCGTCGGGCGGCGTATTTTCGCGCAGCCAGTCCATGGCGGCGGTGTCATCGCGATTCGCTGTGGCGGCAGGCAGGTCCAGCAGCGCGCGCAGGTTGTGCAGGGCTGGCTCGAATGTCAAGAAAAGCAAGGCGATTCCCAACATAGACAGGACCATGCAGCGCCAGGCATTTTTCCGCAGACGGGCACGCAGCGCAACTGGCAGGCGCGCTTCCCAAAGATCCAGCAGCGCCAGACCGGCGAACCAGCTGCAAGGCAAAATGACCGCGTGGCGAGCCAGGCCTTGGGCATCGACCAGCGCGCCCAGAGCCGGCAGCAGGCGCGGAAGCACACCAAACAGAACAAGATCTATCAGCAGCAGCAGCCAACCTGTCATCAGCAGCGAGACAAAACGCAGCCGCCCCGGCGCGCGCCAGCCTATGATCACACCCCAGACCAGCAGAGGCAGCAGAACATAGCCTTGTCCGCGAATCAGCTGGACGAGGTTTGACAATCCAGGTGGGCTCGCAGAGGGCGGGACTGGCAGCAGCAGAGGCAGGTTGTTGATGAGCCAGGGCGCTGTGCCCAATAACGCAATTGAGGGAATGCCCAGCGTCATGCACCAGCGCGCCCGGCGGTCAAACTGATGTCGCTGTTGCCATGCCAGTCCGATCAACAGCGTCAGGCAAATCAGCGCCGCCAAAGCAAGGTTCAGGCTGGTGTAGAAGACCGCGCCTAGCAGCAGACCGCCCGCGACCAGATCTGCCAGATTAAAGCGATGCAACAGGCGCAGCGCATACAGCAGGAATGCCAGCGCAAACAGCATCGCCAGCAACTCGCTGTAATGCCCGTCAAGCAGACTGCTGATCGCCCCGCCGCAAAGGAGCAGCCCCAGCGCCATCGCCCGTCCCAGCCGTTTATCATGCAGCTCCGCGCCGAAGTCGTACGTCAGCCAAACCAGCATCAGCAGCAGGACTGCCGCTGTGCTTTGCTGGATGATTGGGACTGGCTGACCCAGCTGCTGGCTGAGATAAGCAGAGAGCGCGTGGAAGCCGGGCGCGATGATGACGGGTGGACTGGCGGCGTAGGGAGCGAGGGATGTGAATGAGCCGCCATCGCGGGCAGCCAGGCTGTGCAGGGCGAGCGCTTGTCCATGCTCCCCCAGCGGCAATGGCATCTGCACGAGAGGGACGAGCAGCAGCAGCGACACCAGGCCAAAGAAGGCCAGGTCTTCGGGACCGGGCCAGCCTTGGTCGCGGTCGCGGAGGATTTCGCCACGGGCTTCGGCGCGGGCTTGCGCGGTCGAAAGGGTGCCGCCCAACACGACCCCAGCCAGCAGAGCGAAGAGCAGATAATCCACAACCAACGTGTCCCAGTTGAAGACCTCGGCATAAAAGACTGCTCCGCCGACGATCAAAGCCATGCACAAGGCAGCAGCCAGAGCCACGCGGGGTTGCCCGGTGTGCCAGGCTGGCGAGAGCATCGCGCCCGCGCCCAGCAAGACGGCAGCCAGAATGAAAGCAATGAACAGGCTCATCGCGAAAGCCCGCTACCAGAGGCGTGCGATAGGATATTGGTCGGAGATGTTGTCGCTGCTGATAATGGGCAGGTCTTCGGCAAGCGACTGGGCGATGAGCAGCCTGTCGAAAGGGTCTCTGTGGATGCGCGGTAAATCAATGTAGCTTTCGAGATGCCCGATGTTTATCTCAAGGAATCGAAAACTCTGCCTGCTCCCAATCTCACGGTTAATGTCGGTGAAGGAAAGCGGCGTTGAGAGTTTGCCCGCGTTGAACTTTATCGCCAACTCCCACATGCTCGCTAAGCTCACGAAGACATCGTTGTCCGGGCTTCCTATGCGGGATCGGTTGATGGCATTCAGCTTTCTGTCGCCTAGGAGAAACCAAAGCAAAGTTGAGGTATCCAGCAGATATCTCATTCCATGTACGGTTCGAACTCGGGCAAGGGTTCGTCAAAGTCGTCAGAGATAAAAATCTTGCCCTTTAGCGTGCCGGGCGTGCGCGGCTTTCTGGGCGGCAGGGGCCTCAGCTTGAGCTCGTATTCGCGACCGTCGCTGCCGACGATATTGACGACCAGTCCCTTCTGGGCGTGATCCATCAATTCCGCAAAGTTGGCGACCGCCGATTTCATCGTGTACTTCTTCATGGCGCTGCTCCCACATTTGCATGCCGCCTGATTATACATCACAGCGCGCCTCAACGCGGCTGCTGTCGATAACTTGACCATAGAAGTAGAACAAAGTTAGTCATGCGATAATTCACCACAGAGACACAGAGCGAACAGAGGGTGATGTAGGGGTGACACTTGTGTCGCCCGTCCCAAAGTGGAGTAGCGAACGCGGCAGGTTCGTCTCATTACAACCTGGACTAGCTGAGGGCACAGAGTTGTTGAAAGCGCCTACCACCACCAGCGAGACGGATCGTGCAGATTGGCGATGCTGCTGGCGAGCAAGATCATCGCCATTGCAAAGAGTTTTTTTTATCGCCGTTTGCCTTCTGAGTAATACCACGCAAGTAATGAGACCAACTTGTCGTGTTCACTTCGCCGTTATACAACGGGCGACACAAGTATCGCCCCTACAACAAACCTCTGTGCCCTCAGTGCCTCTGTGGTGAATATCGCATGACTAAATTGTTCCACTTGCGATACTCTGCTCGGCGCTTAGGCGGACTGCATGGCTTCCCAAATGCGGCGGGGCGTCAAGGGCATGTCGATATGTCGCAGACCCAGCGGACGCAGCGCATCCATGACGGCGTTGACGACAGCGGGCGTCGAGCCGATGGTGGCAGCTTCGCCGATGCCTTTCGCGCCCAGTGGATTCAAGGTGGTCTCGGTCACGGTTTGATCCAGCGTGAAGTGCGGGAAGTCGTCGGCGCGCGGCATGGTGTAATCCATCATGGTGCCGGTCAGCAGCTGGCCTTGTTCATCGTAGATAACCTGCTCGAGCAGCGCTTGCCCGATGCCCTGCGCCAAGCCGCCGTGAATTTGTCCAGCCACCAGCAGCGGGCTGATGCGCGGACCGCAGTCGTCCACCGAGTAATAAGCGCGCAGGCTGATGATGCCGGTTTCGCGCTCGATTTCGACCACGGCGACATGCGTGCCGAATGGATAGATGAAGTCGGGCGGACGGAAGAAATCGGTGCCTTCCAAGCCCGTGTCGATGTCATCGGGCAGGCGCTCGCTATACGCGCGCTTGGCGATCTGGCGCAGGGTCAGGCTGCTGCCGGGCACGCCTTTGACGCGGTATTCGCCATCGGCAAATTCGATATCGCCGGGCGCCGCTTCCAGCATGTGCGCCGCGATTTTTACGGCTTTTTCGCGCACGACTTTGGAAGCGCGGACGATGGCCGAGCCGCCCACGGCCAGACTGCGGCTGCCGAATGTGCCAACGCCGACGGGCTGCGAGCCGGTATCGCCATGACGCACGACAATATTGTCATAATCCGCGCCAATCTCATCGGCGACGATCTGGGCAAAGGTCGTCTGCAAACCTTGTCCATGCGGCGATGTGCCCGTGTAGACGGTCACTGTGCCGCTGGGTTCGACGCGCACAACGCCGCTTTCGTAGGGACCAAAGCCGCACATCTCTACATAAGTCGCCATGCCGATGCCCAGCAGACTGCCGGCGTCATTCGCCCGCCGGCGGGCTTGTTCGGCGCGCAGCGCATGATAATCTGCCGCCCGCAGCGCTGTGTCCAGGTTGTTTTCATATTCGCCCGTGTCGTATGTCGAGCCAGTGGGCGTCTTGTAGGGGAACTGGTCGGGCTGGATGTAATTGCGTCGGCGCACATCGGCCGGGTCCATATCAAGCTCGCCCGCGATCAAGTCGATGGCGCGTTCGATGTAATAGATGGCTTCGGGGCGTCCTGCGCCGCGATAAGCTGCCACCGCCACTGTGTTGGTGAAGACATTGCTGGCTTTGAAGTGCACGGCGGGAATGTCGTAGTTGCCGGTCGCCATGAGTCCGGTCAGATGAGCGATGTCATAGAAAGGCGGGTAGGCGCCCAGCTCGCCAATTACATGCAGACGCAGGCCCAGGATGCGCCCTTCACCATCAAAAGCGACTTCGACATCGGCGATCTGTGAGCGGCCATGCGTAGTGGAGCTGAAGTGTTCGGCGCGCGTGCCCGACCAGCGCATTGGCTTGTTGTGCAGCTGCGCCAGCTTTGCCAGCGCCATCTCTTCGGGGTAAAGCTGGTTCTTCACGCCGAAGCCGCCGCCGACATTGGGCGCGATGACTCGCAGCGTATTTTCGGGCAGGCGCAACGTCTCCGCGAGTGCCGAGCGCACGCCATGCGGGATCTGCGTGCTCGTCCATAGAGTCAAACCGCCAGTTACGGCATCGGGCGCGGCCAAGACGGCACGAACTTCCATGGGCACGCCGGCCACGCGCTGACTGCGCATGCGTTGGCGCAACGTGTGTGGCGCGCTGGCAAAGACGGCATCGACATCGTCGCTTTTTTTCTCGCCAGTATCGACGATATTGCTGTCCAGCCCGGCGAAGATCGGTGGCGCAGCGCCTTCATAAGCCGCCAGCAAGTCAGCCGCGGCGGGAAGTTCGGCATAGTCGACAGCGATATCGTCCAGAGCATCGGCCGCGATTTCGGCGCTTTCGGCGATGGCAGCCGCCACGATCTCGCCCACATGCCGCACGCGCCCCGCCGAGATGGCATAGTGGCTGTAATTGGCGCGGGCCTTGCGTCCACCGGCGACTGGCACCGTCTCCCATTCATCTTGCAGGTCTGCGCCAGTGATCACGGCCTGCACGCCAGCTCGTGATTCGGCGGCTGCACGGTCGATGCCGAGGATGTCTGCATGAGCATAGGGACTGCGCAGGAAGGCCACGTGCGCCATGCCTGGCAGCTTGATATCGCCTACATATTTGCCAGCGCCGTTGATCAAGCCGGGGTCTTCCTTGCGTTTGACGTTTGCGCCTACCATCGAGCGTAATGCCATGGCTGGGGTCTCCTTTTTTATACGGAATAGCGGGTCAGTTCGGGCATAAGTCCTTCATCAAGGTTCGGGATTATTGGCTGGTTTCTTCGCCGCCTTCGACCGGCAAGCCATCGCGCAGCCAGCCTTTGGTGCCGTCTTCCAGGTTATAGAGCTGCTCGTAGCCGAGGCTGGCCAGGTACATGGCGGCCTGCGACGAGCGGACGCCGGTGTTGCAGACCAGCAAGGCGGGTCGGTCTTCGTCGATTTCATCGACGCGCGCCATGAATTCGCTCAAAGGTATATTGACTGCGCCGGGCAGGTGGGCTTCGGCGTATTCGTCGTCTTCGCGCACATCAATGAGCTGATAGTCGCTTTGGTCGCGGCTGGCGAATTGCTGGCGGTATTGGTCGCTGCTGAGGTCGGTGTACATGGCTGCCTCGCGGCTGGTGCGGTCGCTGGCGCGGATTATAGCCAAGTTAGGATAGCGCGGCAAAATGGGAGCGATTGGGACAAGCGGGCGAGTGCGAGTCGCCATCTAGGCGCTGCGCTCCCGATACCATTCCACCGTCCGCCGCAAGCCTTCCGCAAATTCGACGACTGGCGCGTATCCCAGCCGATCTCTGGCTTTCGTCACATCGGCGCGCGAGTGCTTGATATCGCCGGGGCGTTCGTCGGTGTGGATGGGCGGCAGGTCTGTGCCCAGGGCGGCATTCAGTTGTTCGACCAGGTCATTCAGCGCGACGCGTCCGCCGGTCGCCAGATTGATGGTCTGTCCCGATGCATTTGGCGCAGCGCATGCCAGCAGATTGCCGCGCACGACATTGTCGATATAAGTGAAGTCGCGGCTTTGCGTCCCGTCGCCATAGATGCGCGGACGCTCGCCAGCCAGCATCCGAGTAATGAATTTGGGGATGACGGCGGCGTATTCCGAGGCGGGGTCCTGGCGCGGTCCAAAGACATTGAAATAGCGCAGCGCCACCGTCTCCAGCCCGAAGCTGTGTGTGAAAGCGGCGGCATAATATTCGCCAGCCAACTTGGCGACTCCATAGGGCGAAATGGGGTCGGGACGGATGGATTCCTGTTTGGCATCGCCCGGCTGGTCGCCATAAGCCGATGACGATGCGGCATAAACCACCCTTCTAACGCCACAATCACGCGCGGCAACCAGCACATTCAACGTGCCAGTGAGGCAGTGCAGATGCGTCTCCAGCGGGTCGGCCAGGCTACGCGGGACCGATGGCAAGGCGGCCTGGTGCAGCACAAAGTCCGCGCCGCGCATGAGCCCTTGCAGCAAGGCGCTGTCGTTGATGTCGCCAATGACAAGTTCCAGGTCGCCATCCAGCGCCTGCAAGTGCGCCAGATTCTCGCGCTTGCCGGTCAGCAGGTTGTCGATGATGCGCACGCGCTGCCCGTCTTGCAACAATCTTTCGGCGATGTGCGAGCCGATGAAACCGGCGCCGCCCGTAACGAGATAGGTGCTTGGCATGATGTCCCTTTATACAGCGCAATCGGCGCATTAGACCACAGCGCGCGCAGGCGACACAGAGGCGAAATCGGACCACCGCGATACCTGCCTCGCCGCCCTTGTGATACACTAGCCCTATGCCATCTCATCACCACTCCGAGTTGGAACAAATCGTCGACCGCTGGGAGCAGCGTCACGAGTGGCGATTGCTTTCGCGCAGTGTGCCGCGTTCGCTGATATTGGCGCTGCTGTTGAGTCTGTTGCTGGGCGCGCTTGGCTATTTTCGTCTGCGGCTGGGGGCGGAGCAACTGGCGCTGATTGCGGCGGGATTGTGCGCGTTTGGCGCTGTGGCCAACCTGCTGCGCACGCTGCTTTTTCCGCGCGATTTGTCCGTGCGCGCGCGCTATTTTGACCTCGAATTCAGCTTGGGCGAGCGGGTATCGACCGCTTTTGAGTTGCTTTCGGGGCGCATCGGCACGCACCCGGATATCGCGGCGCGGCAGTTGACCGATGCGCTGGCACAAGCGCGCGCCATCAATCCGCGAGAGCGCATTGCCCTGGATTTTCGGCGTGGCGAGCTGTTGACTCTGCTGGCGCTGGCTGTGGCGCTGTTGGGCATGATCGCGCTGCCGTCCATCGTGGGCGCAGAGCTGCTGGCCGAGCCGCCGTCGCCGGCTGTTGAACTGGCGCGTGAAGACATCCGCGAGATGATCGAAGAGACTGCCAAAGCCCCCGACCTGAACGATGTCGACCGCCAGGACGTGCTGGATGCGCTGGAGATCGCGCTGGAACGGCTGGAAGAAACCGAAATCAGCCAGGAAGAAGCCTTCGCCGCCATGAGCCAGCTGGAAACGCAGTTGGACGAGATCGGCATAGAGCTGGGCGAGACGATGGAGCTGGATCAGTCGGCGCTGCAAGCCGGTCTGGAGGCGCTTGCCGACTTTGCTGCGCCGCTGGATGAGGGCGGCGACGAACAGGCTGTCGATGACTTTTCGGCATTGAGCGAGGCGCTGGAGCAGCTGGCGCAGGATGCCCGAGATATGAGCGCGGCAGAGATGCAGGCGGCGGCCGATGCGCTGCAAGAGGCGGCGGATGAGCTGGCTCAGCTGGACGCGGCGCTGCAAGAGCGGTTTGATGACATGGCGCAGGCGCTGCAAGAGGGCCAGCAGGATCTGCGTGAGCAGCTGGACGCGGCGCAAGAAGCGATCTCGCAAGAGCAGCAGCAGAGCCAGCGCGAGCAAAATGCGCAGATGACCCTGCAAGAGCAAGCCGAACGCGCCGAAGAAGCCGCCGAGACAATCGCTCGGCAGCAAGCCCAGCAAGGCGATCAACAAAGCGACGATGCCCAGGCCGGCGAGGCGAATCCAGCCGAGTCGGGGCAGCCACGCGCCGGGCAAGAAGGCGATCAACAATCCGACCAAGCGCAGCCGGGCGCAAACCAGGGCAGCCAGCAGGCGCAGCGCAATGCAGAAAGCAGCGGAGCGCCCAGCCAGCGCAACCAGGACAGCCGTGCCAGCGGTGGCGGCGCAGGAGAAGGCGAACCCAGCAACCTCAGCCTGGCCGGCAGTGGTGGCGAAGACCAAGGCGCAGAAACCAAGAACCGCGCATCGGGCCGGGGCGCAATCGAATACGAGGCGCTCTATAGTCCCAGTGGCATCGGCGGCGGCGGCGATAACGAAATCCGCTTGCAGACCGATCCCGGCGATACAGCGCTGGCAGAGGGCGAATTCGACGACAACCCGCTGGGCGAATCGCGCGTGAGATATGACACGGTCTTCAGCGATTATCAGCAGGCAGCCAACCGCGCGCTGGAAAGCGATTATGTGCCCCTGGGCATGCGCGATGTCGTGCGCGAGTATTTCACTTCGTTGGAGCCGGGACGGTAAGGTCCTTTGCCAGCCGCAGCAGTTGCAACTCTTTGCCGCCATCTTTCACTACGGGCGAGGCGTCGACCTGCACAAAGCCGACTCGTTGATACGCTGCGATCGCCAGCGCGTTATCCGCGGCTACATCCAGCGTCAGTCGCGAGCAACCTTCTCGCAGAGCCGATTCTTCGGCATGTGCCAGCAGAGGCTTGCTGAGACCACGACCGCGAAAAGCCGGATAGAGCGCCACAAAGGTGATAGTATAGTCGTCTGTGGCGAGCTTCTGCCCCACGAAGCCCAGCAGTTGGCGCATCATCACCAACATCAGCAAGAAGCGCGGCAACTCCCAGCCCGCCAGCAGCAGCGTGAGCAAGAAACTGCGCAATTCGTTTGTCTGGAGTGTGCGGGCGCTGCACGCGTGAATCATGCCGGCGGTTTCGTAATCGTGGCGGATGAAGGTGCAGTGGCGGCAGCTGTATTCGTTGTTTTCTCGCAAGAACATGCCTTGCAGCAGGGGGATGGCGCGCCTCCCGAAAAGCTGGCTGAAGATGTCATCCCCGGCAATCTGCGCCAGGTCGGCGAAGTGACGAGCGTCTGCGGGAGTTCGGCGGGCGGCGACCAACTGCACGAACTGGCTCAATCTGCCAGCCGAATCGCATAATCCAGGGCGGCTCGCAGGCTGCCCGGATCGGCGATGCCTTGCCCGGCAATATCAAAAGCTGTGCCGTGGGCGGTGGTCGCGCCGATGACCGGCAAGCCCATCCACAATGTGGCGATATCTCCGCGCGATTGCAGCTTGCGGGCGATGTTCATCTGGTCGTGATACATGCAGACGACGCCATCAAATTCGCCGTCCAGGGCGCGCTTGAAAACAATGTCGGCTGGCACGGGTCCAGTGACGGCAATGCCTAGTTCGGCGGCGTCTTCAATGGCGGGCGCGATCTCGTCGATCTCTTCGCAGCCGAACAAGCCACCTTCGCCGGCGTGAGGATTGAGCGCTGCACAAGCGATGCGTGGCTGCACAATGCCCAGGCGGCGCAGCACGGCATCCAGCTTCTCGATCTTGTCGCGAACCCGCGGGCGCGTGATGCAGTCAGCGACCTGGCGCAGAGCGATGTGCTCGGTAACCGCGACCGCCCAGACATCACGCACCGCGCCCAGAATATAGGGCTCGGGGCAACCTGTTATATGAGCAAGGAATGCCAGTTCGTCCGCGTAGTCATAACCCGCCGCGCGGAAGGATTCTTTGTTCATCGGCGCCATGACCACGCCATCGACGCGGCATTGCATAGCCAGCTCGTATGCCAGCTGCAGATAGCGAGCCGCCGCTTCGCCCAGTTTGGGGTGCACGGCGGGCGGGAGCTGCGCGCCTAATGCGAATCCCGGCGGATGTAGCACTTCCAGGCAGCCGGGCTGGAATGTTGCCCCGTCCAGATTGTCGATGGGCTGGAATCGCAGTGTTGATGCCAGGGCTGCGGCATGGTCGCGCATGACCGGCAGATCGCCGATGATGAAGGCTTGACAGCGTGTGTGCAGACGCTCGTCAGCAAGAACTTTTGCGATGAGTTCCGGACCGATGCCGGCTGGGTCGCCCATGACGATGGCGATAGTAGGCAAGGAGCTCATTTGCGAATTCCCAGAAAGTTGGTTACGGAATGCTAACGGAAAGTTCAACAAGCTGCCAGCCGAGCGGGGAATGACATGTGGCGGTATGAGCTTTTCTTGCCGAGCGGCGAAAATTCGGTTATTATCTGCATGGAAGCCGCTTTCTGGGCGGTTGCGCCCATGATCATAGCAATCTAGGCAAGCCCGATGTTCAACAGCGACAACGCCGCGCAGGTCATTCTCATTATCGTCAGCAGCTACTTGATCGGTTCCTTCCCGACTGCCTATTTGTTGGGCATGCTGAAGCGCGTCAACATCTTTGAGGTGGGCAGCGGCAGCATGGGCGGGACGAATGTGGCGCGCAGCATGGGCAAAGGCTGGGCGCTGCTTACGATTGTGGTCGATGTGGGCAAGGGCGTTCTGGCGGTGTGGCTGGCGCGTGATATGCTTTTGCCCGAACAGATCGGCGTGGCGACATCGGTTTCAGCGACTTGCGTGGTGGTCGGGCACAATTGGTCGCTCTTCGCCACGCTGCTTACGGCATCGTTCCGGGAAGGCAAGCTGCGTTTGATCGTGCGCGGCGGCAAAGGCGCGGCCACGGCTTTTGGCGCGATGCTGATGATCCAGCCCTTGCAGATATTGGTGGCGGCCGCCATCGCCATCGCCATCGTCGCCCGCACGCGCTATGTGTCGCTGGGTGTGCTGATCGGCTTTGCAGTGGCGAATCTGTGGCTGATTGTGCTGGTGGGCACGGAGTGGCAAAAGCCGATTTTGCTGCTGTATGCGGTTGCGCTGAGCGTGATGATCCTGCTGCGGCACTGGGGCAATTTGCAACGTCTGCTGGCTGGCACAGAGCGGCGTCTGGGCGAAAGGGCGACATAGCGCTCTCGTCACAAGCTCTTGCGCGCAATGATGGAACTCCAAGTACGTCATGAAACGATCTTGCGACGGGCGACCCAAAAGCTCGCCCCAAGATCGTCCTCGTAGCTCCTGCCATTTGTGTCTTTGCGGTTACGATTCGCATAACTTACCTTGTTCGCCGCGGTCACCGTTGTATTTGAGCGCAGCATCCACTATCCTCGCCTCGTGCAAATTGAAAGCGAGCGAGACCTGCGCGGCATGATGCAGGTCGGACAAGTCTGCGGACAGACTCTCAAGCGCATGCTGGACAGCGCCGAGGCGGGCATGTCCACCCGCGACCTGGACGACATCGGCCGCGACTGTCTGCGCGAGATGGGCGCGCAATCTGCCCCGCTGCAAGCCTACAGCTTCCCGGCCTATACCTGCATCAGCCTGAATGACGAAGCGGCGCATGGCGTGCCGCGCAAAGACCGCATCATCCGCGCTGGCGACCTGCTGAATGTCGATGTGTCGGCGGTGCTAGACGGCTATTGGGGCGATACGGGCGCGACAATCATCGTGCCGCCTCTGCAAAAGCGGCTGGTCAAGCTGTGTGATGCGGCTCGGCGAGCGCTGGGCTTGGCGATTGACATGGCGCGTCCGGGGACTCCTGCCAGGGCGATCGGGCGCGCGGTCGAAAAATACGCCCGGCGACAAGGCTTCCGCACCTTCCGCGAGCTGGGCGGGCACGGCGTGGGACGGCATATACACGAAGAGCCGACCATCCCCAACCATTATCACAAGCGCAACAAAGATGTGCTGCGCGATGGCATGGCGCTGACGCTGGAGCCGTTTCTGTGCACAGGCCGGGGACGGATCAACACAGCCGCTGATGGCTGGACGTTGCGCAGCGCTGATGGCGGCCTGTCAGCGCAATACGAGCACACTGTCATCATCAATGGCGATGAGCCGATCCTGGTTACGAAGGTGGCTGGGGGTTATGTTTGAGCGAGCCCGAACCCAAAGGAGTGGAATATGATCACCGGCATCGACCATCTCGTCATCGTGGCGCATTCGCTGGAACGCGCTATCGAGACCTATCGCAGGTTGGGATTCACCGTCATGGAAGGCGGCCTGCACCCTTATGGCTCTTACAACGCGCTGATTGGATTCGCCGATGGCAGTTATATTGAGCTGCTGGGTTTCTATGAAGAGGCGCCGGCGCATCCCTGGTGGGACTTGTTGCACGAGCGTGGCGGCGGCTTGATCGACTTCTGCATGGCCACCGATGACATCCACGCCGACCGACAGACGCTCTTGGGCGCCGGCGTATCCAGCAGCGACCTGTACGAAGGCGGACGCGACAGACCTGACGGTTATGTTGTCAAATGGATCAACAACAAGGTCGAAGGCGAATTCCAGGGGCGCATTCCTTTCATCATCGAAGATGTCACGCCGCGCCAAGAACGTCTGCCTGCCGAACGTGAACATGCCAACGGAGTCACTGGCATTGATTGCCTGATATTGGCGGTGGATGACCCGCGCTACGCGGCGATCATGGCGGATGTGGCGGGCGTGACGGGTCGGCCGATCCATCGCGGGGAGCTTGGCGCGAGCGGCATGCGGCTGGAGATCGGCGGGCACACGCTGGAATATTTGCTGCCGGATAAAGAGGGCGGTCCGCTGTCGGAGCACCTGGCGAGAAACGCGTCTGTGCCCTTTGCCGTGAGCTTCAAGACGACGGGGGCAGCGAAGACCTTTGCTCCGGTGGAGACGGGGGGCTTGCGGATGTCGTTTGAAAGAGATAGTCAGTTGGGTTCGCCAAAATAGTGTTTGAGAAAATCGTATACCTCTCGCTTTTGAGCCTCTGACGCCGATTGTACGATAGCCACTATATTTAGCCACCCGGTCTCATCGTCCCAGTAGTTCTTTTTCATGACCTGATGCCGACCACACAAAGGCTGCCATTTCGACGGGTCCTTGGGATCAACCTCAGCATGTATGGCATGAGGCATCTTGTGATCAGGGGTCAGTTTCACTGTTCCGCCACCGACTGGATCAATATCGCCACTGCGCAAGTCGCAAGTGATTCCATCCTCTGTCCAGGCGCATCTGCTGTCATATTGTCTTAGCACCTGATTCCAAGTAGATGCGTTGGGCCGTGTCCTTTTTGAAGCGGTATCTCGTCGTTCCGCATTCGGCATCATGTATTCGCTGATCTTGAGATCTCCTCGATTTCGCCATGAGAGAATCGTGTATCCATAATCAGTTCTAAGCTCGGATAATCTCTGATGCCAGTTTTCCGGTTGTCGACCCGTTTTAGGATCGGTGGCAACCTCTATCAACTGTTCTCTTGTTGCTACCTTACCGAGATTATCAAGGAAGAACGCCTCGATTCGAGCTCGAATTGAACGTTGAGTATACGGTCCTTTGACTCTTGCGTTTCTATCTTCCATTTGTGGTTCTTGCATAATTGGCTACACGTTCTTTTGTAACTGAAAGATATTCCTCAGAACTATCACAAAGGATGGCTCGGCGGTTGAGGCGTAAACAGGCTTCACCTGTGGTTCCCGATCCGCACATTGGATCAAGAACTGTGTCATTTTCTCCCGTAGACATACGTATAAGCGGTTCAATAACCGCCAGTGGCTTCTGTGCTGGGTGTCCGGTTTGCTCACTTCGTCCGACGAATCCGATATTCAAGGGGACTTCTAAGACTGAAGGAGGACCAGGAACGAATCGCATCTTCCCTGTTTTCCATCTTTCCAATTGTTTATCATTTAGGAAATTCTCTGGATATACGCTAGAACTTTCTCTCGCCAAATGCAGACACGCATTCTGTGCGGAGCGCCAGCCACGGATAACTGAAGGACAATTCTTATAATACCAGGTCAACCACGACACCAGAGAAAAGCTCTTGGGTATATTTGGAATTTGGAACGCCAGGATTTCTGGAAAACCCCACACAAAAATGTGCTGCGCTTTTCTGGATGCGGCTGCAATGACTCCAGAAAGCCAGTCATGATAGTCCGGTCTCGTGCCACCGACTCCCTTATTGTACCAAGGGTCAAGAATGATGGTGTTTACTGACTCTGTATTGTTCAGCGTATCAAGAACATCAGCTGCTGGCAGAATCTTGATTGATGACGTGGATTGATTATTCTCGACCGTAACCTCACCGGGAAACAATTGAATTTGGGACATACTTGCATCCTCCTGTTGCCTGCAACGATTTTATCCTCGACTGTGCTGCACTTCAAGCAACTATAGACGGCACATTGTCAGCGACTATTGACTGGGCGATTCCACTAAACGAGGGTAAATGCGCGCAGTCGTTGTGCCAAGCCCGTATGCCGCTGCGCCACTTTGTTGTTGTCGACGGCGATTTGCAGCGCGCGGCGGGTGCCCACCAGCACGACCAGTTGCTTGGCGCGGGTGATGGCGGTATAGATCAGGTTGCGCTGCAGCATCATCCAGTGCTGGGTCAAAACGGGCATGACCACAGCAGGATACTCCGAGCCTTGCGAGCGGTGCGTGCTGATGCAATAGGCGTGCATCAAGTCGTCCAGGTCCATTGATTCGTAGTTGACCAGCTTGCCATCCATGGAAATCTGCAAGCTCTTGTCTTGCGGATCGATGCTGTGAATGAAGCCGATATCGCCGTTAAAAACATCCTTGTCATAATTGTTGCGCGTTTGCATCACCTTGTCGCCGACGCGGAAGACGCGGTTGCCCAGCTTGAGCTCGGCAGTGCGAAAATCGCCATTTAGCTCGGCTTGCAGGCGGCTGTTGAGGTTGTGCACGCCGGCCGCTCCACGATACATGGGCGCGATGACCTGGATATCTCGCACGGCGTCCAGTTTCTCACGGGCTGGCAGCTTGTCACGCACCAGCAGGACGATCTGCTCAGCAACTGATTCGGGATTTTCGATATTGAAGAAGAAGAAATCCTTGCTGTGGTTGTCGGTGTAGGGCTGTATTCCTTGATTGATGCGGTGGGCGTTGCTGACGATGTGGCTGCTATCGTCCTGGCGAAAGATTTGCTCAAGGCGCGTCACCTTGGCGATGCCGCTGTCGATGACATCGCCCAGCACATTGCCCGCCCCCACAGATGGCAACTGGTCGATATCGCCCACCAGCAGCAGATGCGCCGATGGCTTCAAAGCGCGCAGCAGGCTGTAAAACAGGCGCAGATCGAGCATGGAGGCTTCGTCGATGACGACCATGTCGGCTGGCAGGGGGTTGTCTTCATCGTGTTCAAATCCGCCATCATCGGGCGAGAAACTGAGCAAGCGGTGGATGGTGCTGGCTTCTTTGCCAGTGGTTTCGCCCAGGCGTTTGGCCGCGCGTCCAGTCGGTGATGCCAGGCTGTATTTGTAGCCCCCCTCGCCCAGCGCGTGGATGAGCATCTGCAGGGTGGTGGTTTTTCCTGTGCCCGGACCGCCGGTCAAGACGCTCAGCTTGCTGGTCAAGGCGGCGCGGACGGCATCTTGCTGCTGCAGAGACAGTTGCGCTTTGTTGCCTTCGCTCATGTCTTTCAGGTAGGCATTCCAGTTGGTATCGCAGTGATCGTCGATGATCGGGCTTTGGCACTGGACGAGGGATTGCAGCAGATTCGCCGATTCGCTTTCTGCGCGGAAGAAGCGCGGCAGATAGATGGCATCGACAGCCGGGCAGTCTGGCTCGGCTTGCAACGTGTCCTGGCGCAGGGAGTTGTGGCTGATTTGCTCTTGCAGCGCCTGCTCCAGGGCAGCGTCGTCATCGACATCCAGCAGCTCGGCGGCTTTTTCCAGCAGCAGCTCGCGCGGGGCAAAGGTGTGCCCTTCCCTGGATAGTTCATTGAGCGCATATAGCAGACCGGCGCGCAGACGGTGCATGTCATCACGCCCCAAACCCATATTGCGGGCGATTTGGTCGGCTTTGCGGAAACCGATCAGAAAGACATCGTCAGCCAGCTGATAGGGGTTCTTGTCGATGACTTGCTGGGTCGCAGCGCCATAGCTCTCGTAGATGCGCTTGGCGATCTTCGCGCTGATGCCCAGCCCCTGCAAATAGATCATGACATTGCGCATGGCGCGGTTGTCCGCCCAGATGTCGATGAGCTTTTTCGCCAGCTGCGGTTTCAGTCCGCGCACTTCGTGGATGCGCTGCGGCTCTTCGTCCAGGATTTCGATGGTGCGCTCGCCGAAGAGGTCGACGATTCGCTGGGCGGTGGCTGGTCCGATGCCTTTGATGATGCCACTGCTGAGGTAATTGACGATGCCTTTGGCGGTCTGCGGCGGCAGGGGGATGGCTTGCTGCGCCTGGAATTGCAAGCCGTATTGCGGATGCGTAACCCAGTCGCCAACGAATTGGGCGCTTTCACCTTCGCCCAACTGGGGCATGGCGCCCACGACAGCGATGGTGCCGTCCCGCGCCTGGGCTTGCGGATAGCGCTTCTCGGGTTTGATCTTCAGCACAGAGTAGCCGCTGTCTTCGCTGTAGAAGGTAACGCGCTCGATGCTGCCTTCGATCTGTTCTGGCATGTGCCGTCTCGGCTGATTTTGCGTATTGTAGCACGGGCTGAAAATCGCTTCGGCACAGAGGCGCACAAGTAAGTCATGAGACAAACTTGCCGCGCCCGCTAACCCCCTCGGTCCCCCCGAAAAGTCGGGGGGATGCGCAATCTGCGGGATTGGGATTTAGCTAGTAGCGCAGCTAATCACGAGAGCGAACATAGAATACAAGGATTTTCCTCTGTGTCTCGGCGTCTCTGTGGCAATGAATCTTTATATCCTTCGTGCCCTTTGTGTCTTTGTGGTTAAGTTTTGCATGACTTACTTTGTTCTATTTAGGATTCAGCAAATAGTTAGAATCTCCCAACCCGCGACAGAAACAACGCCACACCTAGAACGCCCGTGCTAGCTTGCTTGCAAGTCGGCTGGATGGCGTCTGCCGCCCAGCGTTTACCATCGGCACGAAAGGGCATCTGCGCCTTTAACGTGCTTCATGGCTGCCCGCCCCTGCACCACTCGGTCGCCGCGTGTGGGGGAAAGCGAGGCAGTTGCACAAGGAAACATGGAGAGAAAGGCAGCAACGTGCACGACAAGGCAGTCAAAATGGTCGACGCGCCAGCCGGGCGCATCGGCGGTTATCTCATCGTTTGGGGAGAAAGCCGGCAGCGAGACTTGCAGGGCGAGTATTTCACCCCGCAGACCGATGTCGGCATGGATTGGTACGAACAGCGTCCGGTGCTGTATCACCACGGCCTGGATGGCTCGCTGAAAGCGGCGGTCATCGGCGTCATGGATACGTTGCGAGCGGACGACACAGGACTCTGGGCAGAGGCGCAGCTGGACCTGCACAAACGCTATGTCAGAGCGGTGCAGCGGCTGGTAGAGCGCGGAGTTCTCAGTTGGTCTTCGGGCAGTTTGCCGCACCTGGTCGAAGTCAACGACGAGGGACAGATTAAACGTTGGCCCATCGTAGAAGGCAGCCTGACGCCCACGCCAGCAGAGCCACGACACACCGATGTGCGCACCCTGCAGAGCGCCTACAAAGCGCTGGGGCTGGATATGTCGCGGCTGGGCTTGGCAGAAGCTGCCACAAGCGACGCATCACAGGAGAAAGGACAGGACATGACACAACAGGCGCAGGCGCCACTCAAACGCCTGCCGATCGCCGACGAACGCGAGGCTGCCAAGAGCGCCCGCATCGAGGTCGGCAGCGAATTTGACGCCTTGGATGCCATGGATCTGCTGCACGGCTATATGCTCTTGCGCAGCGCCAACAGCTTCCACGGAGTCAGCGAACGTTTTTCCAATGCCCTGGCGCACAAGGTCACGCGCGCCCAGCTGAAAGCCAGCAAAGCCGATGAATTGGCCTACAGCACGCAGACGGGCTTCGGCGACGAATGGGTGCCCGACCTGTGGAGTCAGCAGATCTGGCACAAGGCTCGCAGCGACAACACCATCCTGCCGCTCTTCCAGAGCATCGAAATGCCCAGCAACCCGTTCGAGCTGCCTATCGAAGGCACAGACCCGACCGTGTACTTCGTGCCAGAAACGCAGGACGAGGCGCAGTTGACGCTGGGGAGCGGCAATCCTATCCCCGACAGCAAGATCGGCAGCGGCAAGGCGACGCTGTATGCGAAGAAACTGGCGCTGCGGGTGGGCTTCAGCAGTGAACTGGTGGAAGACGCGGTTGTGCCCGTGTTGACCATTTATCGCCAGCAAGCGGCACGGGCAATCGCCGATGCCATCGACCATGTGCTGCTGAATGGGGATACGACCAGCGCCGCGACGGGCAACATCAACAGCGACAACGCCGCCCCAGAGAGCCGGGCGAAGTACCTGGCGCTGGATGGGTTGCGTCAGCTGCCGCTGGTGGACAACAGCGAAAACGCCCAGGCAATGGCTGGCGCGCCGACATTGGCAAAGCTGCGGCAGACGCGCTTTTTGATGCCTGGCAAATACGCCGCCCGACCCACCGACCTGGTCTGGCTGGTGGACAGCGGCACCTATGCGGCGCTGCTGGGCTTGGACGAGTTTTTGACCATGGACAAGGCGGGCGCGCTGGCGACGGCGCAGACGGGGCAGATCGGCTTCATGGATGGCATCCCGGTCTTTGTCTCGGCAGAGATGCCCTTGACCGGAACGACTGGCAAGGTGGGAGGTGGATCCAACAACAAGGGACAGGCGCTGTGTGTGTATCGCCCGGGCTGGTTTGTCGGCTATCGGCGCAAGATCGCGGTGGGTGTCGAGTATCTGCCCTACTATGACAGCTACCAACTGACGGCGACGGTGCGGCTGGCATTTGTGCGCTTCGATACCGAAGTCGCCAGCTGCTTGTACAACATCGCGGTGTAAGACGATGGGGGCGGGGGCTCTGTGGTCTCCGCCTTGCTTTGTGTGTGGATGTTGTAGAATGTGGTGTAGCGAAGTTCGAGAAAGAGGGAGGCATCGTGGAAACTCTACTGATGTTCATTGCCGATTATGCGGCTCTCGAGCCGAATACTGGGAAACTCAACGTGTTAGGCGCGTTCAATCGGGTCACTGTAAATACCCTGCCCCATGTTCATGACCGGTTTGTATTCGTTGTCAAGATTGCAGGTGAGGTACTTCAAGATCGGCGCGAGCACAAGCTAGCTATGTCTATCCTAGACGAGGATTCCAATATTCTCCTCACGCTCGAAGGGCCGTTCATGTTTCCGAGTATGCCTCCTGGAATCCCGCCTGAATACCTTCGCATGGTGGAGTTAAATAGATTCGAATTTCCTGATGAAGGCGATTATCGCTGCGAAGTCAACGTAGACGATGGCGCATTGCGTGAGAGCATAGTGCTTCGCATTGAACGCAAGGGGACTTAAATGCCGTCAAAAGCAGAAAAGCTTTTGGAGTCCATGCGCACCACTTACACGAATCGCAGAAGTCGCGATATCGCAACAGTATTGCAGTATTTTGGCTTTGTAAGTCGTAGTGGGGCTAAGCACGACATATTCATTCACGAAGTGTGGCCGCATCTTCGCTACACTTTACCGCGGCAAAGGATTGTTAAGCCAAAATACGGACACAAACTGGTAACCATAGTTGACGAACTCTCATCCTTGCGCAACACTATAGATGAGTCCCAATAGCCTAGGGATGGAGGTAATCATGAATCAGGCACTCTTGGCATGCGCAGAGGCGCTTGCTGCGCGGACATATAATCTGCAGTTCATTAGAGACTGGGACGGCGGCAAGCCCTACTTCTTTGTAGAAGTCTTGGAGATGCCGGGTTGTCACAGCGACGGAGAGACAATTGAGGAAGCGCGAGAGAATGTGCAGTCGGCGCTGGTCGACTACATCTATTTTCTGCTTGAAGACGGCATGGACATTCCAGAGCCTCAGTTTGGCAATAGAACTGCCGTCATTAATCGGTGTGAGCCACCCAAGCCGATTGAGGTAAGGATTGACGCCGTAATCCCAGCGCCAGCATAAGAGGACGCCGCCCACGCAGCGAGCGCCCCCCCCACTACCCCCAAGCGCAGCCCAAACCAGGCTGCGTTTTTTGATTTCCCCGCTCGCTAGCCCAATGAAAGGAGACCCATGTACACCATCGCCAGTTTGCACGAAATGCGCAGGCGCCTCGCCCTCGCGGCAGACGACAGCAGCGCCGATGCCGACTTGCTGCGCAGCCTGCAAGAAGCCAGCCACACCATCGAATCCACCACCCAGCGCCGATATTGCCCGCGGCTCGCCACACTTCGCGTTGATTTCGACCCAGCCGAGCGCGGCGAAGTCGTTCTGCCCGATGACCTGCTGGAGCTGCAGGCAATCCGCGACCAGAGCGGAGAGATCGACACGCAGCGCATTCGCCGGCTGCCGCAGGATGCAGACCTGCCCGCCAGCATCTTGCAAATACAAGGTGGCTTTACGGGCGCATTGAGCATCCGCGGCATCTGGGGCTGGCACGATCGCTGGACGACCGCCTGGCGCGACAGCCACGATTCCCTCTCCAGCGCGATTGATGCCGATGCGAAGACCTTGGGACTTGCTGACGCGGCTGGCATAGACGCGACCGGCGCAAGTCCGCGCTTCAAGGTTGGGCAATTGCTGCGCATCGCCGATGAATACCTGCGCGTCATCGACATTGACAGCGCGGGCAGCCAGCTCACAGTCTTGCGCGGCGTCAATGGCAGTACAGCCAGCGCTCATGCCAGCGGGTTGGGGATAGACAGCTACGCGCCGCCGCCAGCCATCGTCGATCTGTGCCTGCGTTATGCCGAGCTGCTGATGCGTCCGGGCGGCTTTGTGGATGACGAAGCGCCGGAGCTGCTGATGCGTTTGCGGCGCGTGCGACTGTGATCGCAACTGGTTCTGGCTAGGCGGGCGGGCATGCGCTAGGCTTTGCGTCTAACCTGCCGGCAACGAGCGCAAACCTATGCCCCGTCCTCGACCGCGATTGGTCGCCCTGCGCTACCGTGACTTCCGTTTTTTGTGGCTGGGCGAGATGGTTTCCACCACTGGCTCGCAGATGCAGCTTTTTGCCATCAACTGGCATATTTTCGAGTTGCTGCGCGGGCAGGTCTTCCATGTAGCCATACTGGGCAGGCAGATCGAGCTGGGCGCAGAGGCTTTTGGGCTGGGCATGTTGGGCTTGGTGCGCGTGCTGCCGATTGTGCTCTTCGCGCTGGTGGGCGGGATGCTGGCAGATGCGCTGGACCGGCGGCAGGTCATGCTGTGGACGCGCGTGATCTCGGCAGTGGTGGCGGGTGTGCTGACGGCGCTCACGCTCAGCGGGCAGATCAATGTGAACAGCATTTATGTGCTGACAGCCTTGGGCGCGGCAGCCACAGCCCTGGACAGCCCGGCGCGGCAATCTATCGTGGCCAACCTGGTCAAGCCGCGTCACCTGGCAAACGCCATCAGCCTGAACACGCTCATCTTTCAGATCGCTACCATCTGCGGTCCGGCGCTGGCTGGCATATTGGTCGCGCAGGTCAATATCGGCGTCGTGTATGGCATCAACACGGCGACATTCGCGGCGGCCATCGTGGCGGTCGTCTTGATTCGCCATCGCGGCAAGCTGAAGACGAGCGCGAATATCGGCTGGCAGGCGCTGGTCGATGGCATCCGTTTCACCATTGGCACGCGCATCATCATGGGCACGATGTTGCTGGACTTCTTCGCCACGCTATTCTCGTCGGCGCGGACGATGCTGCCTATCGTGGCGGGCGATATCCTGGGTGTTGGCGCGCTGGGTTATGGCCTGCTGGCAACGGCGCAACCGGTCGGCGCGCTGCTGGTCGGGCTGGTCTTGTCGCTGCGCAGCGAGTTGAAGCGCCAGGGGCTGTTGTTGCTGCTGAGCGTGGCGGTATATGGTGTAGCGACGGCGATATTCGGCATTTCGGTCAGTTTCGCGCTGTCCTATGTGATGTTTGCTCTGACGGGGGCGGGCGACACGGTGTCGATGGTCATTCGCGGCACGATCCGCCAACTGATGACGCCGGACGAGCTGCGCGGACGCATGGTTTCGGTCAACATGATGTTCTTCATGGGCGGGCCGCAACTGGGCGAGCTGGAGGCGGGTTTGATGGCATCGCTCTTTGGCGCGCCTTTCGCCATCTTCAGCGGCGGGCTGGCGACTGTGCTGCTGACGGCATGGGTGGCCTGGCGCTATCCGTCCATCCGCCGTTATAACAATGCCGATGATCTGCGCAAACGCCTGAAGAGGTAGCGCGAAAGACAAGGACCCGTCATGAACAAGAAGCGCCTGAAACGGCATAGTTCCCAAGAACAGAAGCACTACGAGCGCGAAGCCCGGCTGCAGTATGGACCTGGCGTCGTCAACGAGTCGATCGCGCGCTGGGGCAGCTATAGCCCAGAGCGGCAAGACGAAATCATCGCCGAGGGCGAGACCATTTACAGCGAGCTTGCAGAAGCCATGCAGCGAGGACGCCGCGCAGGAGACAGTGAGGTGATCGCGCTGCTGGATCGCTGGCAGGCGCACCTGCGGCATTTCTACGAGCCGAACCTGGATATCCTGCGCGGTCTGGGGCATCTCTACAACTCGCATCCGGAATTCATCGCCAACTTTCAAAACCTGCACGCCGATCTGCCGGCCTGGCTGGAGCGCGTCATCGACGATTATGTCGACGATTTGGAAACAGCCGAACTGGAACGGATGCTGGCCGAAGACGAGGCGCGCGCGCAGCGGCTGAGTCAGTAGAACCACAACCCCCCCAATCCCCCCCCCCCCCCCCCCCCCCCCCCCCGCACCACACAACCAACCCCCCCCCCCCCCCCCCCGACAGGACAGGGGAAAGATAGCACCACACCCCCAACCCGTCGGCAGAATCTTCGCCTGCCTAGACTCCCGCCGGCTCTTGGGGCGGATCGGGGCGGGCGCTCTTTCACAGACAAGAAAAGGAGTTGGCACA
>MKWU01000266.1_pt1 | contig 98597 bp, 96 predicted proteins | sample 809101 | NCBI WGS metagenome assembly MKWU01 (sample SAMN05860141, study PRJNA318959) | sponge metagenome | host: Aplysina aerophoba | place: Slovenia: Piran, Adriatic Sea, Gulf of Piran | collected 2013-05-07
GAAGCCATCCTGGCTTACGGGAAGGTTTTGGCTATCATCAACAGCCACCCCAGATTCCCCCGCGCTCGGCCTATAGATTACAGGGTCTATGAAAAATATCATCAAATGGAGTTGAGGGCTTATTATCGTATTCCATTGTTGTATAGAAGTAGGTTTTATTATGGTTTTTCTGGCCTGCATAATCAGCATCTGCTTACCTCTCCCGGCTACAAGGGAAAGAGAGATTTACCCTCCTATTATAAATACAGCCCCTACACCCAGGACAGCCTGCTCAAAACGATTCAATCGGCCGACCGATACCTCGCTCTCCCCAAAAGGTGGTATCACAATACGAAGCGTTACGAGTACAACCGAAAAGTCTGTCAGGTTTTGAAAGAAGAGGCTATGACCCTCCGACCCTTGGAAGAGAAGCGGCTGGTCTTGCTGGCCACGGAATCCTGCAAGAGGGACCTGCTCAACTGTAAGGAATACAATAAAATTCATCAGCAAATGAGAAACATTATGAAAGAAAAAACCTCTGAAGTAATCGAGGCATCTGAATTCTATAAAATCAGTATCTTTTAGCTGATTCCTGAATCAAACACCGCGCCTGCCCGTGGGATAATTTACCGACGCTGGAAACGAGCCTGCCCGCACGTGCCTTCGAGGGTGCCACGGGTGGTTACAGCCTTCTCCACGCCAGTCACGGTATTCCTTCCGGGGGCGCCCGGAGATCGCAGTTAGTACGCTGATCGGTTTCGCCCCCCTCGCTGCCGGAAGGGAAATCCTCACGAAAGGCAAATGGCGTAAGATGGATTCCGGCGAACCCTCCCGCATCGGTCGGCTCCGACACCGGAATGACGAACAAAGCCTAGAGAGTTGTAGTGGGCCGATTTTGTGAACGGCCCAAGGCCCCCGTGCCTGTACAAAGTCCTGTTCTGCAAGGGACAACCACAGGGGTCGGCTGCACGAGGGGAAACTCCATAAACGACCCCCCCCTACCTCCCCTTATCAGGGTTGTTGAAAAACCCCGAGAAGGGAGTTCGCGGTTATTGTAGGTAGCGATCCCTTATTGGGAGCGCTACAGATATGCGGCCCTTTTGGTGGGAAATAGGTGCGGGGCGCATATATGTCAGACAGATATGTCTGACCTACACATTCACATATGTCGAACCGAACTGCAGAGTCGGGGCTTTTTCAACAACTCCAAGGGGGGAGTGCTTCTTACTCCTTCATAAGTCGCGTCAAACACTCATCCATCAATCGTGTTTGCCCCTACTCCCCCACTCCCTCTCCCCTCACCCGCTTCCCCTTCATCAAAAACGCGCCCAGGGCGGGCAGCAGCGCGATGGCGCCCACCATGTTCACCAGGAACATGAACGAGAGCACCGTGCCCATGTCGGCCTGGAGCTTGAGCGCGGCGAGAATCCAGGTCGCCACCCCCACGGCCAGCGTGAGGCCGGTGAGCACCACGCCCGCCCCGGTGGTGGCGAGCGTCCGCTCATAGGCGGCGGCGAAATCGAGCCCCTCTCTCATATAGGCGAGCAGCCGCCCGCAGATGTATATCCCGTAATCCACGCCGATGCCGACCCCTAAGGCCACCACCGGCAGTGTGGAGACCTTTAAGCCGATCTCCAGGAACGCCATCAGCGCGTAGGCGAGCAGCGAAACCAGCGCCAGGGGCGCGACGATGCAGGCGGTCGCCGCCACCGAGCGGAAAGAGATCAGGCAGAGCAGGATGACCGCGGCGTACACGTAGCCCAGGATCGGGAACTGCGACGCCTCTATCTCCTCGTTCGTCGCCGCCATCACCCCGACGTTTCCCGCGGCCAGGCGGAAGGCGACTCGATCGTCTCGCTCTGTTTCGTTGAACGCCTTCACGGCTGCGACGACCCGGCGGATGGTCTGCGCCTTGTGGTCGGCGGTGTAGATGAGCACCGGCATCGCCGAACAGTCTCCGTTCAGCAGGCCCGTGCTCGTCGGCACGAGAGAGACCGATTCGGCCAGCGCGTGTCGGTTGCGCGGCAGCGCGCGCCACTTGAGGTTCCCCTCGTTCCAGCCCGCGTTCAGCTTGCGGACGATTCCGGGGAGCGCGACCACCGAGCGCACGCCTTCCACGTTGCGCATGCGCCACTCGAACTCGTCGATCAGGCGCATCACGCGGTAATCGACGCATCCTTGCGGTATGGTCTCCACGATCACCGTCAGCACGTCCACGCCGATGTTGAAGCGCTTCACGATGGCGGCGGTATCGCGGTTGTAGGTGGAGCTTGCGCGCAACTCCGGCACGCCCTGGTGCTGGTCGCCCACGCGGACCTCCGGCGCATAGCGCGCTCCGAGAGCCAGCAGCGCAGCGGCGACGGCTATCGTCACCATCGCGGGACGCGGCCGGGCCGCCCGCGCGGCGCGCTTCCAGAGACCTTCCAGGAATCCGGGCGAAGCCTTGCGCTCTTTTTCCCCTTCCGGCTTGAGATAGGAGAGCGCCACCGGCAGCAATCCCAGGTTCGTCAAGATGATCGCCGCCACCCCCAGGCTGGCCGTGACGGCTATCTCCTGGATAACGCGCACGGGTATGAGCGCGATGGCCACGAAACCGATGGCGTCAGACGCGAGCGCCACCGCGCCCGGCAGCAGCAGGCGGCGGAAGCTCGCCCGCGCGGCGGGAACGCCGCCGCCCCCTTCGGCCTGCACGGCGTTCACCATCTGCACCCCGTGGCTCACCCCGATGGCGAAGACCAGAAACGGCACCAGGATCGACATCGGGTCGACGCCGAAGCCCAGGCCCGTGAGCGCACCGAGCTGCCAGACGACCGCGACGAGGGAGCACGCGAGCGGCATCGCCGTGAGGCGAACCGAGCGGGTGTAGGCGTAGACGAAAAGGGCGGTGATCAAGACGGCCAGGCCGAAGAAGAGCAGCACCTGGGCTGCGCCGTCCGCAATCTCGCCCACGACTTTCGCGAACCCGATGATGTGGACTTTCGCCACGCCGCCCGCTTCGGCATCTTTTCGGATGACTTCGAGCGCCCGCGCGACTTCCAGGTAATCGAGCCGCTCGCCCGTGTCGGGGTGAAACTCCTGGAGTCTCGCGCTCACGAGCGCGCCCGAGAAATCGTTCGCCACCAGCCGGCCCACGATGCCCGCCTTGATGATGTTCTCGCGCACCCGCGCGAAACCGGCCCGTGTCGGCTTGAAATCAGGCGGCAGCACGTTGCCGGCGACGATGCCGTCTTCCACCACCTCGTTGTAGCGCACGTTCGGCGTCACCACGGAATAGACCTGGGTGCGGTCGACCCCCGGCACGAAGAACACGGCGTCGTTCACCTTCTGTAGCAGCGCGAAGAACTCCGGGCTGAAGATGTCTCCCTCACGCGCCACGAGCGCCACCGCCACGCGGTCGGCGCCCCCGAACGCGGCGCGGTGCTTGACGAAGGTGCGCATGTAGGCGTGTTCGAGCGGGACCAGCTTGGTGAAGCCCGCATCTACGCGCAGACCCGTCGCCATCCAGGCCATCGCCAGCGTGATGAAGGCGAACGCGGCGATCACCCAAATGCGGCGCGAGAACAGCGCGCGCTCGAGCAGGGCCGTAACCGGGGATGTTTTGTGAGAAGAGGAGGCGTCCTGCATGGTGAAAAGTCTATTCGGCCCGGGGCAGGCGTCTGGCCCCGAACTCTCCGAGCAGCAGCACCCGCCCGTCAGGGAGTGCGAGCGCTTTGGAGACTCCCAGGCGCGAGGTCAGGGGCTTGAAGGCGGCGTCGGTCGATACGCTGCGTCCGCCGTCGCGGCTCACGAGCAGGGCGCCTTCGAGGCCGGTGACGAGCAGTAGACCGGGCTTCACCCGGACCGCTCCCGTCAGGGTCGCCTTCGTCCGCGTGCGAACCTGCGTCCAGCTCTCGCCCCCGTTCTCGGAGCGGTACATGCTGCCCCGGAGGCCCAGCAGCAGCAACTCGTTCGCGTCGAGCGCGAGTGCGGAGAACCACGAACCGGCGTAGGGCGAGGCGAGCTTGCGCCAGGCGCCGCCGCCGTCGTCGCTGCGGTAGATCGCGCCCGCCTCACCGGCGATGAACAGCCGCCCGGTCCCTGCGGGAACGATTGCGTTCAGGTGGAAATCATCCTTGTCGATGGTTCGCGGCTTCCAGGTACGGCCGCCGTCGGTGGTGCTGAGAAAATAGCCATACGCCCCCACCGCGAAGCCATTCCGTTCGTCGCGGAACCAGACGTCGAGCAGGGGGCGTTCTTCTTTCGGCGCGAAATGGACCACCCGCCATGTCGCGCCGCCGTCTTCGGTGCGGAGGATGACGGCGTCGTGCCCGACCGCCCAGCCGATGCGCTCATCGTGCATGTGCACCGCCGTCAGGAGGGCGCGGACGGGCACGCTGGCCTGTTTCCAGCTTTCGCCGCCATCGTCCGATACCAGCACGTGGCCGCGTTCGCCCACGACCACCAGGCGCGAGCCCGCGAATGCGCCATCGATCAGCAGGGATTTCTCTGCGAGCCGCGCTTGAACCGCCGGTTGGGCATTCGCCGCGCCAAAGGCCAGCAGACAGAAGATGAGGCCGGGCAGGATACGCAGGCTCAATCTTCCAGGAAATTCGAAGGTCGGCGCAATCATCTCCTGCCCATTCGGCGCAACGCCGAGGGCGTGAAACCCCTGGAGGAGTAGTTCGAGCCGAAGACGTTCATGGGATACTCGTTGTTGAGCCCCAGCGCGAGGTAGCGTCCCGCCTGAATATCGGTGTGCACCTCGAGGGTAAAGCCCAACAGGGGTTTTTCGTAATAGTTGACGGTGTGCCCTTCCGACACGCGCCAGAGCTGATCCCGGTTGTCGTAAATGTCCGCCAGCAGGATCATCCACGAATCCTCATCCACGTAGAAGCGCCGTTTCTTGTAGATGTGGCGCGCCCCTTCCTTGAGCGTCGCCTCGACCACCCAGACCCGGTGCAGTTCATAGCGAAGGTACTTCGGGTTGACGTGCAGGGGCTTCAAGACGTCGGCGAAGGTAATCTTGTCGCTGTGCAGCTTGTAGCTGTTGTAGGGCACGTACATCTCTTGTTTGCCCACGAGCTTCCAGTCGTAGCGGTCGAGCGCCCCGTTGAACATGTCGAACTGATCGCTCGTCCTGAGCCCGTCCGCGGCGGTGCCGGGGTTGTCGTAGGCGATGTTCGGCGCGCGCCGCACCCGTCGCTGGCCCGGATTGTACACCCAGGCGTGGCGCGGCTCGGCGACCTGGTTGAGCGTCTCGTAGGCCAGCAGAATACGGCCCGCCAGCCGCGCGGGCGCAGCCACCTTCTGGCGGAAGAGAATCATCCGGTTATTGAGTTTCGCCTCCGTCATGCCCGGCAGGGAATAGCGTGCGAGGTAGGCGTCCTCGAGCCGGACGAGCGTGTAGTCGCCGCTCCGGGTGACGGCGGCCTGGCCAATGACGCGCGAGGCGGCTTCGCCCCGGAAGCGCAGCAGGTGGTTCCAGATCACCTCTGCCCCGTGTTTGGGAACCGGGAACGGAACCCCGATCACCGCGCCTGTCACGCCGTTGCCCCCGGCGACGAGTTTCGCGGTGGCGGCGACGCGCCGGGTGGCGTCGTAGATGCGCTTCGGGAAAGCGGCGCTGCGCCGGGTCGGATAGACCGGAAGGCGCAGCGTCGGGTAAAGCTCCAGCATCTTCTGCAGCCCGGCCGAGAGTTTTCCCCGGTGTTTGTCGAGGTTCGCGCGGGTGATGGTGAAAAGCGGCTTGTCGCCCGGATAGGGGTCGGGGTGGTGGTCACCGACCTTGTAGCCTGCCGGCGGCGTCGTGATGCCCCCCTTCCACTCCGGAATGGAGCCTGCGGCGTTGCCCGCCCGCTCCGCGCCGAGCGGGGTCAGGTCCTTGCCCAATCGGGCGATTTCATCAGCCGAAACCGCGGCGGAGGCGCTGGTTGCCAAGAGGACGCAGCTTATCGCGACGATGGCTCTCAATATAATGGTTTTCATGGCGGTTACCCCATTTTCATCGCTGTTGGTTAGAACAGGTATTTGATTGTGGCGGAGACGAAGTCGCGGTCATTCACCTGGTTGTGCCTGCCGGCGCCGCCGAACATGGTGAAGCTCATGTCGAAATGCCAGCGGTTGAGATAGCTCGCGCCCAGCCCGAGGGTCACCGCGTACCTATCCTCGATGAACGGCCCGCCCGGTCCCGGGCTGGTTCCCTTCACGTCGTGCTGGAACGACACGCGCGGCGAGACATTCACCGCGCCGATGGCGTTCAGGTACGACAGACGCGCCGCCATGCGGTAGCCGTAGGAGGTGGCGCTCGCGAATCGATCCTGCGGGTCCGTCGGGAGGCCGGGGTGCGCGCCCGCCGCCGTGGAATGGAAGGGATTACCGCTGGTCTGCGTGCCCGGCCCCTCGAGGCGGAGTACGCTTCTGTCCGGCATGTCGTGCACGTACATGAGCGCCGCTTCCGCGATGAACGCCAGGCTGTCCGCCCCGAGCGTCGGGCCGAAGACCTTGGTGGCCGTGGCCTGAATCTGGCTCACGTCGCGTTCGATGTAGCCCTGGATGTAGGATTCCGGGAGGAAAACGCCGACCTGGTTCTCGCAGTAGCTGAAGGAATTCGCGCAAAACCTTTGGGTCGCGGGGTCGAGAGTGAGCGGCGTCAGGGCGGCGAAGAAAAGTTCGGCGTCGTCTATCTGCAGGGGCGCGTCCAGGCGGCGGGAATATTCGCCCTGAAGCGCCCAGCCCGAGGTGCCGAGTGTGGTGTTGAAGCTCACGCCCAGGAGATTGATGTCTTCGGGGTATTCGGCGAAGTAGCCCGCCGTCTTCGTGTAGCGATCGATGGCCAGGAGGCCGGCCATCCTGCTCACATTGCTGGTCACCTGCCTTGCGACCTCGCCGGGGACGATGCTGGCAACCTGCTGTTGGATGGCCGCCTGAATGGCCGCGGGCGGTGTACCGGGCGGGACTTGCGCCGTGACCGCAGCTGTAACCTGCTGAGTGACCGCCTGCGTAACCAGCGGGGTGACAGCCTGCGTCACCGCCCGTGTGGTCACGGAAGTGGGCGAGCCGACCGCCGCCGCCGCGAAGAGGCCGTCCGTCACCCCCTGCACCGTGCCGGTGCGCCCGCTCAGGACGGGCAGGCGGCTATGGAAGTTCACGAAATAGAAGCCGAACTCGGAGTTGTTCAAGCCATCGGCGAGGTAGCGCAGCGCGAGGCCCCACTGGCCCGAGTCTTCGGGTTCGCCGTCTCCTCCGCGGTATACATTCAGAAAGTGGGGGTCGAAGACCGGCTGCGCTCTCTGGGGCAGGGATACCAGGGTGCCCGGCGCCGCAGGACTGGGAATCCGGAAACTCTGGAGGTCGGCGTTGACCGCCTGTGTCAGGCCGGGGCCCAGCGCCTCGTAGCTGAATCCCGTGTCGGGGATGGCCCCCCAGCCGAGCACGACCCTGTTCCCGCCCGCGCCGACGAAGTCGCTCGTCGAGAAGAAGCTGCCCGGCGGGTCGATCTCCGTCTTGTCCCACTTCACCTGGTAGAAACCCTCTACGGAGACGTTCTCGTTCAGCGAGGCCGAGACGGAGACCATCGGAACCGGCACGAGCCCGTCGCGCAGTTCCGCGCCCGGCGTTCTGAGCTTGGTCACGTCGAAGGGGTTGATGACGTTGATGCTGTTCTGGATGAACGTGCTCTCGCCCCAGCTGATGACGTGATTGCCGAGCCTGAGATCCACCGCCGCGCCACCCAGGTCGAACGAACCGGTGAGGTAGAGGTCGAGGACTTCGAAATCTTTTCCGACCAGGTCCTTTGCTTCCGGCGAGAGCTCGTTGCGCGCTCTGTCGCCGTTTTGGTTCTCGAAGTCGAAAAAGCCGTTTACACGGGCGAAGGCGCCGAAGTTTCGGAAATTGAGGTCAAGTTCGCCGATGAACTTCGAAGCGTTGCTCACGATGCCGCTGTCGTAGTTGAGGTTCCCGTCGTCCGCGTTGACGGAGTTCGCCCTACCGCCGTTCGAGCTGCCAATCAGGCTTTCGTTGCGGCTCCCGCCTCGGAAGGTGAAGCCGTGCGATACCGTGATGTCGAGGCTTCCCTCGAGTTCACCCTGCCTGAAATCCTCCGCACCCGCGGGCGTGGCGCACAGGGCGAAGAGCAGGACGAGCGCGCATGCCGAAAGGCGAAACAAGCCGGAGATGGATATGAAAACGCCCCTATGGGAAAGGCGGTTCGTTGGCCGCCCGACGCTGGTGCGACAGGCGAAGTGGCTTGAGTAATCTGGATGCATGCCGAAGGTCTCCCCCTCTTTCGGTCAGTTTTTCTTTCCAGGTTGTTCACTTGTTCTTATTTAGATTTGCGCTCTGCAAGATATATGCAATGTCTCGGGCGAGTCAAGGAATAATTAGCACACCGTTGCTGAAAATAACGCCTCGCGAACAGATTTACGGGTAAAGAATCGAACGCAGGGGCGGCTACATTGGCGCGCATCCACACCGGCGCGAGAGACGCCGGACTTCCTGTCCGGATGCCTGCAGAGAAAGCGTCGCTACCGGACGCGTTTACCGTCTGGTTCGAAGAGATAGACGCGCGCCGGGTCAAACGTGATGTTGAGCTGCTCGCCTTCCTTGAAGCGATCGCTCGCCTCGACGACCGCGATGGTCGGGCGCTCGGCGCCGTGCTCGAAGTAGAGCAGCGTGTCCTTGCCGAGCGGTTCGACAAGCTGGATGTCGCACGTGAAGGCGGCATCCTGGCTTCCCACCACGATGTGCTCGGGCCGCACGCCCAGGGTGTAGTCCCCGGAAGCTACGCCCGCGTAGGCGTCGGGGAGCGTGTATTCGATGCCGAAGCCGCTGAAGGCGGGAGCGCCGTTCGAGTTATCCACCTTCCCCGAGATGAGGTTCATGGACGGGCTGCCGAAGAAATCGGCCACGAAGTAGCTGACCGGGTCGTTGTAGATTTCAAGCGGCGTTCCCACCTGCTCGATGACGCCCAGGCGCATCACCACGATGCGGTCGGCCAGCGTCATGGCCTCTTCCTGATCGTGGGTGACGTAGACGAAGGTTTTCTTGAGCTCCTCGTGGAGCCTGTCGATCTCGGCGCGCATCTCGCGGCGGAGCTTGGCGTCCAGGCTCGAGAGCGGCTCGTCCAGCAGGAAGGCGGCCGGGTCGGTGATGAGGGTGCGGGCCAGTGCGGCGCGCTGCGCCTCGCCGCCCGAGCATTCGACTGGCAGCTTGTGTAGGAGGTGCGTGATGCGCACCATGTCGGCCACCTCGCGCACTTTCTGCTTGCGCGTCTCGGGCGGCACCTTCTTCATGCGCGGGCCGAACTCGATGTTCTCGGCTATCGTCTTGTGCGGGAACAGGGCGTGCGTCTGGAAGACCATGCCGACGCCGCGGTCCCCGGGGTCGACGTCGTTCACGAGGCGTCCGTCGATGGAAATCTCGCCCGCCGTGGGCTCCTCGAAACCCGCGACCATGCGCAGCGTGGTCGTCTTCCCGCATCCCGAGGGTCCGACGATGACGACGAACTCGCCTTCCTCGATGGTGAAGTCGAGGTTCTTCACGGCCTCGATGTTCCTGCCGAATACCTTGCGTAAACCCTTGAGTTCGATTCTCGCCATTGTCCTATTACCTCTTCACCATTCCGAATGTGAAACCTCGCACCAGGTGTTTTCGAATGAAAATGCCGATGACCATGAGCGGCAGCGTGATGCCCACCGCCAGAGCGGCCTGATGGCCGTAGACGCGGCCCTCGTCGGAGCCTTCGTATTTCGCCAGTTGAACGGGCAGCGTCACCACGTCCACCTTCGACAGCATGAGAGATAGCAGATATTCGCTCCACGTCAGGATGAGGATGAACAGGAACGTCGCCACGATGCCTGATCGTATGAGCGGGAATATGACCTCGCGGATCGCCTGCCACTTGGTCGCGCCCAGAATCTCGGCGGCCTGTTCGATCTCGACGGGCACCTCGTCCACGAAGCTCTTCGTCATCCAGACGGAATAGGGCAGCGTCGTGATGAAGTAGACGATAATCAGCCCCAGCGCCGTGTCCATCAAGTGAATGGCCGAGTAGTAGAGCGTCAGCGGCGCCGCCACCACGATGGGCGGAATCATCCTGAGCACAAGGAGCTGGAACATCCGTATCTCGGATAATATCCGGTATCGCGAGACCCCGTAGGCCAGGATTGCGCCGAAAGCGACCGAAAGCGCGGTGGCGGTAATGGCGATGTAGAGGCTGTTCCAGAGCGCCTGCCAGGGCTTGTTGGCCGAGTGCGACTCGTAGCGGGCGGTCTTTGTTTCCGCCTCCGTTGAGGTTCGGGGGCTCTCCTCACGTCCCCACACCGCCCGGTAATTGGCCCAGGAGGCCTCCTGCGACCAGTAGACCGGCGGCCAGGCGTGCCACTCCCAGTCGGGCTTGAACGAGGTGGATACGATCCAGAATATCGGGAACGCCACGATCACCGACCATATCAAGAGCATGGCGTAGCGGAATATCTTGAACAAGCGCGCCTTCATGACTCGGTTCATGCCTATGCCTCCGTGCGCGACGTTTCATGCAGGGCGTCGATCGCCCGCTTCTCGCGGCGCAGCACGTAGATAGCCGTGAGAACGATGAATATCATGATGACCATGACGACGTAGGACATCGCCGCGCCCTTCGATATGTCGAACGACACCCAGGTCGTGAAATAAAGATAGATGGGTATGGTTTCGGTGGCGGTGCCCGGCCCTCCCTGGATGAGACCCCACGTTTTTGGAAACTCCGCCATGGCTTCGAGGAAACGCAGGATGAGCGCCAGGAATATCACGGGGCGCAGGAGAGGGAGCTGTATCTCGCGGAATATTTGTAATCGATTCGCCCCCAGGATGCGGGCGGCTTCCACCGGTTCGCTCGGCAGCGATGAGAGCCCCGCCAGCATGATGATGAAGACGAATGGCGTCCAGTTCCATACTTCCAGCAGTATAATCGTAAAGATGGCGATATCGGGGTTCGCCAGCCAGGTGAACTTCGAGAGGTCTCCCGGCAGGAAATAGCTCAGGAACCCGTTGATGGGCCCTTTCTCGTACAGGAGCATGTCGGCGGTATAGGCGATCACCACGGGCACCGTCAGCATCGGGAGGATGAAGAGAATGTAGAAGAACGCCTGCCCCCGGAAGGGCTTGTACATCAACAGCGCCAGAATGAAGCCGCTTATGAAGCAACCCAGCGTCGAGAGGCCCGCGAACAGGAGCGAGCGCCCCATGGCCCTCCAGAAACGCCCTTCGGTCAACACCTCCTGGAACAACTCCAGCCCCACGAACTCCGCGTCGAACCAGGTGGAGAGATAGACCGTCCAGGAATGGAGCGAAAAGTATATCTGCAGGAGAAAAACGGGCATCAGGAACAGGAACAGGAGAATCAGCGGTGAGAGCGCGCTCCATTTGAATATGCGCACGCCCCGGGCGCGGGTGGAGCGTCTACCCTTGGGCTGCGCAATTGTGGCTGTTGCCATTCAAAAATACTCCTGCGGTATCGAATGAATCGGAGCGTACGCCGGGAACCATTCGGAAGCGGTCATCGCGTCGGCGACCGGGGCCGGCGATTCCCCGCCGGCCCCGGCGGTCGAAACATGAAACCCCTCCCCGGAGCCGCGCCCCGAGGAGAGGAGTTTACATTCTACGAAGGAACGTCCACTTTCGGCATCATGGCCTTGTAGAAGGGAATCTCCCTCTTGAGCTTGCGCTTGCCGACCTTTCGGATAATCTTGGCCCACTCGTTCTGGATGTCGCCCATCACCTTCTTGGCGCCCTTCTTGCGGCCCGCATAGGCCTCGGAGAGGTTCCGGTCGACGACTTCCTTGAACTCCTGGTAGCCGGTCACATAAGGCGGCGGGCAGGTGACGAGGAGGTTGTCCTCAACGGATTTGATTCCCGGCTTGGTGTAGACCTTGGTCACCTGCGGGTCGGTCATGTGCTTGGGATGCCAGGGGTCGTGGAAGGTGAACTTCGGATGGCCCACGACCTCTGCGCTGTTCTTGTAGGTGCTCATGTACATCGCCCATGCGACGGCCTGTTTCTTGCGCGGGCTGTGCTTGTTCACGACCATGGCCATCACCGGAGCGGAGAAGGCGCGGTGGATGAGCTTGCCGGAGAACTTCGAGCCCGGCACGAGGCCGTAATGCCACATGCCCCTGGTCTTGGTCTTCGCCGTCGGGCTTTCGATGAGCGCGATAATCCCGTCCCAGTACTGGCAGGAGAAAATCTTGCCGTTGCGGATCCGGGGGATCATCTGCGGCGAACCCCAGGCGCTCGCCTCGGGGTGGGAAACCTGCTTGCGAGCGAGCCAGGTGTCAAAGGCGTACTCGGCCGCAGGCGTGTTCAGCGTGGGGTTGGCGTCATCGTCGAACGGGAAACCGCCCGCGCTGTAGAGATACATCCAGTACCAGAAGCTGCTGTTCGCCTTGTCGCGCAGCCCGCCGAAGCCGTAGAGTTCCTTGTCGGGCCTGTGGAAGAACTTCATCACCTCGAGTTCGTCTTCCCATGTGACCGGCCACTTTAAGGGCTTGCCGTGCTTGTCGGCGAAGGCCTTGCGCTCGTCTGGATTGTCAAAGAGATCCTTGCGGATGAACTGCGGGCAGACGTTTCCGTCCGTGGGCATGGCGTAGGTCTTGCCCTGATACTGCATGAAGGTCTCGAAGTTGCCCACCATCTTGAGGTCGAAGCCGGCGGACTTCATGTAGCTGTCGAGAGGCTCGAGCATACCCGCCGCAGCGAGGGAGGGAATCATCATGGATTCCACGTGAAAGATGTCGAACTTGCCCGAGCGCGTGATGGCCTCGGCCATGGCCCGCTGGGGAATCTGCAGGTTGGGAACGTCACTGACCTTGTCCATGGAGATGCCTGTGGCCTTGTTGAACTCACGGTTGAGGTCGGGGTAGTTGCGCCAGTAGAGGCCCCACATCATTCCGTTCAGCTTGGCGCCGCCCAGCTTCTTGCCTGCCTTGATGACGGCGTCCTCCTCGGGCCCGGCATAGGCTTTGCCTGCGCCGCCGAGAACGGCGGGACCCGCAACGGCGGTTGCCAGACCGGCCTTCAGGAGGCTTCTTCTTTTGATTTGCTTCTCGCTCATCTGGTGCTCCTCCTTATTTCATGGGTGTTGACCGAGAGCGCAAAATAAAATCCACGTCGTACGCTCATCAACATGATGAAGCGCCGGCCAGCGGAAAGAGTAAACCCGCCCCTCGGTCCGTATATGCAACTCATAATGCCTTAGTAGCAACGCATTCTATTAAAGCGTCGATATTTGTCAACAGGGGAGAGAAGGCAATCAATAGATATGCAAGAACCGTAAATGGCAGGGGGTTCAAAATGCGGCGGCGGCGGGAAGAAGACAAAAAAATCGCCCTCCCCGGCACGGTTCCGGAGCCGGAGAGGGCGATGCGATGCAGCTTGATTCTAGCCTTCGACTGATTCCGCTTCCATTTCCGCCAGCTTCTGCAGCGCCACCTTGTCCCTCAGCAGGAACACCGGGCATGGCGCGCGCCTCAGGACCTGCTCGGAGACGCTGCCGATCAGGAAGCGGCTCACCATGTTGTGGCCGTGCGTGCCCATGACGAGGAGGTCGAAATCCCCCGTGTCGGCGAACTGCACGATCTCCTTCACAGGCTCGCCGAAGACGACGAGGGTCTCGATGGGCACGGCCGATTCAATCTGTTTCGTCATCACATCGAGATTGCTCAGCAATTCGACGCGCGTATCCTCGAGCAGGCGGCTCGGAGAGATGGTGCCCACGAGTTCCGCGCCATAGCCGCCGTATTTGGCCGCGTAGTCGGGGTTTCTGGCCACGTGGATGGCCATGACTTCCGCGTTGCGGTTCTCCCCGATCTCCGCCGCGACCTTGAGGACACCCCTGCTGAGGTCCGAGAAATCGACGGCTGCCAGTACTTTCTTGGGATCGTATATTCGCATGGCGTTTCCCTCCGATATGAAAAATGCACGATGTTGCATGCACAACCAACAAAAAGCGGAACCTCTGGAGGATCTGCGCCGGCTATCTTTTGTCATCCCCCGAGAGGCCGGCGCGCTGCTTCAGGGGACTAGACTTCATCACGCCATCAACCCCCTATGATCTACTTCAAATATAGGCCCTCGCGGGCCATCTTTCAAGGGAAAATTAAGCGCCCGGGCGGCCCCGCCCGCTTCAATCGATTTCCACCACCACGTTCCCGACGTTCGTGAAACTTTCCATGATCTCATGCGCGGCGGCGGTGTCTTCCAGCGAGAACCTCGCGCCGATGTGGTGGGTGAGCGCGCCCGCCCCGCACGCGGCGTTGATGTCCGCGCATGCCTGGGCGATGGCCGAATCCGGCATCGTGTAGACGAACACCATGCGGATGGCCGTGTTCTCGGGCATCATCTGGTACCAGGGCAGCGCCGGCTCGGGCGCGCGCGTGGAGCCGTAGGCCGCGACGGTTCCGTTTCCCTTGAGCACCTTGCGGGTGACGTCCAGGTTATCGCCGAAATCCACCTCGCAAATCCTGTCCACGCCCGCCCCGCCGGTAATTTCCATGATGCGCTCCGCCGCGTCTTCATCGCGGTAGTTCACCACGTGGTCCGCGCCCGCATCGCGCGCGATCTCCGCTTTTTCATCGTTGCTGACCGTGGCGATGACCTCGGCGCCCCCCCACTTGCCGAGCTGCACGCCGTAGCGCCCCACGGCGCCCGCCCCGCCGGTGACGAGCGCGGTCTGCCCCGTGATCGGCCCGTCGAGGAACAGCGCCCTGTGGGCCGTCATCGCTGGAATCGCCAGGCACGCCCCCTGGGCGAAATCCACCGAATCCGCAAGGGGCACAGCCTGACGCTCGGGCACGACGATAAACTCGGCCGCCGTGCCGTAGGCTCTTTGCCACTGGCCGTTGAATATCCAGACGCGCTCGCCCACGCGGGAGGCGTCCACCCCATCGCCCACGCTCTCGACCACGCCCGCGCCGTCTGATTGGGGAATAACTCTCGGCCAGCTCATCTCGCCGCGGGAACCCAGGCGCGCCTTGTAATCGGAGGGATTCGCGCCAGAGGCGTAGAGCCTCACCCGCACTTCGCCTGAGCCCGGTTCCGGCGTATCTAGTTCACCGAATTTCAGCACTTCCCTGGCCGGGCCATACGCTTCATACCAGACGGCTTTCATGATCTCTCCTTAAAGTGGCTCTATCGTTAGGAATCACAAACTTCATAACCCGTAGGGGACGCATATATGCGTCCCGGATTCAACAGCCAACCAGCAAGAAGGGACGCAGGTCTGCGTCCCCTACAAAACCATTCAAATATTCCTCTTGCAGTGAACGTATTTTCATTTCACACGAAACGAATCCGCCGCCAGGAAAGTCCTTACGCCGCGGCCCGTTCGCGCTCTATCATCTCCTTGATGCGGGGGATCAGGTCGCGCGCGGCGCGGTGGCATTCCTCCACGTGGGGGTAGCCAGAGAGAATGAATTCGTCGATGCCCAGCCGCCAGTAGCCGAGAAGCTCTTCCGCGATCTGCGCGGGCGTTCCCACGAGCGCCGAGCCGCAGTTCACCCGAACCTGGGAGATGCCGTTCCACAGGTGAGGCCCGACCCGGAAATCATCGAACGCGCGCGCCTGGGCGGCGGCGCCCACCATGCTCGTGCCGGCCACCAGCGCGCCGCGCTGGGCTTTTACGGAATCATCCGCCCGGCTGAGGAGTTCATGCGTCTCCTCCCATGCTTCGTCCTCGGTGTCTCGCATCACGAGATGGGAACGCACACCGAAAACGGGCGTTCGCCCCGCCTCGGCGAAAGAAGCCCGGGCGCGCTCCAGGTGCTTTCGAGTCTCCTCCACCGGCCCTATCCAGCCCAGATATACGTCCGACTGCGTTCCCGCAAGCTTGAGCGCGGCGGGCGATGCGCCGCCGAGATAGAACTTTGGCGTCTCTCCCGCCGGGCCGGGCGAGCAGTGCACGCCGTTTAGCTTCACGAAATCCCCGTCGAAGCTGACAGGCTCAGGCCGCTCCCAGAGTTTTCGGATAGCGGCGATAAATTCTTCTGCGCGCTCGTAGCGCGTATCGTGGTCTATCCTCTCCCCCATTTTTTCGAACTCGCCCTTGATGCCGCCGGGCACGACGTTCAGATCCACGCGCCCGCCCGTAATCTGGCTGAGCGTGGCCGCCATCTGGGCGAAGAGGCCCGGGTTCACGAACCCCGGACGCACGGCGATCAGGAAGCGGATTTTTTCGCTTCGCGCCGCCAGGGCCGTCACCATCGTCCAGGTCTCCGCCAGCGGCGCTCCCTGGTCGAAAAGCCCGTTGGCGAAGCGCGTGGGAATGAGCATGGAATAGAAATCGTTCTCCTCCGCCGCCTTCACCACTTGGCTCAGGTATTCATACGTGGGCGGACGCTCGGCCCGCGTCGTGCCGATGTGCGCGCCGTCGCCGTCAATCGGGATGAACCAGTCGAAGCGCGGCTCCGGGCGTTCGTGATTTGGCGTCATACGGAAAGCTCCCCTAAAGTTCGGGTTGATGTTCCGGCGATTCTATTACAGGTGCCCGGCGGCGCGAAAGGCGGGGGTGCGCAGCGCGGCCCAGGGTTCCCTGATGCTTTGGCGCCTTCACACGGATGCCGAGGCTTTAAGCCTCGCAGGGGCGGTTTGCGAACCGCCCTCTATTACGGGAAATCCCTGGCAACGGGGAGCAGGCGATAGAAGATTACTTGTGCTTTTTTGACTTTTCAGTCCAAAAACGCTATTTTCCTCGCAGAGGACCCGCACTCTTTCTCACTCACCGGAGGCGGGGGGAACCATGCAAAAAATCTTCGACCATTTCAAAACCAACGCCGGCGTATGGACGTTCGGGCTGTTCATGGCCGCGGTGGCGGGCGGTATCTATCAATTCACGGTATTCATGGTCAGCGCACAGGTCACGCCCGTCAAGGAGCGCGTCGACGCGGAAGTCAAGAGGCTCGACGCGGCGGACGGGAACACGAACGGCTCCATCGCCCGCTTCGAGAAGTACATGATCAAGCGTTTCAACCTATTGCAGGAAGGCATCGGTCAGAACAGGGATAGAATCGTTCTTCTGGATCGGAAATTCGAGAAGAAAATAGAACTGCTGGACCAAAAAATCGAGAAGAAATTCGACCAGTTGAACGAAAAGTTCGATAGCAAGATAACGATGCTGGATCGGAAGATAGAGAAGAAATTCGACCAGTTGGATCAGAAAATAAGCCGCCTGGATGAGAAAATGGACAAGAAATTCGAACTCATCCTGCTGAGGCTCCCGCCGCTCAAGAAATAATTTTGAAACTCGGTCGATGGGTGCGCCGGGCTCGCGCGTTCTTGCCCGAATATCCGACGCAAAACCCTCACCCCAGCGTTTCGCTGAGCGACACGAGTTCATCGAGCGCCTCTTTGGCGAATCGGCTCTGGAATACGGCCTCGGCACCCGGTCCCAGATAGACAGCGCACAAAGCGCCCCGCTCGCAAATCATGATGGTGGTGAGAGGCCGCAAAACAATCGAGCCAACAGTTTCGTGCACGTCAGGCCGGTTGATCCAGCTCTTGAACGAGGCTTCTGAGTCCGCCGCCAGAGTGAGTTCCGAATCCCAGAGCGGATCGCCCGAGTAGAAGGACTGATGATTCGGACTGGCGATTTCATTTTCCAGATAAGCGCGCTCAGGCGGCTGGAGGTTTTCCGCTTTCTTGTGGATTCTGAACGAATGGGAAGCCGCGCAGGCGACGCTGATCCGCATCATGGCGGGGTTCCCGCGGCTTTGCGCTCGATACTCGAACCAGGCGCGCTTACCCGAATATCCGCCGCTCAGTCGTCCGCCTTCAAAATGGCTCCCCTCATCCAGAATCTCGACCAGCGGCTTCATGCGGCGGGTCAGCCAGACGTCGCGAAAGAAAACGCAGTAGACGACCACGCCGAGAACCACCGCCAGAGCGAGCAGGCTCACGCCGTCGATCAGCATTCACTTTTCCCAGCATCCCGCCAGGCGGGGCGGCTGCCGGGGAACATGTCCGAATCGTGAAACACCTCGATGCGGTTGCCGTCGGGGTCCAGGAAATATATGCCCTCATGCCCGCCCCAGAGGCCGTTGCTCTCATCCAAGCGCAAAGGACCCCAGACGACCTCGATGTCGGGGCGCGAGCGGATGTAGGCCACCGCGTCGTCGAACGCTTGCTGATCCGCCACCTCGAACGCCAGGTGGTGCAATCCTGTGTCGCGGCGCGGCACGGTGTCCGCGCCCTCCTCGTCCACCCAGTCCTCGGGCACGCTGAATATCGCCAGTTGGTGGTGGTAGTCGTCCAGATACATGAACGCGGAGCCGAACGGGGCCGCCGGGTGGCTGCCCGCCTCGTGGCGCGAGCGCAGCTTGAAGCCCAGGACTTCGGAATAGAACTTGATGGCGCGCTCCAGGTCGCGCACCTTGATGCCCATATGCTGCAGGCGGATGGAGCGAATCATCAAAAGCCTCCCGAGAGAATGACCCGATAAACGATAGCGGCGCAGAATTCGGTTCGAGAATACGCCGTTTGCCCCTGAAAGTCATGGCTTTGGGCGCGTCGTGCAGGGCAGGTTCGTCACCGGAGCGCTTCAACACCCGCCATCGACTTGACGGAGCATGACGAGGCAGGATAAGGCTCGGGAACATCAACGCGCCAACCTCACCCTTTTACCGGACTCAAGCCGTGAGGAGATACTACTTATGCAGATCGGCCTCCGTATCGGACCCCAGAACGAATTCACGCCGATCCCGGAATATCTGAAATTCGTGCAGCGCGCAGAAGCGCTCGGCTTCGATCCGCTGCTGTTCTCCGACACGGTTTCCCTGTCGCACTTCCACCTGCGTGATCCCTTCGTCGTCATGGCGCTTGCCGCCGGGGCTACCGAGCGCGCCGGGATTGGAACCGGTGTGACCGTCCCCTTCATCCGGCATCCGGCGGTCGTCGCAAATGCGTTCGGGTCGATCGATGACGCGATAGCCCCGCGGCGTACTTTTCTCGGGATCGGCTCCGGCGATACGGCGGTATACCTCCTCGGCAAGCGCGCCGCTCGTCTGGCGGAAATGCGGGAATACCTCTCCGTAATTCGGGGGTTGCTGGGCGGCGAGACCGTAACCTACGAGGGTGCGCGAATGCGGTCCAACTGGCGGAAGCCGCATGTGCCGATCTGCCTCGCCGCCGACGGTCCGAAGATGCTGTCCATCGCCGGCGAATTGGCCGATGCGGTCATTCTCGGCGCGGGCGCGACGCCTGAGGTAATCGAGTGGGCGCGGGGCTGCATTGCGGAGGGTGAGGCGCGCGCCGGCCGCGAACCCGGTCACCTGCCGATCTGATTCGATTTCATCGTCAGCGTCGGCGAAGACCGCGACGCGGTTCGCCGGTCGATTCGGGCGCGCCTGTGCAACCGTGCCAATCATAATTTTCGCATGGGCATTCATGCGGTACCGGAAGAGCACCTGCCGGACGTACAGGCCTTTCGTGAGAAGTATGACGAGAGCGATGTAGGCCACAAGACAAAAAACGCAAGCCTGATTACCGATTACATGGTGGACCGTTTCGCTGTCGTCGGCACGCCGGATGACGTCGTCGCCCGCTTCGAAACGCTACAGGAGATAGGTGTGGAGAAGGTCATCGTGGCCATGCCTTTCCGGCTGGAAGAACGCTACGAAATTATCGAAACCCTGGCTCGTGAAGTCATGCCCCGCTTCGCGAAAACAGGCGCATAAGACCGCAGCGCAAGAAAAAGAAAACAGAACATATTAACCGGCGTCAAACTCCCTGCAAGACCGCGTCGCCCGAACGAGAATACGCCGTTTGCCCCTGAGAGTCATGGCTTTTGGCGGCCATCTCCACGTCCGATCCCCCGCCGCTCTTGCCGATATCCGCCAAGTGGAGTATTCCATGAGGGCACAAGAAACCATATCGGCCGATTCCTGAAAAATCGTCTGTTTTTCCTCGAATGGAGGTCATCGCCTTGGGCATCATCACGAACGAGACGAAAAGAAAATCCTACGCCGGAGAGGTCACCCTGGGCGCGGGCGTGCGCATGGCGCGAACGGTGGAGGTCGGCCTCGCCATGAAGGCGGCCGGCTTCGACTGGCTGTTCATCGACCTCGAGCACGGACCCTTCGACCTCGAAACCGCGCAGCAGATATCCATCGCCGCCCTGACTCAAGGGGTCACGCCGCTCGTGCGCGTGGCCTCGCTCGACGGACACCTGAGCACGCGCATTCTCGACAGCGGGGCGCAAGGCATCGTCCTGCCGCATGTGAACAACGCGCAGGAAGCCGAGGAATTCGTGAAAATCTGCAAATTCCCGCCCGAGGGCGGACGCAGCGCGGGCGGGGGGCTGGCCCACGGCCGCTTCGAGGCTATCGGCGCAGCCGAGATGCTGAGCGGCATCAATGACGAGACGTTGCTGGTCGCCATGATCGAGACGCCCGAAGCAGGCGATGAGGCGGACGCCATCGCCGCAGTGGATGGCATCGACGTGCTGCTCATCGGCACGAACGATTTGAGCACGGGGATGGGCATCGTCGGCCAGCACGACCACCCCCGCGTCAACAAGGTATATGACCAGGTGAACGCGGCATGTAAAAAGCACGGCAAGATAGCCGGCATGGGTGGGTCCTACGATCCCCAGATGATAGAGCGCAGGATCAAGGAGGGGATGCGCTTCATCCTCTCGGGCAGCGACCTCAACTTCATGATCGCAGGCGCCAAGACCCAGGCGGGCATGATTCGCGAACTCGCAGGCTGAGGTTTTTCTCTAAAAATCGGATTCAATTTTCCATCTATGCTTACGTGAAACTTAGGAGAGAAAATGAAACTTCTGACCTATGAATCAGACACTGGCCCCCGCGTGGCCATATTGACGGAAAACGGCGTGGAAGACGTCGTCCCCCATACGGGCGACGCGGCGGAAGTCATCGCCCGGGGCGGAACGCCCGAGACCAACGGGCAGCCGGTGGCGCTCGAATCCATTACGATGCTTCCGCCGATAGCGAAACTCGCGCGGCCCGTCCTCGCCGTGGGCCTCAACTACAAGAAACACGCCGATGAAGGCGCGCGCAAATATGGACGCCCGGTGGGCGTCTACCCCGAGATTCCGGTGTTCTTCTGCAAGTGGTCTGGTTCGCACAACGGGCCGGACGGGGAAATCATCCTCCACGATAACGTGAACGAACTCGATTATGAGTGCGAACTCGTCATCGTGATCGGCAAGGAGGGGATCAACATCCCGCTCAATGAGGCGATGGATCACGTATACGGCTACACCATCATGAACGAGGTCTCGGCCCGCGACGTGCAGCGCGCCCATAACCAGTGGTTCAAGGGGAAGGCGCTCGACAGCTTCGGCCCGCTGGGCCCCTGGATCGTCACCAAGGACGAGGCGGGCGACGGAAACAACCTGGCCGTAATCTCGCGCGTGAACGGCGGGATAAGGCAGAACTCGAACACGAACGACATGATCTTCGATATCGCCACCGTCGTCTCGGTGCTGTCTGAGAGCATGACGCTCGTGCCCGGCGACATGATCGCCACCGGCACGCCCGAGGGCGTGGGCTTCGCCATGGACCCGCCGGGACTTCTGAACGTGGGCGACGTGGTGGAGTGCGAGGTCGAGAACATCGGCGTGCTCAGGAGCACCGTCGTCGCGCCGTAAGGGGGTTATTGAATAAGTCCCCTTTTCTGGGGGGCTTTTTTCAACAGGCCCCGGCGGATAGGGCCTTACGTCAGCGTCTGCTTGAGGTAGGGTACGAGGCCGCCCGCCTTCACCATGTCCATGATGTGGTCGGGCAGGGGTTCGGCTTGCAGCGTCTCGCCCTTGGTGAGGTTCTCGACCCTTCCCGCAATCGGGTCGACGCGGACGCGGTCGCCCTGTTCTATCGATTCCGCATCGGCGCAGATGAGCACGGGCAGTCCGATGCACAGCGAGTTTCTGAAAAAATTCCGCGCGAACGTCCGCGCGATCACGGCGCCCACACCCGCCTGTTTGATGCCTCGGGGGGCCGTTTCGCGGCTCGAGCCGCAGCCGAAATTCCCACCGCCGATTATCACGTCGCCCGCCTGCACGTTTTTCGGGAAATCGGGGTCGATCCCCTCCATGGCGTGAGCGGCCAGTTCCTCATCCGGCAGGCTCGCGTATTTCGACGGCATGATGTAGCCCGTATCCACGTTGTCGCCGAACACCCAGGCGCCGCCCTCTATCGTTTGCGTCTCGTTGCTCATCGGATGAACTCCCTCGGGTCGGCCACGCTGCCCTTGATTGCGCTCGCCGCCACCGTGGCGGCGGAGGCCAGGTATATCGACGCCTCGAGGCTTCCCATGCGTCCCTTGTAGTTGCGGTTGGCCGAGGAGATGCACACCTCCCCGTCTCCGAGTTGTCCCGGTCCCCTGCCCGCGCAGACGCCGCACGTGGTGGGCAGGAGCACGCCGCCCGCGTCGATGAGCGCGCCGAGCGTCCCGTCCGCCATGGCCTTGCTCATGATGTCCTTGCTCGCAGGCGCGATGAGAAGCTGAACCCCGTGGGCGACCCGCCTGCCCTTGAGCACCGCCGCCGCCGCCTGCAGGTCGAGGAGCTTCGCCCCCGTGCACGAGCCGATGTGCGCACGATTGAGCGGAGGCGAGTCCACCTCCTCCACCGGGTATACGTTGTCCATCCTGTGGGGACACGCCACCTGGGGCGACAAATCGGTCACGTCGTATTCATAGGATTCGGCGTAGGTCGCATCGGAGTCTGAGCGCACGGCCTCCCAGCCGTCCTCCACGCCTGCGTTTTTCAGGTATTCCGCCGTCGCCTCATCCACGTCGATAATGGAGCTCTTCGCGCTGAACTCCGCCGCCATGTTCGAGAGCGTCATGCGGTCCTCGACGGGCAGCGCCATGAGCGCCTCCCCCTCGAACTGGAGTACTTTATACTCCGCCCCGTCGACCTTGAGGTCCTTGAGCGCGAGCAGCGCCATGTCCTTCCCGTAAATCCCGGCGGGAACCCGGCCCTTGAAGTGTACGCGTATCGTCTCGGGCACGCGGAGCCAGACCTCTCCCTTGGCGAGCACGCCGATGCTCTCCGTCGGTCCGATGGCCACGCCCAGCGCCCCCAGCGCGCCGGTGTTGGTGGTGTGGCTGTCCGTGCCGGTGACGAGAACGCCCGGGCGCACGAAGCCTTTTTCCGCCATCAGGATGTGGCAGATGCCCTCCGCGTCATAGAAATGGGAGAGTTCCTGCTCGGCCGCCCAGGCTCTGGTGACGTTCAGCACCCTGGACTGTGAATCGCCGGTGGGCGGGTTGTGGTGGTCGGCCGTGAGCATGAAGCGATCCTTGTTCCAGATGGGAAGGCCCAGATCGGCGAAATCCTTCCCCATGCGGAACGGCCCCTGGTTGTCGTGCATGACGTGGGCGTCGACCTTGGCCCAGACGATGTCGCCCACGTCCACGCGCTCACGCCCGCTGGCGCGGGCCAGGATTTTCTGTGTGGCGGTATCCCCGGACAAGAGGTTCTCCTTCAATATGGGGGTGCGAAAAAACGATAGTCTTGTATACTCGACTTGTCGCACACTATCAAACGAGAAACAAGATTTGAGGATGCAAGTTAAATGGCTGAAGACAAGCAGATCGACCGCAAGGCGTTCTTCACCGAAGGCCCCCTCTCCTTCATGCGCTCCTTTATGCAGGGAATGCACCAGGGAGAAACGCAGGTACAGCGCTCGAACCTCGAAGGGCCCGTCTTGCGCCCGCCGGGCGCAGCGGCGGAAGCCGATTTCCTGGACCTCTGCACGGGCAGCGCGCAATGCGCGCTCGCATGTCCGGCAGACGCCATCCTCATGCTCCCCCGCGAAGACGGCTCGGGACTCGAAGCGCCCCGCATCATCCCCGTCGACGGCGCCTGCGTGGTCTGCGACGACCTCTCCTGCATGAAGGTCTGCCCCACCGGGGCGCTCACTCTCGTGCCCCGCGAGGAGATTCGCGTCGGTCTTGCGGAAGTGAACCTCGAGACCTGTTACGCCTGGAACGGGACGGATGAGGAGTGCAACTTCTGCGTGACGCGCTGCCCCATCGGCGAGAGCGCGATACGTATCGAGGAGAAAGAGGACGGAAAAGGCCCCGTCATCGGCGAGACCTGCGTGGGCTGCGGCGTCTGCGAGCAGCACTGCCCCGAATACCCGGGCGCCGTGCGTGTGTTTCCCATCAAACCTTCCTAGAACGGGAAAAACGAGAACGCCGACATCCCGCCCCGATATGGGGATGCGGATCGGGGTTGTTGAAAAACCCCTGATAGAGTGATTCAGTGTATGAAACCGACCGGGGAGGGAGGAGGCTTCACTTCCCCGTTGAAGAGAACCAAACAACCATTCCTCCCTTGAGGGGTCGGGCATCCCGAGGGGAATGCCCGATGAAAAAACCCTTGAGTGGGTAAAGGCAACGAACTCTCCCCGCTTGGCTCTAAACGTCGAATCACGCAAACAGGCTTTTTCAACAACCCCATCCCATCATGGATGGGACATGGCGGCTCAAACCGCGCGGATCAGGAAAATTCCTCTTTCAGAATCTCGTGGATGAACCGCTGAACGGCCAGGGGGTAGAACCGGATGTCCGGCGTGCGGACGACGGCGGTGTCCGTTGTCTCCAGGCGCGCGAGTTCGTTCAGCACCTTTTCCGCCAGAACCTCCGGGCTCCACTCGTGGTGGGTGATTTTCAGGTGTTCGTTCTCGATGTTGAAATTGCCCGCCGCCACGGCGGGAAACGCGAACACGCGGCCGATGAGGTCGGAATCCATCATCTCGGAATCCTTGAATATCTCGCCGAACGTCTTCTGCGCCTCGGCCGGCGTCCACACCAGCTTGGGAGACACCAGGAGCTTGCCGGATATCTGGACCGAGCCCGCCTGCTCTTCCATCTCCGGCCCCAGCACCCGGTAGCCGAGTTCATGATAGCCCGACACGATGCCCACGTAGGGCCTCTGGATGATGCGGATCTCCTCGCTCACCTGCCTGTGGAAATCGCGCTGCATGTCGTCGTCGAACATCGAAACGTCTCCGCCAAGGCTGAAAATCCAAAAAAAACAGGCAGACGTTGATACCAAATGCTATTGCGCCAGGTCAAACAAAGCGCGAACACGGACGCGCCTCTTCTCTATTCTCTTCTTTTTCCTCAGGAATTGATAGCCCGCAAATCGCCGAGAATTTTATCCGCCGCCTCGTTCGCCGATTTCACGCAATCGGGAATCCCAACGCCTCGGTAGGCGTTGCCCGCGAGGGCGAGACCCGGCGTAGCCAATAGTCCGTCTTCGATTCTTCGCACCTTGTCCAGGTGGCCCACCAGGTAATGCGGCAGGGATTCCTCATAGCGGTAAAAGACCTTTCCTTCGGGTTCTCCCGAAATCCTCAGAATCGGCCGAAGCTCATCGGTGAGCTTGCGGGTGAGATCCTCATCCGTGAGCCCCGCACGGGAGGCGGCCTCGCCTCCCGCGAAGGCGCGGATGAGCACTTTTCCCTCGGGCGCTCTGCCCTGGAACTTGGTGCTCGAAAACGAACACGCAAGCAGCGTCTTGTTCTCTATCGCAGGGACGACGAAACCCATGGCGTGGAGCGGATTCGCTACCTGCTCGGCCCGGTACACCAGGTTGAGCGTCGCCAAAGAACCGCTCGGGGTGCTCATCAACTCTGCCGAAATACCGGGTATGGCTTTCTCCAACAGCTTTCCCGACGCGTGAGGCGGCAGGGTGACGCAAACAGCGTCTGCGTCCATCACCTCCCCGTCCTGAAGATGAACGCGCCAGCCCCGCTCAAATCTTTCGAGTGATTCCGCCCGGTATGCCGTCCGAACCGATGCGCCGGAAATCTTCTCCGCCAGGGCGTCAACCAACGCTCCCATCCCTCGCGCGAAACTCACGAACAGGCCGTACCTCGGCCCGCTCGCCGATACGCCCTCGCCCGGACCCCGCCTTTGCATCCGCTTCCTGAGACCCAGGATGAGGCTCCTGTGCTCGCGCTCTATCTCGTGGAACTGCGGCATGGTGGCTCTCAAGCTCAGTTTTTCCGGGTCTGCCGAATAGATGCCCGCCACCATGGGCTGGGCCATCCGCTCTAACGCCTCGCGCCCGAATCGCCTGCGTACGAAATCGGCCAGGGATTCATCCGCATCATCCTTCTTGCGCGGAAGAAGAACGTCCATCGCCATCCTGAGCTTGCCGAGCGCGCTGAATATGGGCGAGGTGAGAAATGGGCCGACCTGGTACGGCGCTAAAAGATAATAGCCTTGGGGCACGGGGAGCAGGTCGTCGCCCCGCAGGACGAAGCTTCGCCGGTAGCGCTCGTTCGTTCCGATGAGTTGCTCCCCGAGACCCAGTTCTTCGCAGAGCTCGACGCCCTCGGGCTTCGAGGTGAGAAAACAATCGGGGCCTTTCTCCATCAGGACGCCACCGGCGAACTCGGTCTCGATAACGCCGCCGAGCCTGGGAGACGCCTCAATGAGATGGACTTGCAGTGAGAGATTCTGCTCCTCGGAAGCCCGGAGGAGCCGGTAGCAGGCGGTTAGACCCGTCACCCCACCGCCAAGCACGACCACCCGCCCGGCGTCCCGAGTCAATTTCCACTCCCCTTCATCTTCGCGCGCACCAGGTCCGAGAGCATCTCGATGAAGGCGGGGTGCGTACCCACCGTGGGCGCGCGGTAGAAGCGGAGTCCCGCCCCCTCGGACGCTTCCCGCGCCTCGATGTCCAGGTCGAAGAGCACCTCCACGTGATCGCAGATGAAGCCGACCGGCACCACGAGAACGGCCTTTGCGCCGCCTGAGGCGACGCTTCCGATTACCTCCGTCACGTCCGGGCCGAGCCAGGTGCCGGGAGGAACGTCCGGGCTGCTCTGGAAGCCGACTTCGTAGCCGCTCAAACCCAGCTTTTGCGCCACGAGAGCCGCCGTTTGGCGGAATTCCTCCTCATATGAAGATGCCCTGGCCATGGAAACGGGGATGGAATGGGCCGTAAAGACGACTTTGGCGTTGCGCATGCCGCCCCCCGCCACCGGGACAGCCTGGTTCATCCTGTCGACGATGGCGTCGATGAAGCCCGGATGCGTATGCCAGGGCGTTTCCAGAAATTCGACCTCGGGCGCAACGCCGCCCAGCTCATCTCGCGCCGACGCTACGGCGCCCCGGTAGGCCTCCCAGCTAATTTTCGTGCGATGAGGGGCCAGTATGACGCCCAGGGCGCGCCTGAGCCCGCGCCTGCCCATCTCGGCCAGCGTCTCCTCCACGTAAGGCGTCCAGAACCGGTAGCCCGTATAGACGGGAACGCCCTCGCCCGCTCTTTCGAGCGCCATCTCCAGCGCGCCCGCCTGTTTCTGGGAGAAATACGTGAAAGGGGAGACGCCGCCGAAGTGTTCATAGTGCGCGGCCACCTCTCTAATGCGCTCGGGGCCGCCCGATCTCTGGCCGACGATGCCCTCCACGTAGCAATACGCCTCGCCCGGGCATTCCTCGTAGCGGCGGCAGCAACCCCGTGTAGGGCCGCCGAAGCCGATCATGATGATGGAATCGAACCCGTCCTTCATTCGACCCCCGCTTCCCATTCGTGAACGAACTCGATGAGTCTTTTCACGTTGTCGACCGGCGTACCCGGCAGAATCCCGTGCCCCAGGTTGAAGATGTGGCCCGGACGCCCGGACCCCTGACGCAGGATGTCCTCAACTCGCGCGAAGATATATTCAGGCGCCGCGAACAGGACGCACGGGTCGAGGTTTCCCTGAACCGCCTTATCGCCCAGACGCTCCCGGGCGTCGGCCAGCTGCACGCGGAAATCCACCCCCACCACGTCCCCGCCCGCTCCGGCGAACGCTTCGAGATAGGGCGCTGTTCCCGTGCCGAAGTGGATGACGGGCGCGCCCTCTTCGATACCCCCAATCAGCGCGCGGCTGTGCGGCAGGACGAATTCCCTGAAATCCCCGGGTGAGAGGCAACCCACCCAGCTGTCGAAAATCTGCACCGCCTGCGCGCCCGCGCGAATCTGTTCGTTCAGGTATACGATTAGCCCTCTCACCAGCTTTCCCATCAGCGCGTGCCACGCGCCCGGATCGGCGTACATGAACTTTTTCGTGTTCTCGAAATTCCGCGAGCCGCCGCCTTCGATCATGTAGGACGCCAGCGTGAAGGGCGCACCGCAAAAGCCGATGAGCGGAAGGGTGGGGTTCATCTGCTCCCTGGTCTTCCGAACCGCCTCGTACACGAAGGCTAAGCTCTCGCGCGGCTCCGCCTCCTTGAGCCGCTCCACGTCCGCAGCTTCCCGAACCGGGTTATGGAGAACGGGGCCTCCTTCCAGGTATGCCAGGTCCATGCCCATCGGCTGGAGGATGAGCAGAATGTCCGAGAACAGGATGGCGGCGTCAGCACCTATGGCGTCGAGCGCCGTGACGGCGACCTCGGCGGCCAGATCGGGCGTGCGGCAAAGCTCGATGAAGGAGACTTTCTCGCGGACGGCGCGGTACTCGCGCATGTACCTGCCCGCCTGACGCATGAGCCAGACGGGCGTCCTTGCGTTGGGCAGCCCCCGGCAGGCGCGCACGAAGGCGGAGTCCGCATACGCGGGCGCGTTTTCCACTGCTGGATGCGCCGACATCAACTCCTCCTTCAAAACGTGTGAGAACCCGTCCTGCCGGACGGGGCTTCGAGGTCAGTCTAATCCAAAAACGGCGCGCTCGCCTATCGGGAGAGCGGTATGAGCATCAATGAAAAAACCGCTGCTCGCTGGACAACGCCGGTTCAGGTAGGATAATAAAGATTCTTGATTTCGGGCGTCACGCCCCGACACCCCGGCGCCATAGCCAAGTGGTAAGGCAGAGGACTGCAAATCCTTTATTCCCCGGTTCGAATCCGGGTGGCGCCTCCAATACCCCTCGGAGGGAGGCGAATCGATGGAGCAAACGACGACAGCGCCGCAGATTGAAACCAAAGAAGAACTTCGCGAGCACTACGGCCCGGCCAACGAGCGCAGCGTCAAGAAGCAGATGGCGAAACTCGACGAGCACGCGAAGAGCTTTATCGCGCTCTCTCCGTTCATGGTTATTTCCTCCGCCACGGCAGAAGGCGCCGACGCATCCCCCAAGGGGGACCCGCCCGGATTCGTCAAGGTTATCGACGACAACACCCTGATCATTCCCGACAGGCCGGGCAACAACCGCGTCGACACCATGAGCAACATCGTGGAGAACAACCACGTCGGCCTCCTCTTCCTGGTGCCCGGCATGTGCGAGACGCTGCGCGTGAACGGGCGGGCGCGCATCACCACGGACCCCGAAGTCCTCGAACCACACTCGGTCAAGGGCAGGCTCCCCCGGTCGGCGATGATCATCGACGTGGACGACGTGTATCTCCACTGCGGCAAGGCCCTCATCCGCGCGGACCTCTGGAACGCGGAGAAAAATATCGAAAGAAAGTCGTTCCCCTCGATGGGGCAGATGCTCTCCGATCAGATAGCCGAAGACGGCTACGGAGACGGAGAGGAACTCAACAAGGGCATTCAGGAGAGATACAAGACGGACCTGTATTAACCCACAGAAGGAGAAGTTGGTTCGTCATTCCGGCGCATGCCGGAATCCAGACGGAGGAAAGAGGAGATATTGCGGACTTCTATTCATTCCCTTCTTCTGATGGGCTCGGCATAACCGCGAAAAACAAAAAACGAAAAGGCAAATTCCTGGATTCCGGCATGCGCCGGAATGACGATTACCACAAAGGCGGGCGATGGGGTGGACTCATGGGTTCGCCCCGCCTAATGCGTCTCTCTTAGATAAACCACCGCGAGGGGCGGCAGCGTGACCTCTATCGAATAGGGCTGACCGTTCAGGGGCGCCGCAACCGCGTGGCAGCCATCGGGATTCCCCACGCCGCTGCCTCCGTAATTTTCCGCATCGCTGTTCAGCACCTCAATCCAATCGCCGTCGGCGGGAACGCCCATCCTGTAGTCCACCCTGGGCACGGGCGTCAGGTTCGCCGCCACGAGCAGCATGGGTTCATCCTCCGTGGCGACCCGCACGAAGCCCAGGACGCTGTCATCGGCCGCATCCGCCGCCACCCACTTGAAGCCGCGCGGGTCGTAATCACTCCGGAACAAGGCGCGCTCCTGATGGTACAAGGCGTTCAGGTCGCTCACCCACTTCATCAGCCCGGCTCTTAACGGCTCCTGCACCAGGTCCCAGTCGAGCGCGCCGTCGTGGTTCCACTCGCGCCACTGGCCGAACTCCCCGCCCATGAAGAGGAGCTTCTTGCCGGTCTGGGCGAACATCAGCCCGTAGAGTGCGCGCAAATTCGAGAATCTCTGTCCGTTGTCTCCCGGCATCTTCCCGAGAAGTGAGCTTTTGCCGTGCACCACCTCGTCGTGGGAGAGGGGAAGCACGAAATTCTCGTTATAGGCATAAAGCAAGCGGAACGTGAGCAGATTGTGGTGATACCTGCGGTGAACGGGGTCTTTTTTCATATACGCAAGCGAGTCGTGCATCCAGCCCATGTCCCACTTCATGCCGAAACCCAGCCCGCCCGTATCCACGGGCCTCGAAACCATCGGCCAGGCGGTGGACTCTTCCGCAATGGTCTGCACGTCGGGGAACCTGCGATACACCTCGGTATTCAGCCGCCTGAGGAAAGAGATGGCCTCCAGATTCTCGCGGCCCCCTTCTTCATTGGGAAGCCACTCGCCCTCTTTTCTCGAGTAATCGAGATAGAGCATCGAGGCCACGCCGTCGACGCGAAGCCCGTCGGCGTGGAAATTTTCGAGCCAGTACAGAGCGTTGCTTATCAGGAAGGAGACGACCTCGTTCCGTCCGTAGTTGAAGATGTGGCTTCGCCAGTCTGGGTGAAACCCCCGCCTGGGGTCGGCGTGCTCGAAGAGATGGGTTCCGTCGAAAAAGCCCAGCCCGTGACCGTCCGTGGGAAAGTGCGAGGGCACCCAGTCGAGTATCACGCCAATGCCGCGCTGGTGAAGATAGTCGATGAGGTACATCAAATCCTGCGGTGTCCCGAAGCGGCTCGTGGGCGAGAAGTAGCCCGTTACCTGATACCCCCAGGAACCGTTGAAGGGGTGCTCCATCACCGGCAGGAACTCGACGTGGGTAAACCCCATGTGGAGCACGTGCTCGGCGAGTTGGGGAGCGAGTTCCCTGTAGGTGAGAGGGCGATTCTCTCCATCCCCCGTCCGCCGCCAGGAGCCGATGTGAAGCTCGTAAATGGAGATGGGCGCCTCGCGTCCGTTGCATGCGCCCCGGCACTCCATCCAGTCACCATCTCCCCATTCGTAATCGAGACTCCAGACGACCGAACCGCTCTTTGGGGGAACCTCGCTGTAAAACCCGAAAGGATCCGCCTTTTCCGCCCGGTAGTCTCCGAACTGCGAGTGAATCCGGTATTTATATACCTCACCCTTCCCCACGCCCGGGACGAACCCCGCCCAGACTCCTGAGATTTCAATCGGAGCCAGCGGGTGGGCGTTCTCGTCCCATCCGTTGAAATCCCCGATTACGCTCACAGCATCCGCGTTCGGCGCCCATACGGCGAAGTGAACACCCTCCTCCCCATCCACCGTAATCAGGTGTGCGCCCATTTTTTCGTACAATGTAAAATGGGAGCCCTGGTTGAACAGATAAATATCGTAATCCGTGATGTAGGAAAGCGCGGGGTAGTGGACGACGCTCATAGGATCGTTTCCCCCCGCGCCACGGGCGGTTCGTTGCGGCCCCTCAGCAGGACCAGCGACTCTCCGGCGAGATGGTAGGATTCGCCCGAGTGGATCCGCCAGTTCCATCCTTTTTCATCGAATTCAGCCGTATCCATCACCACGGTCCATCTCTTCTTTCTGTCTTCTTCGAGGAAAACGAAGGGTATCGCCTCATGGTGCGCGTTCATGAGAACCATGAAAATATCACGATTCCTGGGCCCAAGCCGAGAAAAATGTTCGTCGCCCGGCACCTCTCTCAGCCTGAAGCCGAAACACTTCATGAAGTGCACATCCCACTCTTCGGCGCTCATTTCATGGCCCAGGTGATGAAGCCAGGCGATCCCGGGTCTGTCCATCCGGTGCAGGCTTCTTTTCGGGAAAATCTCCATCCGCCGAAACGCCGTCTGAGACCCGGTCCAGCGGATGAGGTTTTTGACGAAAGAAAGCAGATTTCCGTTTTTCTCCGCCAGACTCCAATCCACCCAGGAGGTCTCGTTGTCCTGGCAATAGGCGTTGTTGTTCCCCGTCTGCGTGCGGCCGAACTCGTCTCCCGCCTGAAGCATCGGCACGCCCTGGGAGAGAAACAGGCTCGCGAGCAGATTACGCTTGCGGCGCGCGCGCATGGTCGATACGAAAACGTCGTCCGTCGGACCTTCCACCCCGCCGTTCCAGCTATGGTTCTCATCCGCGCCGTCTTTGTTGTCCTCCCCATTCGCTTCGTTGTGCTTGTGCTGAAAGCTTACCAGATCCGCGAGCGTGAGCCCGTCGTGGCAGGCGACGTAGTTCAGACTCGCCTGGGGCGAACGCCCGCCGGCCTCGAAAACGTCGCTGCTCCCCGTCAGGCGCGTGGCGAACTCCGCCGCCTGGTTGAAATCCGCACGCCAGAAACGGCGCGCCGCGTCCCGGAATTCACCGTTCCACTCCGTCCAGCCCTCCGGGAAATTCCCCAGTTGATAACCCTCTTCGCCCAAATCCCAGGGTTCGGCGACGAGCTTGCGCTCCGAGAGGACCGGGTCGTCCGCGACCGCCCTGAAAAACGCGGATTCGGGGTCGAAACCCCTCTCCGTTCGCGCCAGAGTGGGAGCGAGGTCGAACCGGAAACCGTCGACGTGAAACTCTTCCGCCCAGTAGCGCAGGCTGTCCACGATGAGGCGCAGGACAGCCGGATGCGATACGTTCAGGGAGTGGCCGCAGCCCGTTGTGTCGGCGTAGCGGCTTTCATCCTTGGGGTCCACGCGGTAATAGACCCGGTTGTCGAGCCCGCGAAATGAGAGATGCGGCCCCCTGAAATCCCCCTCCCCAGTGTGGTTGTAGGCCACGTCGAGAATCACCTCGATTCCCGCAAGATGATATGTCTTGACCATCGCCTTGAACTCATCGACCTGCCCGCCCCCCTCGCCGCGGCTGGAAAAGCGCGCATCGGGCGCGAAAAATCCGAGCGTCGCGTACCCCCAATAATTGGAAAGCCCCAGCATTTGGAGACGCTGCTCCGAGACTCGGTGATGAATGGGCAAGAGTTCGATGGCCGTTACGCCCAGATCTTTCAGGTATTCGATCACGGCCGGATGGGCAAGGCCCGAATACGTGCCCCGAAGTTCTTCGGGGACTTCGGGATGCCGCATGGTGAAGCCTTTTACGTGCAGTTCGTAGATAACGGTCTCGGACCAGGGCGTGCCGGGCGGGGAGACATCCTCCCAGTCGAAGGAAGAATCCACGAGCACGCTCTTGGGCGCCGCGTGTGCGTTGTCCCTTGCATCGAAATGGTGGATGTCGCCATCCCGGTAGCCGTACATCTCATCGCACCAGTGAACCTCGCCCGCAATCGCCCGCGCATACGGGTCAAGCAGCACCTTGTAACCGTTGAAGCGATGCCCCTGTGCGGGCGCGTAAGGGCCGTGGACGCGGAATCCATAGAGTTGCCCCGCGCCCAGGCCTTCCACCTCCGCGCGCCAGATGTCGTCATGCCTTTCGAGAGGAACCCGCGCCGTCTCCCTGCCGTGGTCATCCGCCTCGAACAGGCAAAGCTCGACCCCCTCCGCATTCTCGGAGAAAAGAGAGAAACGCACGCCCCCATCTATCCATTCGGCGCCCAGGCGCCCATCCGGCTGATTCATCTTCCTCCCGCCTGTAAAATCACATCGCCCCGGCAACCGAAATTGCGGGCACCACAATACACCCGCTCAAAACATCCGCCATGAATTAAACCATCATACCCGATTTTTGTTGTGATTTTGTTACAAAGATTTGCCATGTAAGTGGACTTGCCGATTCGGCAAAAGGTCTCATTTCACCTTTTTCCGGAAAAGACTGTAGAATCGCCGCGTCCATCGCAAGGCCGAAACATCGAATTCACCCCCAAATGGAGAGCGCTTTGAAGATCATCGACATCCGCGAGACGGTGGTTCCCATTCAATCGGACTTGAGAAACGCGTTCATCGATTTCTCCCTGATGACGGTGAGCGTCGCCGCGCTGGTCACGGACGTCGTGCGCGACGGGGGGCGCGTCGTCGGTTTCGGCTTCAACTCGAACGGACGCTACGCCCAGCAGGGGCTATTGCGCGAGCGCATCATCCCCAGGCTCAAGGAAGCGGAACCCGAGTCGCTGCTCAACGAGGCGGGGACGAACTTCGACCCTTCCAAAATCTGGGACTGCATGATGAAAAACGAAAAGCCCGGCGGGCACGGCGACCGCTCCGTCGCCGTGGGCATCATCGACATGGCCGTATGGGACATGGTGGCGAAAATCGAGGAAAAACCGCTCTACCGCCACCTGGCAGATACCTATCGTGGCGGGGAGTGCGATGAAAAGGTATCCGTCTACGCCGCCGGGGGCTATTACTATCCCGGAAAAGACCTGAAAGCGCTTCAGAACGAGATGAGGAGCTATCTCGACCGCGGCTACACCACCGTCAAGATGAAGATAGGTGGCGAATCGCTCGATGACGACTTGAAGAGAATCGAGGCGGTGCTCGAAATCGTGGGCGAGGGGCGGAACCTCGCGGTGGACGCCAACGGAAAATTCGACCTTAAAACCGCCATCGCCTACGCGGAGGCGCTCTCGCCCTACAATCTCCACTGGTATGAGGAGGCGGGCGACCCGCTCGATTACGCGCTCCAGGCCGAACTCGCCGCGCATTACGACAATCCCATGGCGACGGGGGAGAACCTCTTCTCCACCCAGGATGCGCGAAACCTGATCCGCTACGGGGGGATGCGCCCGGGCGTGGACATCCTGCAGTTCGACTGCGCGCTCAGCTACGGCCTGGTGGAATATCTGAGAACGCTCGAAATGGCGGAGGAGCACGGCTGGTCGGCCCGCTCGTTCATCCCCCACGGCGGACACCAGCTCTCCCTCAACATCGCGGGGGGACTGGGCCTGGGCGGCAGCGAATCCTACCCAGACGTGTTCAAGCCCTTCAACGGCTTCGCCGACGGCGTGGCGGTGGAAGACGGCTACGTCGGCTTCCCCGACCTGCCAGGCCTCGGCATCGAGGACAAGGCTGCGCTCAAGGACGTGTTAAGGGAGTTGTCCGCAATCTAGACGACTCAGGATTCACCTCTTCGGCGAAGCACTCAGCTTCTACTCCGCGCCGCCTCACGACACCCGTAGCGCAACCCGGTGCATCGTGTTGTTGAGGTATCCCTTCGGGTTCCAGTCGATGGCGTGGGGCTGCATCACACCTGCGCTGTCGGTCGCCCGCGCCCAAATCTCGTAGTAACCGGCTTCCGGGAATCTGAAATCGGCGCGAAAATTCTGCCAGGCCCCGTCGTTCACGGGGGCGTCCAGCGCAGCCGGCTTCCATGTCGCGCCGAAGTCATAGGAGATGTCGACAGCGGCGACCGTCCGGTCTCCCGACCAGGCATGACCGCGCACCTCCACAGCGCGCGCCGAAACCGCCCCGTTCGCGGGGTGGGTGATCAGCGATTTAACGGGCATCCGCTCGATGATGACGAAATCTTTCTCCTCCACCTTCTCGCCCGGCTCGATCCTGTATCGCGGCACCCGGTAGGAAGTCCCCGTCATCTTGGGGCCGTCGTGCACGACGTCGCGGAGGTAGATGCGCCGGAGCCATTTCTGCGAGCAAGACCCCGGCCAGCCGGGAACGACGAGCCGCAGCGGCGCCCCGTTCATCGGATGAATCGGGCCGCCATTCTGGCCAAAGGCGATGAGCACGCCCTCCGTCATCGCCTTGGCGATTGGCACGCCGCGCGAGATGAGCAGCTTGCCGGGCTGACCGGAGAGGTCCCCGTCCGCGCCGACATGGGCGGTGTAGACCACACCGGGCCGTACGCCGGCCGCCGCCAGCACGTCCTTGAGCCGCACCCCTGTCCACTTCGAACAGGCGATCGCCCCGTGGGTCCACTGGCTGCCCTTTACCGGCGGCTTGAAAAAGGCCCGCCCGTTGCCCCCGCATTCGATGACGAGAGCCATCGTGACGACTTCGAACCTCGAGCGAAGCTCGTCGATTGACAAGGTCATGGGGCGTTCTACGAGACCATCGACGGTGAGGGTCCAGGCGTCCGCCGACGCTTCGGTGGGCGGGACGCCGTTGTTGCGAATGAAATGCCGGGATGTCGGGGTGACCGGGTCATCGAGCAGATGGGGCGGCGTTTCGGCGTTGAGCGGCCGCTTGTTCAGCAGCGTGAGGCCGTCCTTTCCGACAAGCACCTTCTCGTCGGCGAAAGCCGCCGGGATGAGCCCCGCCGGCATGCTGCGGTGAAACGGAATCGCCGCGCCCACCATCGCCGTCATGGCGGCAAGCCCGGCGCCCCGCAGAAAGCCACGCCTGTCGAAATTAGTTTCTCGTCCGAAAAAGGCGCTATCCGCCGCCACCGGGTCCGCGGCGAAAAATTCGTGTATATCCCGGGCCTCGGAGGATGCGGATTCCTCTTTCGACATGGCGTTCTCCTCTTGCGGACAACCGCCTGGAGAAAATCGCACTGCAGCCTAGACGAACTCGGGCATCACCTCTTTGGCGAAGCGCTCGAGCGTCCTCAGGACGAGTTCCTGCGGCATTCCTGGCCACTGAACCCGGAACGCCATGTGGTCCACGCCCAGCTCGTCGCGGTGGCGCCTGATGTCCTCGGCCACGTCTTCCGCCGAGCCGATCAGGAACCTGTCGGAGCGCAACTCGTCTAGCGGCATCCGGAGCGTATCGCTTTCGGGCAACGCCTCGCTCTGGCCCCACTTTACATAGACGTTGTATTTCACCCCCAGATAATCCGCGCATTCGCGAAAGGCGCTCTCCCTGTCCTCGCCGATGAACATCTCCTTGATGACCGGCGTCGCATCGGGCGCGCCCTTGCCTGCGGCTTCGCGTTCAGCGTGGAACATCTCCATCTGGCGCTTCAAGGTGTCGAAGCGCGCATGGGGATTCAGGAACCACGCCTCTCCCATCCGCGCCGCGCGCTTCACCGCGCCGTCTCCGTTCGCCGCTATCCAGATGGGAGGTCTCGGCTTCTGGATGGGCCGCATGGTGAGATTTACGTCTTCGAGCTTTACGACCTCGCCCTCATAATCGAGCGTCCCCTCTTCGAGCAGGCGGGTGAGGGCTTCGAGTTTCTCCTCGAAAGCCTTGATGCGATAGGGTTTCGTGAGGCCGAACGCGCGGTATTCGGGCTCGCGGTAGCCCAGCCCCACGCCGAGCACGAAGCGGCCCTTCGTCATGGCGTCGAGCGTGGCGACCTGCTCGGCCACGTCCACCGGGTTGTGAAGAGCGAGCAGCAGGATGCCGGTGCCGACGGTCATATCGCCCGCGTGAGCCGCCACCTGGGCGACGCTCGGCCAGGTCTGCATCATCCAAACACCCTCGGTGAGATAGTGCTGTCCGCACCAAACGCTGTGAAAGCCCAAATCCCGAATCAGGCGCACCTGTTCGAGATGCTCCTCCCAGCGTTCCGCGGGGTCATCCCCCAGGGAGTGCTGGTTCATGACGAACATGCCGAATTTCATATCACCCTCTCGTTTTGTCTTGTTAGTCCTTCGTTCCGAAATCATCGGCCAGGGCGATGACTTTTTCCGCCGCCTCGACCACCGGATAGTCGATCATGCGCCCGCCGACGGAAACGCTCGCCTCCCCCCGCGCCGTCGCCTCCTCGAAGGCGACGACCACCTCGCGCGCCTTTTCGACTTCATCTTTCGTCGGCGTAAACGCGTGGTTCACGATTTCCACCTGCCTGGGGTGGATGCAGAACTTGCCGAACATGCCGAGGGCGCGGCACCGCACGGCGCTCGCCGCGAGACCCTCCTGATCGTCCAGGGCTATCCACACCGTGTCGAGCGGTTTCTCCCGTCCAGCACTTCTTGAAGCGACCGCGATGCGCGAGCGCGGGTAGTCGAAAGTGAACTCATCGCGCGGCCACTCGATGTCCAGATCGTTGGTGTAATCCCCCGCCCCGAATGCGAGCTGGAAACGCCGCTCTCCCGTATCGGCGGAGGCTATCGAGAAAGCATCCTCCACGCCCCGGGCGTTCTCGATGATGGCGAGCAGGTGAATGCCTCCCGCCTCACAGCCCGCTTTTCTTTCCGCATCGCGGATCAACCGGTCGGCCGCCAATATCTGTCCGGCGTTCTCCGCCTTGGGCAGCACGATTCCCCGCAGCGCGGGCCCCACGACGGCCGCGATGTCCTCAGGGCCGCAAGCGATAGAAAAACCCGTCACGTCATCCAAGGGATTCACACGCACGAAAACGTCCGCACCGTCTTCTGCGGCTATCGTCTTGACCGCTGCACCGAGCGCATCGCGCGTGGATGTCTTCTCATCGGCGGGTACGGCGTCTTCCAGGTCCAGAACGACGGCGTCGGCCCCGGCCTTGCCCACCTTGGCGAGCATTCTCTCCCTGTTTCCGGGGGCGAAGAGAATCGTCCGGTAGAGTTTCATGGATGGTTCTCCTTTTCTCTCATTATCTAAAGTGATGTGTTTTTACCCTTGATGACGGCGCTTGCCAAGCCGTAGCGGCCTTGCACTTCGGGACAAACACCTGCTTTCGTTTCGGCTCGTCGGCGGATGGAATATAATCGCCCGGAAATCAACGAAACCCCTTTGGAGAGTTTTCATGAATCCCGACGAACTGCTGCACCGCCCCATCACGGAGTTGTCTGCCCTCATCCAGGCCGACGAAACAAAGCCGAGCGAGGTGATTGAGACCCACATCGCCAGAACCCAGGGGCTGGACGCCACAATCAACGCCTTCACGAGGACCACTTTCGACCTCGCCAGGGAACAGGCGGAGCGGCTGGATTCAGAACTCGTCGCTGGAAACTACCGGGGGCCGCTCCACGGGATTCCCGTCGCGCTCAAGGACCTGTTCGACCTCGAAGGCCACCCGACCACGGCGGGCAGCCGGATTCTGGGGAAAAGCGCGGCGGTCGAGACGGCGGAATGCGTGCGCAGGCTCATCGAGGCGGGAGCGGTCATCATCGGAAAGACGAACTTGCAGGAATTCGCGCGCGGCGGCACCGGGGCGAACAGCGCTTTCGGCCCGGCGCGAAACCCCTGGAGCCTCGACCACACACCGGGGGGAAGTAGCAGCGGCTCGGCCGCCTGCGTGGCGGCGGGGATGGCGGCGGCAGCGCTCGGCTCCGACACGGGCGGCTCGGTGCGCCTGCCCGCTTCGTTCTGCAACCTGGTGGGCATCCGCTCCACTTATGGCCGGGTGAGCAGGGCCGGGGCCGTGCCCTTGGGCTTGAGCTTCGACAACGTGGGTCCCCTCACGCGCACGGTGGAAGACGCCGCTCTCATCCTGCAGGCCATCGCAGGCTCAGACCCCAAGGACCCGACGACGGGAACCGGGCCTGCTCCCGATTTCCTGGAAACCGTGAACGAGGGCGTGCGCGGCATGACGCTCGGCGTCGCGACCAACCATTTCTGGCCGGGGGAGGACCCCGAGGCGGAGGCTATTGTGCGCGAGGGTATCGCCCGGTTCGAGGCGTTGGGCGCGCGTGTCGTGGAAGTGGAAATCCCCTGGGCGAGGCTCGGCCAGGTCGCCTACGCCGCGACCGTGGGGCCTGAGGGTGCGGAATACCACCGTAAATTCCTCGAAAACCACCGGGACGGGTACGTATCCCCCGGAGCGGATTTTTTCGAGTACAGCCTCTTCATTCCGGGCTGGCGGTACGTGCAGGCGCAAAAGGCCCGCACATTCTTCATCCGTCAGGCGGCGGAGGTGTTCAGGAAAGTGGACGCCGTACTCACGCCCACAGTCGCCATTGCGCCCCCCACAATCGCGGATTGTCTCGACGGCATGAAGATGTGGCCGATAGTGAGCGATAATACCGCCGCCTTCAGCACCATAGGCAACCCCGTGCTCCAGGTGCCTTGCGGGTTCACGAAAGCGCGCCTGCCCGTCGGCCTCCAGATTGCGGGGAGATGGGGGGATGAGGCGCGCCTGTTCCGAATCGGCAAGGCGCTGGAAGACGACAATCCGCTGTGGCAGTTGAGGCCGCCCGAGGTCGACGAGCAGCCGCCTCCCGAAGATTTTCCAGAAGCCGCTGCATCGCCGCCGCAAGAAATGACGGAGACAGAAGCCGCCGCCCACATTCTCGCCATGGCGAAAACCATGGGCTACCGGATTGATAAGGATAAAATATCGCCGGATGGACTCGCCCAGGGCGTTACGAACATGCTCGCGGGACTGGAAAAACTCGATGACCTCGCCCTCGATGATTGCGAACGCGCGGAGACACTCAACCTGCTCGATATGGATTTCGACTCCATCCCAAGCCCGTAAGAAACGCCTAATCCGGCTTCAGGAGAACCTTCAGGCACTCCCCCGTGCCCGTGACCTCGATGCCCGCCTGCACCTGGGAGAGCGGCAGGCGGTGCGTGAAGATGTCGTCAATCGGCAGGTCCGTTCTGAGCAGCATGTCCATCGCCGGTTCGAACTGCACCTGGGGATAGGCCCATGAGCCGCAGATGTCCACGTCCTTGTTGCACACCTGGTGGGGCCTGATCTCCACCCCGCCCGGGTCGCCGTAATGCCCGACCTCGACGAGCTTCCCGCCGCGGCGGACGATGTCCAGCCCCTCGGCGAAGGCAGCGGGAACACCCGCCGCCTCGATAACCACGTCGGGCCCCACGCCGTCCGTCCAGGAGAGGATCTGCTCTTTTCTTTCTTCCTGCGTGAGCGCCGACAGGCTCACCGTCTTCGTGGCGCCGAATTTTCTGGAGAACGCGAGTCGTTCTTCGCTCATATCCACCGCGATTATCTCGCCCGCCCCCATTGTCTTGAGAGAGGCCACAACGAGCAGACCGATGGGGCCCACGCCCATGACGGCGCACCGAGCGCCCACGCCGAACCCCTCCCCCGCGTAGGGGATGCCCGGCGAGAGCGAACGTCCCGCCGCTCTCTGGGCCACCGCCAGGGGTTCGCATAGCGTGGCGCGCTCGAGCGAGAGACCCTCGGGCAGCTTCAGGACGAAAGAATTTCCGGGAATGTACATGTACTCGGAAAACGCCCCGAAAAGGTGCGGCGCCTCTGCCGAGGTGCGGAAACCGAAAACCGTGCGGTTCGGGCACAACTGGGGCCGGTGCGGCGTGTGAATACAGAACCAGCATTTCCCGCAGGCCTGGCTGCCCGGCGCCACGGTGATGGCGTCTCCTTCTTCGATGGGGCCGCCCACGATCTTCATGTTCGCATTCGCCAGGGGACCCATCTTCTCGACGAACCCGCTGAACTCATGACCCGGAATTACCGGCCACGCCAGGTTCAGGTTGCCCCCGTACATGTGCTTGTCCGAACCGCAGACGCCGACAGCGGACACCTTCATCAAAAGGGCGTCGTCCTCAATCTCGGGCATGGGGTATTCACGCAGGGCGATCTCGCCCGGCTGTAGGATCGTGGCGGCCTGAACGGTGGACATCGAATCCGTCTCCTCGAAGCGATGGTTTTGAGCGCCGGAAATCGGCGCGGAGCGTCTCTGGAAGTTGTTATGAGCGCTACTTTAGCGTATCTCTAATTCCCGCCACAATGAACGCAGTGGAAGCGAACCCCGAATCTCCTGAGGAACCACCATGCCGCTCGAGAAGACGCTCGCTATCTTCGGCTACCCACTGGGGCATACGCTCTCGCCCGTCATGCACAACGCGGCGGCGCAGGCGCTGGGACTGCCCTACCGCTTCACGGCGTATGAGGTGCACCCGGATCAGTACGAAGAAGCGGTACGCGGCGCGGGCGCGATGGGTTTCGCGGGATTTTGCGTCACCATCCCGCATAAGGTCGCCACGTTCGAACTCGTGGACGACGTGAGTGAAGATGCGAGGCTCATGGGCGCGGTGAACATGGTGACCTTCGAGGAGGGCGGCAGGCTCAAGGGCCACAACACCGACGGCGCGGGCTGGCTCCGCTCCCTGGAAGAGGAAACGGGAGTATCCCCACAAGGAAAAAGATGCCTTCTTCTGGGCGCGGGCGGGGCCGCGCGGGCCATCGCCATCAAGCTCGCGCAAACCGGCGCGGCGCATATCGAGATTCGAAACCGCACGGCTGAAAAGGCGGTATCGCTGGCGGAAGAAGTGAAATCCCATTTTCCGAATACTGAAATTCACGGAGGTGGCCTGGATGCGCTTGAATCCGCCGCCCGGGAACGGGATATTATCGTCAACACGACGAGCCTGGGGATGAGCGGGGATGAGGCGCGGGAGGCGGCATGCTGTCTTCCCGAGAAGTTCATACCGCCGGATAGCATCTGCGCTGATGCGGTCTATAGCCCGCTCGACACCCCGTTTCTGAAGGCCGCCCGAAGAAAAGGCGCGCGCGCCGTCTCCGGTATCGGCTGGCTTTTACACCAGGGCGCCCTGGGCTGGGAGCTTTGGACAGGTACGCAGATGCCCATAGAGCACGTGCGTGAAAAGATGCTCGAAGCGCTTCAGAATCGATAGTATCCACCTGAGACAAGGAGCCTGAGAAATTCCATGAGTATGCCTCTTGAGGGGATTCGCGTCCTCGATCTTTCCAGAATTCTGGCGGGGCCATTCTGCACCATGATGCTCGGCGACATGGGGGCCGAAGTCATCAAGGTCGAAAACCCCGTCGGCGGAGACGACACACGCGGCTGGCCGCCTTTTTATGAGGGCGGCGAGAGCAGTTATTTCCAGTCCGTGAACCGCAACAAGAAAAGCCTCACGCTGAACCTGAAAGCCGAGGAAGGAAAATCGATTTTAAGGGGACTCGTCGAGGAATCGGACATCCTCATCCAGAATTTCCGGCCCGGCGCCATTGAGCGGCTCGGCTTCGACTGGGATACCTGCCACGCGCTCAACCCCCGGCTCATCTACGCCAGCGTCTCGGGCTACGGCCAGAGCGGCCCCTCCAAGGAGAGACCCGCCTACGACATCCTCCTGCAAGGCGAAGGGGGCCTCATGAGCATCACGGGCGCAGAAGGTGGCGGGGGCTTCAAGACGGGCATCGCCATCGCCGACCTCACCACCGCCATGTTCGCGACCCAGGGGATCCTGCTGGCCATCATCGCCCGCGAGAGGACGGGGAAGGGCCAGTACGTCGACACGGCGATCCAGGACGGACAAGCCGCGCTCATGAGCCACGCCGCGGGGAACTTCTTCGCAACGGAAACGCCTCCCGGACGGTTGGGGAACCGCCACCCGAGCATCGCGCCGTACCGTGATTTTCCCTGCTCGGACGGGGAACTCATCGTCGCGGCGGCCAACGACTCCTTGTGGCAGCGGTTCGCCCGCGCCATCGGCAGGGCGGATCTGGCGGACGATCCAAAATGGGATACGAACGCGGCGCGCGTATCGGGGCGCGATGAACTGGAAGCGGAGATCGAGGAGACCATGCGGGTCAGGACCCGCGCGGAGTGGGCCGAAATCGTATCGGACGCCGGGGTGCCCTGCGGGCCGGTGCGGACGATTGAGGAGTTGTGCGCGGACCCGCAGATACATCACCGCGAGATGGTCGTCGAGATGGAACACGCGAGGACCGGCGTCCTGAAGGTGATGGGGAACCCCATGAAGCTCTCGGATACCCCTGGTGAAATCCGCATGCCACCTCCCCTGCTGGGAGAGCACACGGATGAAATTCTCACCAGCCTGCTCGGCAAGTCGGGTGAGGAAATCACCGCGCTGAAAGAAAAGGGCGTTGCCTAGCGCGCATGGGGAGCCAAGCCTTGTCAGACGCGGCCCTCGCCGATAGGATGCGGGAGAAATCGCGGACTTTACTCGACAGAAACGGAGAAACGTCCTGAGAACGGTCACGTATTCATTCAACTTCACCTTGCCCATCACGAACTGGTGCGTGAACCACTGCGGCTATTGCAGCTTCCGCAGCAGCGTTCCCCTCCTGCTCTCGATGGAGGAGTGCGAACGGCTCGCGAGACAGGCCTACGCGCAGGGCGTGGTCGAGGCGCTCGTCATGACGGGCGAAGGTATCGACAGGCACAAGGGCCTCAAGAATCAGCTCAAAGAATGGGGGTATGACTCCTACGCCGCCTACACGGCTGCGGTGTGCAAAATGTGCCTCGACGTCGGCCTGCTGCCCCACGCCAATATCGGCACGCTGGAAGAGTGGGAATACGAGATTCTAAAGCCCTACAACGTCTCGATGGGCATGATGATGGAGACCGTGAGCCCCGAGGCCACGCGGGTCGCCCACCGGACGGCGCCGACGAAAACGCCTGAGGTCCGGCTCGCCTCCCTGGAGGCGGCGGGCAAGCTCGGGGTCGCGTTCACGACGGGAATCCTCATCGGCATCGGGGAATCACCCGAAGAGCGCGTGGAGACGCTCGAAGCCATCGCCGAGGTGCACAGTCGCTACGGGCACATTCAGGAGATTATTCTGCAGCCATTGAATCCCCAGCCCCTGACGCCCATGGCCAGGTGGACCCGGCCGCCGGATAAGGACATCGCGGCGCTGATTCCAGAAGTGCAAAGGCTCATGCCGGGCGTGCACATACAGGTCCCGCCGAATCTGGTGGACGATCTGCTCGGCCTCATTATGGCGGGGGCGGACGACATCGGCGGCATCGCGCCGGAGCCGGATCACATCAACCCGAACCGCGGCTGGCCCAAACTGGGGAATCTCGACCAGTCCCTGCATCAGGAAGACATCGCCCTGCGCCTGCGGATGCCGGTGTATGACGAATTCATCGAGGCGGGCTGGTGTCCGCCCGAAACCATGCCCGCGCTCCGCCGGATGCTGGAGAGGCGCGAAGCGCAGGAAGCCCTGCCCCTGGAGATCGCATGAACGCCCTTTTCGCCCATAAAATACTCGACGCATTCGAGGCAGGAGAGGAAATCTCGCGCGAGGGCGCTACCGCATTGCTCGCCGAGAGTGATGAGGAACTCACCGAGCGCCTCTACCATACAGCGGACGCGGAGAGGAAGAAGACCGTCGGCGATGAGGTGAGCTACGTCATCAACGCGAACGTGAATTTCACGAACGTGTGCTACACGGATTGCAAATACTGCGGCTTCTGGCGGCGCCCGAACGCACCGGACGCCTATACGCACGACGACGACGTGCTGCGCGAGAAATTCGAGCGTGCCAGGGATTTCGGCGTGCGTGAAATCTGCATGCAGGGGGGGCTGAACCCCCAGATATCGATCGACCGCTACGAGGAAGTGCTCAGGCTCGCGCGGGAAGTCATCCCCGGCGTCCACATGCACGCCTATTCACCCGCGGAAGTCGACCACATCCAGCGAAAAACCAGGCTTCCGCTCGAAGTGGTGCTCACCCGGCTCAAGGAAGCGGGTCTCGGTTCCGTCCCCGGGACGGCGGCAGAGATACTCGTGGAGAGGGTGAAGAAGCTCATCAGCCCGGGAAGAATCCCCGTCGAGAGATGGTGCGAGATCATCCGGACCGCCCACGCCGTGGGCATCCCGACGACGTCCACCGTCATGTACGGCCACATCGAGAGCAGCGCCGATCTGGCCGAGCACATGGATATTCTCCGGAAGATGCAAAAAGACTCGCTCAAGACGGACAGTGAGGGCCGGTTCACGGAGTTCGTTCCCCTGCCCTTCATCCCCTACGACAACAAGATGGGCGAGGAGTTCGGCATCGAGAAAATGGCGGACCTGGAAACCATCTTCAGACTTCACGCCGTGGCCCGGCTCTTCTTCAGGGGGATGATCGCCAACATTCAGGTGGCGTGGCCCAAGATCGGAATCGACGCCGCGAAGAAGGCGCTCTCCCTCGGGGTGAACGACCTGGGCGGAACGCTGATCGAGGAGAACATCTCCAGAGAATCGGGTTCCGAATACGGACAAAGCCTGAGCCCCAAACAATTCAACGACGCCATCCTCGGAGCGGGACGCATTCCCGTCCAGCGCACAACCACGTACGACATCATTAGAGAAGACGACCCGAGATACCGACCTCCACGTGCGGATGACGAAGCGCTGCTCGGCGCCGGCTTCTCTGGCGGGCAAAAGACGGGCGACTTCATCCCGGATACCCACCTGGGCGTCTCGAATCCCGAACTCCCCCGCTAACAGGCCGGAGAAAGAATCCTTGAACGAACTTCACCATCATTCCTTCAAAGACATGATGAACGACGTGGTGGACGCGGGCAGTTGCTGCGAGTGCGGAAGCTGCGTCCTCGTCTGCCCGCACAACGTCATCGAATACATCGATTCCAAGCCCAAGCAGACGGCCAAGGCGAAAGCCGATTTCGATTACTGCGGCATCAGCGAAGGTGTGGGCTGCGACGTGTGCGCGTCGGTATGCCCGAGGCTCTGGCCGAGGGAGAACCACCTGAAAGACGCCACCTTCCAGGAAACGAGGAGCGAGACGTACGAGGGCATCTTCGGCGCCTATCAGCACATCTTCATGGCGAGAACCAAGCGGGACGACGTGATGGCGCGCGCCCAGGACGGCGGCATCGTCACCGCGCTTTTGGCATGGGCGCTCGAGGCGGGCGTGATCGACGGGGCGGTGGTCTCCGCCGTCGGGGAGGACGACCCTCCGTGCGACCCGAGCCCCAAGGTCGCCACGACGTACGAGGAGATTCGAGCGAGCGCGGGCAGCTGGTACACCTATTGTCCGAACAACCTCGCACTTGAGGAAGTGAAAGAAAGAGACCTGAAAAAGGTCGGCTTCGTGGGCGTACCCTGTCAGGTCACGCCAATTCGCAAGATGGAGCTCATCGACCCCGCCTTTCTGGTCTCGCACAAGAAAAGACCCCAGCACATCGAGAAGCAGCGCGGCTTTCTGAGAGGATTCTCGGAGCGCGTGGCGTTCCAAATCGGGCTTTTCTGCACCGAGGTCTTCACCTTCGACCTGATGACGGAGAAAATCGAAAAGGACCTCGGCATCCCCCTCACGGATGTGGCGAAGTTCAACGTGAAGGGCGAGGTGCTCGTGCACAAGAAAGACGGGGAACTCGTCACCTTCTCGCTCCAGGAGGCGATGGAGAACTACCAGCGCCCCGAGTGCCAGCACTGCGCGGATTTCTCCGCCGAACTCGCGGACATCGCCTGCGGCGGCGTGGGCACGCGGGGATGGACCATCGTGGTACTGAGAACCGAGAAGGGCAAGAAGATCTGGAGCGAATTCGAAAAAGAGGGCCTCGTGGAGATTCAGCCGATGCAGGAGAACCGGCGGGCCTGGAACATCCTGCACATTCTGGCGCGAAGACAGCGCAACCGCGTACCGACCTTGGGACCCAGGAGCGGCACGCCGGAAGGCCTTCCACAATACGACCCGTTCGATGGCGCCGGTTTCGCCGCTCAAAGCATGGTCGACAGCCCCAAGACGCCCGAGGAACTGGAAGAATGCCTCGACACGGCCTACGGGGATGAGGTGCGCCCCGAAGGCGTGCGCGGTTTCCTCGCGGGCCAGCCGATTCCGGACACCCCGGCAGACCCGCCCCCCGGGGAGAAGCGCAAACTTCCTCCGCCCCCGAGCCCGGCCCAGGGCGGCGCGCCGCCGGGCTGGGAGCCACAAGAGTCATAAGTTGGACACTCCCTCCACCAAAGACAAAAAAACGGCGCTCTCCATTTCGCTGGATGAAGCCTTGCGCAAAAGGCGATCCATCCGGCATTTCACGGCCGAGCCCGTCCCGATGGAGATACTGAAAACAGCCATCTCAGCCGCGTGCCTCGCCCCCAGCCCGCACGGAACGGGCCCCTGGCGGTTTTGCATCCTCGATTCCAAAGAGGCGAAAGAGACCTTAGCCGCCGAGATGGGCGAGGATTTTCTGCGCGACATGAAAGCGGAGGGCGTGCCCGAAGAAGAGCGGACGCGCAGGCACCGGGGGAGCATCCGCCTGCTGACCGGCGCACCCGCGCTGATTATGGCGTCCCTCTCCTTCGCGGACCTGGACGTTTACGAAGAACCCGGAAAACAGGCCAATGAGTGGATGATGGCCGAACACAGCCTGGGCGGCGCTCTTCAAAATTTGATGCTCGCCCTCGCAGTCCATGGGGTGGGCTCCGTGTGGCGCTGCGCTCCCCTGTTCTGTCCCGAAACGGCCAGAAAGGCCCTGGAGCTGCCCGCAGACTGGGTGCCCAGGGCCCTCATCGTCGCGGGCTACCCCTCACAGCAGCCCGCACCCAAAGAAACGCCCGAGCCGGTGTTGATAGTCCGATGAGCTTTTCCGGCCCGGTCGTTGCGCTCGCAGGAGGGGTGGGAGGCGCCAAGCTCGCCGTCGGCCTGGCCCATGCACTGCCCGAGGGGGCGCTCACCGTCGTCGTGAACACCGCGGACGACCTGGTGCTTCACGGCCTGCACATCAGCCCCGACATCGACACCGTGATGTACAACCTCGCGGGCATGTCGAACCCCGAGACGGGCTGGGGCATCGACGGCGACGGGACGAGCGCGCTCGACCTCCTGGGTCGCTACGGGGGGCCGACCTGGTTCCGGCTCGGCGACAAGGACCTGGCAACCCACATTCGCAGAACCCAGCGCCTGGCCGAGGGCGCTCGCTTAACAGAAGTGACGCGCGAACTCGCCGCATCCCTGGGCATCAAGGCGAACATACTGCCGATGACGGATTCTTCCATCGCCACACGCGTGAAGACGCCCGAGGGAGAGCTCGAGTTTCAGGATTACTTCGTCGCCAGAGGAACGCGGCCGAGCGTATGCGGTGTGCGCTTCCAGGGGGCGGATGAGGCGCGCGCCACGCCCGAGGTCATGCACGCGTTCGATGAAGCGCGCGCGATCGTTTTTTGTCCGTCGAACCCGATTGTGAGCATCGGGCCCATCCTCGCTCTCTCCGACATTCATGAGTGGCTGCGCAGTGCGTCTACGCCGCGCGTGGGGGTGAGCCCCATCATCGGGGGCGCGGCCCTGAGAGGCCCCGCCGCCGAGATGCTGAAAAGCCTGGGGCATGAGGTGTCGGCTCTGGGTGTCGCCCGGATCCTCAAAGACGTGCTCGACGGGTTCGTCGTGGACACCGAAGATGAAGCCCTCGTTCCCGCCATCGAAGATATCGGGCTTAGTAGCATCGCGCTGCCCAGCATCATGTCCGACGTTGAATCGAAGAAAAAACTGGCGCAGGGTGTTTTGGCGTTCGCCTCATCGGTGCAAAAGATGGCATAAGAGGTTTCAGGTATACTCAAAAACACGTTTTCTCTTTATGACCCCGGGATGGATGATGAGTCTTTCTAGCCATTGCGTCGCCCTGATACCCGTTCGCGATTTCAGAACCGGAAACTCGAGGCTCGCGCAGACCCTGGACGAGAACACGAGAAACCTCCTGGGCCGCTGGATGCTGGAACGCGTCCTGAAGGCCGTCGGCAATGCTGAGCGCATCGACGAAATCGCGGTGCTGAGCGATTCCGCGGAAGTCCTGACGCTCGCCGGTGAATACGGCGCAGTCGGTCTGCTCCAGGAATCAGGCGGCCTCAACAACGATCTGGAAATCGGACGCTCATGGGCAAGAGAGAGAAACGCTTGTTCTTTGTTGATCGTCCACGGAGATTTGCCGTTTTTGACGACTGAAGAGGTGAATGAACTTCTCCAAGGACTTGAACCATTAAAAAATCCCGGGCGCGACATACGCATCGCCCGCTCGAAGGACGGCGGAACGACCGCTCTTTTCACCCGGCCGATCGACGCAATTCCCTTCTTGTTCGGGGAGCAGAGTTTCGAGAAACACATCAACACCGCGCGGGAAAAAGGCTGTTCGGCGCAATCTTATGAATCTTTCGGCTTCGCGCACGACATCGACTCGCCAGAAGACCTCGAATTCCTGCTCTCCCACGAAAATGAAACGCCGGAGTGGCTCGCTTCTGCTCCCATGAGATGAAAAACGTCGAAATCATCCCCGTAACCGGTTTGCCTGAAATCAAGGCGGGCGACGCGCTCGCACCCCTGATCCTGGAGGCGATTGAGGCGGACGGCCTGAAAATCCGGGACCGGGACGTCCTCGTCCTCGCGCAGAAGATCGTCAGCAAGGCCGAGGACAGGCTTTTGGACCTGAAAAGCATTGAGCCATCCAAGGAAGCGCTCGATATCGCGAACCGCGACGGGCGCGACCCGAGGCTGGTGGAGGCGGTGCTCGGAGAGTCGAAAGAGATCGTCGTCGCCTCGGAACGCGCGCTCATCGTGGAGCACCGCACGGGCGCAGTATGCGCCCATGCAGGCATCGATCGCTCGAACGTCGGGGGGGATGAAGACCAGGTGCTGCTGTTGCCCCGCGACGCCGACCTCTCCGCCCGGAAACTCCATGAAGAGATCAAGAGCGCGACGAACGCCTTCGTTCCCGTCCTCATCGCCGACACCCAGGGGCGCGCATTCCGGCGCGGCGTCGTCGGCGTGGCGATAGGCTGCGCAGGCCTGGAGCCCCTGGTGGACTTAAGGGGTGAGAAAGACAGAACGGGCCGAATGCTCGAGATCACCATTCTCGCGCACGCGGATGAAATCGCGGCGGCGGCGAGCCTGGTGATGGGGCAGGACAAGCAGGGTGTTCCCGCCGTCTTGATTCGCGGCCTCGAGTACCATGCGGGAGACCGTCCCGCGCAAACGCTCTACCGCACGAAAGAGGAAGACTTGTTTCGCCCATAAAGCCACAACTCTCAATATGAGGATGCGCTCATGGCTATACTTCATTGGAACGACGTCGAGGAAAGACAACTGAACGACATCATCCGGGGCAGGATCGTCAAAACCGACAACGTGATGGCGTGCCGGATCACGGCGAAGACCGGAAACCCCATCAAAACCCATACCCACGAGTTCGACCAGATAACACACATGATCCGGGGAAAACTGAAGTTCCACTCGGGAGACGGGGATTACCAGGTCGTTCAGGCGGGAGACGTCATGATCTTTCCGGCGGGAACCCCGCACGGAGGGGAAGTTCTCGAAGATGCGGAGTACATCGACATGTTCTCGCCGCCGAATCCTGATTTTCAGTGGGACAAATAATACCCGGAATGCAATCGCTCTCTTACCGGGAAAACATCAGGCGCAAAACAAGAAGAACCGGCCCTCCCCGAATCGGGAGAGCCGGTTCTCTAGTTCTTGAATCGTCTGAGATTCGTGCTTTTCCCCGTCTCCCGCCGACTCATCCGTTCCAATGCCAGGCCGGCTTCGAGCACCTCCTGGTTGAAGCGGAACTCCTCCCAGGAGCATCTGGCCAGAAGGTGCGGGGGGAGGCCATAGGTCTTCGCCTGAAAATGAATGACCGCCAGCAGCTCTTTTCTACGCCGCCGGAAACGCATCGCCTCCCGGCGCGTCCTCCCCGGAGGCAGGAATCGCCGCTTCGTTTTGAAGCGCCGTGACCGCCGTGAAGATAGCGCCGGCATCCGCCGGGGCGAGTTCATGGATGCTCAGTTCATCGGGCAGGCAACGCCCCGGCTCTTTTTCCGTCATCGAGCCGCGCTCGGGAACGAAGCAGCGCCTCAGGATGCAGTGCACCCACTCCCCAGTCAGCGCGTATCGCTCCTCCTCGCCCGCAGCGCCGTTAGCCGCCCCTGCGAACAGCTTGGGATACGCCGCCATGTCCAGGAGATTCGGTGCGCGCACGAAACCCTTGAGCCCCGACGGCAGGGTGATGGGCTTGCGTCCATGGTTCCTGTATTCTGATATTTCCACGATTCCTCCCGTTCATTTTTTCTGAATCAATAGCTTAACCAAATGAAAAATAAGCCGCTTGTCGAATAACGACTAGGTGAAGACGATTGCTATCTCGTCATCGCCTGAATCACGGGCAAGGCGAAAAGGGGCTTCGTAGGTCAGCAGGCCGTCGCGGTCCGTAAAGCCCATATCCGCATACTGGCATTTGGGCGCGGTGATGGTGCAGATGTTCCCGGCCCTGTGGCCGACTTGCACTTTCAGAGGGAGCCTCGCGCCATTTTCCCAATTATTGAACGCATCATTGGTGGCTAAGAGTACGGCCTCGGGATCGAAAGAGCCCGACGGTGCCCGCCCCGTCACGACGGCGTTGACGTGCCCGCCAGATGCGTTGGCGCTTTGGCGCAGCACCACTTCGTTGTTCATGGCGAAGCGGATGTTCGTCACGTCGAAATGAAACCCGCCGAACGAAAAACCGCTCATGAGGACGGGTTCGGGCGTCTGGTCGTCGTAGGACGCGCCCTCCAGGAGCGGCGCGTCGCTCACCTCGAAATCGGCCGCCTCGAATTCCCAATCCACTGTGGGAACGCCATCCAGAGGGCAGTTGATGGAAAAACTCCCCATGCAGCCCAGATACATGACCCGCAATCCATCGATGAACGCCGTCAGGCAAATTCTCGTATAGCCCGATTTATCGGAGGCGGGCGCGTAAGCGACGGAGGTATCCTCGACGATGGTTTCCTTCATCGCGCACGCCTTGAACAGCAATCCATAATCCGGCGCGACGCCCGCTGCGCCCGAACCGCGCAACTCGGTGGAGAAAGAAATCTGCGCGGAGCGCTTCCCGGGAATCGAGGGAAAAGGCGAGAGGCTCGCATCCTCCACCGCGCGTTCCAGCTGCTCTACGCTGACCTCATGAGAGAAGTTGCCCGCCCGAAACAATTCCGAGGCAGCCGCCGGTCGATCCAGGAGGCAGGCCGTGCCCGCAGCGGGGGGGGTGTCCCAGGCGTCGTCCACCGTGAGCGTGTCCGAGGCCGCGTCAAAAATGCTCACCTTTCTTCTTTGCCCGACGCCCACTCCCCGGATCGTGCGCAGCACCGAGCCATTCCAAAAATCATCATCCTCGGAAAGCGCGGCGTCCACGAGGGTGGAGGCATCTGCGGAATCCGCCACGAGTTCTTTCTCTTCCGTCGCGCCAATCGTTTGCCGATCCATCATAATCGTATCGCCCATCCCTTGTTTTCCTCCTTTCAGTTTTTTGAGGCGAAGGCGCATCCCTCGCCGGTATTCATTCCCCGTTCTCGTATCAATCCCGCCGAATCCGCTCTATCGCCCGGAGCCTGATTTCGGCGTAATGGCAAAGCACGTTTCCAAACGTCCTCAGTTCAATCAGGTCCACCTGCGGAGGCTGAAGGCGCTCCAGCGAGCGGACGCGCGGGGAGCCTGATTCATCGAGGAGGCGGAGCGTCCTGTCGTCCCGGAAGCGGTCGCAAATCTCCTCAAGCAGTTCCTGAAAGACCACCTCGCTGCCCACCGCGTCCTCGGCGCTCATGATGCCGAACAGCAAGAACGTGTGGGTTCGCCTGCTGATGCCGGCGGGCGTGAAGCCACCAGCCGCGTTCGAGCCGACCGATGCAGCCTCCTCCCCTGCTCTCTCGCGCGTCAGCACCCAGCCCCTGATCTGGGCGAGGCCGTCGCCCGTCTGCCACCGGAAATGGTCCAGGTATTTCCCCAGGTCGGCCGACCAGCGCTGATAGCTGTGAACCCGCCCTGCCCCCGCCACATTCGATATTTCCGCCAAAATGGCGTCGCCGATTTCTCTGTATCGTGAATTAGCCACTCACTCTCCTCGCAATCTCATCCACAAGTTCACGAATGCGCCTATCGATTCGGCTCTGGTTCTCCTCGAAGGCGCGCGCGAACATGCGACGCCCCGGTATCCCGTGCCGGGCGATTGATCGGGCAACGAGGAAGGACACCCTCTCGATAGACCCATCGGGCGGCCCCAGTTTGTGGGCCACCCAGCGATACAGGGACGTGCCCTCCCTCCAGGGCGGCATTCTGCCGCCCGCCCGACGCCCGAATTCCACGTACCTGGCGTATGGGGTGCGAGAGGCGACCACGCCGCGCAACACGCGTGGGTTCTCTCCTTTGATTTCGGTGTAAATACTGCCCCTGAGGTTTCCGCTCGCGCCGATGGGCGTTCGTGTCATGACCTCGCGCCTGAGCATTCCGGTAATCTCGGCCATCGACTCGTGCGCGAGGAGAAGAACCCCCTCCCACGCGATAGCCGGCATCTCCGGCAATTCTTCAAGCGTTACATATCGACGAAACACTCCGCCTCTCCTATCCGCCTAGCGATCTTCGGACGCGCCGTGCGTGAAGTACTCACCGCGCGCCAGTGAAAGAAGCACGTCCCAATCGAGAGACGCGCCCGCCGGACCCGCCACTTCGCCTTCTTTGCGGCCGAGATGGTTCTGGTATTTGCGCTCGAGCTCCCGCCCCAGGCGCGTGTATTCCGAGGACTTGCTCTGGTAGTCCACCGAATCCGCCGCGAGGGTCGGGCTCGAGGACTGGGCGAAACGGCGGGCCAGGAGGTGACAGCCCTCCGCGGCGGCCAGCCACGCCATGGCGGTCCGATCGTTTTCGGGAACGCTTGTCCGCACATCGTCGGCCGTGTGCTTGATCGTGTAGAACAGGCGAAGCGTGTGGCCCATTTGAGGAGCGAAGTACATGAGCCTGAACCTCGCCGCCGGCGTCCCCTTGGCATAGATGATCCAGGAACTCCTTCGCAAAAAGGAGGGCTTTCTCTCCCCCTGGGGATATTCCACCTCCCGGATGAAGGAGAGGGAATCGTCCCAGTCCTCGGGGAGGGGAAAATCGAACGTCTCGCTATCGCCTGAGTAATCGGCGAACGAGACGAGCGGCACGTCTTTGCTGTAGCGCGTGAGCGCCGCGTTCACCAGATCGGCGTAGTCCGCCTCCTCGACCCCGAACTCCCGTGGCAGCGCGCCCGCCTTCAACAAGACCTTGACCTCTTTAATGATCGTCTGCCTGCTCGCCATTTCAGTTTTCTCCTCTCCTCTCGCTTCCCGGATGCAGTCGGTCTCAAGTCTTCAGCGCGAGCCTGGCCTCGAACGTGAACGAAGACCCTTCCCCGCCGACGGACCACGCGAGCCTGAGCCAGGAGCCGATGTTCACGAGCATTACGAGGGTTTTTCCGGCCGATGTGATTTGCTCAGGCCTGGTATGGACGAAAGCTACTTCATCATCCGCCGGGCCGGTTTGCACCTCGAAATCAAGCGTGGGCGAAGCGCCTGAGACCACCTTCACGTCGATGAACAAGAGCGCCTCGGTGAAGCGGCTCACTTCGAACGCCGTGCTGCCTCCCGCGGCGACGCGGGCCGCGGGAGGAGCGAGGACTATCGTGTGGGTTCGCCTGTCGGACATGGCTTCTCCTTGATAAGGGTAATCGCCATGCCACTAGGCGGGCGCGCCTCGGTAAAAACCGCGAAAGTCCAGGACGGCGCCGCCGTAGACGTGTCTGATCTTGTAGCGAATCTTGTCCGCGCTGAATCCGCTGCCGGCGGAGGGGTTGTCCTCAACGAACAGCTCGGGCTCGCGCATGTCGTCCATGAAGCCGATTTCGATTGTGTCCATGAGGCCCGGGTCGGCGATCAAGTACCAATCGTTCGTCTCGGTGAGTTCGGGCACCCACAAGGGTTCGATGCCCAGGCGGTTGATGAAGCTCGGCTGATTGGAGTTCCCGTCCGGGACAACCTTGACGGGCGACTGGGTGACGTCGAATGCCTCTTCGAGCAACTCCGTGGGGTGGACGAGGTATTTGGGCCGAGCCTGGGCCGCTATTTCAACGCCTTCCTCTCCATAAAACGTCTGCTGACCCATCGCCTTGATGGCGGCGACGGCGCCCTCGTACGTGAGCTCGTTCGTGGAGGTGTTGTTGTGGTCGGCGTGGAACAGCGCGTGGCCGTCGTATATGTTGGCATTGGACATGAGAAAATCGAATACGAAGCCGTTCAGGGTGCGCTGGGCCGCGCGGGCGAGACGCTGGGGAATCATGCGAATCGCGCCCATGTCGTCGTTCTGGATCATCTCCCAGGTGAGGTCTTCCACGCCGCCGCGCTTGGCTACGGCGTACGTCACTTCCTCATCCGTCGGGGAGGTAAGCGCCGGATAAGTGGCCTGCTCGGCGACTTTTTGCAGATCGCCGTAGCCGCCCACACGCACCCGGCGGTTCGTACGGAAATCCTTAACGGGCGTCACGGAAGAGACGATCTTCTTCCACTGGTGAAAGCGCTCGTCCCTGAAATCGCGCAGCATGGCGCGGCGGATGGAATCTCCAAAAGCCTCGCCCCACGTGCTCGTCTGCAAGGAGGCGGAGAGGCGCCGCACCCCGTTCCAGTCCTCGGCGGCGCGGTGATAGTGGAACGTCTCTGCGAAGAACTGGCGCGGCGTCAGGCGATGTCCCGTGAAATCCTGAAACGCCTCGCTCATGAAGCGATAGGGGCGTTCGCCGTCTACCACCTCGTCGCGCGAACCCCAGAGCCCGTCGAGAGCCGCCCGCTTGCGGTCCGCCTCGTCCCGCATCACCTCCGCACGCGCGCCGAAACCACGGAGCGCGCCGCTCGCCGTGAGTTTTTCCAGCGTGGCCGCCTCAACCCGGATCGCCTCTTCGATCTCATCTTCTGTGAAACTCCCGTCACCGAACTGGGCGAGCATCTTCTCCTGAACGGCTTCCGGCAGCGAGGAGGCCGTCAGTTTCTGAGCGAGCAACCTGCGAGCCGCAGCCCCGGTTTCGGTTCCATCCTTCATGGTGTCTCCTCCTTTTTCCTTCAAGTCCAGCTCGAGACCAGCGTCTTCACAGGCCGCGAGGAACTGCTGCGGCGTCCATGCATCGCCGAGCCTCTTGCCCGATTCGGGCGCCACGCTTTTCAGTTTTTTTCCGAGCTTTTCGAACATTTTCACCTCCGATGTAGTGGAATGATTGGCAGCGAGACCCAGAATCCCGCCCCCGAGCTTGCCTTTGTGCACGACGTCGACGGAATGGACCGCCAGAATCTTTTCGAAATGCAAAACGAGCCCATCGGCCTCCTCGCGGAACTCCGCCTGCGCGAGCACGTCGAAGGAAAAGCCGAAAGGCTCCTCGAGGCCCCGGGCCAGCGCATCGTGCGCCAGCGCCTGAAACCAGGCCGCTGAACGCGAAACCGCAAACGTGCTCAGAAGCCCCTCCTCGCCCATGCGGACCTCGCGGTGCCAGCCGACCAGGTTCCTGATGTCGGGACCGCTCGACCCAGTGTGATTCGCGAACGCCTGCGCGCCCTCGAACAGGGGAGCGGCCTCGCGCAGAACCTCGCGGGGCAGGAACCACTCCCCGTCCCTCGAGTAGCCGGCGCGCGCGATCAACACCTCGAAATCCCAGGCTTCATCCGGCGGCTGCGCTTCTTCCGCAACCGCGCGGATGAGGTGGCCATGCAGCCTTAAGGTATGAGAATCCTTCTGCGCCTCGGCGCGCGCCCACATACGGTTCAACCATTTTTTCAAGGGGAACTCCTTTCTCGCTGGTCTTTCAGAAATTCAACTTCCGGCGATGCGCCGGAGACCGCAGCCTGGTTAAACAAGGAGCGGGTGCAACGGCGATAATTTAGGGCAAGGAGTCTCGAACGCGGGCCGGGCAAATGCGGGGAAATGCGCATCCGGCGTCTTTTTATGCGGAATTTTGAAATTGCTAATTGAAAATTTTAAGAAAATGCGGTAACATACGGAAAATTCTGGAGTTGCGGATGATGCGGGTGGTCCCGGCGTCAACCAATTCTGGATACTTCGCCCGCCACTCAGGAATTGCCTGGATTCGCCGAGCAAAAAGACCGCCCCTTGAACAGGACGTATGAGGTTTGATCTCATGTGGGGCGTCGCTCAACCGGCCTTGAATTTCATCCAGAAACTCTCCTGGAACCATATGCTCGACATCGGGATCATGTGGTTCCTGCTTTACCAGGTCTACATACGCTTCAAAGGCACCCAGGCGATGCGCCTCCTCGTGCGCGTGTTCGGAGTGTGGCTCATCTATCTCGCCTCCCAGGCCGCAGGTCTGCACCTGACCTCGTTTCTCCTTTGGGCCATCTGGATCGCCGTGCTCATCCTGTTTCTCATCAATTTCCACGGCGAGATCCAGAAGATATTCTTTCAACTCAACCCGGTGCGCAGAATCTCAATCCTGCTGCGCCGGGCGATGCGAATCCGCCTGCCGGACGTAAGCGTCGCCACCATCGCCCAATCCGCTTTTTCGCTCTCGGAGAAACAGATGGGCGCCATCATCGTTGTGGAGCGCCGGGATTTGACCGACTCCCTGCTGAGAAGTCCGGGAGAGGAGATCGAGGCGGACATCCAGCCGGCGCTGCTGGAAACCATTTTCTTCAAGGGAGCGCCCTACCACGACGGCGCCGCCGTCGTTCGCGAGAACAAGATCTCGCGCGTGGGATGCGTATTGCCCCTTTCAGATAACCGCGCCCTCCCGCCGGAGTTCGGCACGCGCCACAGGGCGGCGGTCGGCATCACGGAGCGGTCCGACGCTCTGGCGATCGTGATATCCGAGGAACGCGGAGAGATTACCTGCGTGGAAGGCAGCCAAACAAAGACGATAGATAATGAGGAAGAACTCGCCTCCTGGCTCACGGCGCGGCTGCGCGCGGCCCGCGAGACGGGACAGACGATGGGACGCATATCGCTCCGCCACGTTTTCACGAACTGGCGGCCCAAGCTCGCCGCCCTGGCCGCCGTCATATTCCTCTGGTCGCTCGGCGGGCAGGAAAACCAGAATCCGCAGAATTTCTTCCCGCAACTCGAAAGCAAGGTGGAGGAGGAATTCCGCGTCCGCGTCCATTATTACAATGTTCCGAGCGGCGTCACCCTGCCGGCCGATGCGGCGAAAGAAGTCAAAATACGCATCAGGGGCAGGCGCGATCTGCTCAATTACATCGACGCCACCCGCCTGCGCGTGAACGTGAACCTCGCCAAAATGACGCCCGGCGCGCATTCGCGCACGCTGTCGGGACGCGACATCGACCTGCCAAACGGTCTCGAATTCCTGAGCGCGGAGCCCAAGGCCCTGGATTTGAATCTCGCCAAGGCGCCGGCGCCTGAGAAAATGACGAAATCGAGCGCCTCCACCGAGACGCCGGAGTCCTCAAACTTTTAAGGCCCTTCTTTTCAGATACTTGAATTTCTACCTTCAGAAAAATTTGCTTTTTTCGCTTAAAATACCGATATTGAATGAACCGGGCTACAGTCGCTGAGACGTCCAGGAGCTTTGACGAGCACTAAGGGCGAACCATTTTCGATGGTACTTGGCTGGCCCAAGTGAGGCGGCAAGGAGCCGACACAGAAAACGGCTCCGGCCCGGGCTCAAGGAACCCTTCAACAGAAGGAGGATGCGATGATATCAACGATAAATCGCTTCAGCCGTGCGGAAACGCCACCCTCCCCGGCCCCATCGCGTCAGCCGGGCGGGGAGGAAGACAAAGGCTGATGCACAAATAAAGGCGACAAAACGCCTTTGTAAGGTGAGACGAGTTCTCACCCTGAAAAAGAGCAAAAAAAGAGAGCGGGGTGCAACGCCCCGCTCTTCTTTTTTCCTAGCTCTTGGCCTCGAGTTTCCGCATCTCGATTTCGAGTTGCTGGAGCCTGTTCTTGATCATGTTGAAGTCGTACTCGAACCCCTCGGCGAGCAGCGTGAGACCATGGTAGAGCTGGTGCTTTTCCGGCTCTTCCTCCGCGTTCACCGAATCGAGCATCTCGGCGAAAACCTCTCTGGCATGATGAAAGCTCAAAACGCCTTCCCCCTTTTTGAATGAGAACGCACATTACGAAGCCATAAATCTTTTGCGGGAAGAATCCCGCTCCTATCTTTGCTAGAATCCACCGCACCGACAAATAAACCACATCGCAAACGAGGAGTCATCTTCATGCCGGAAAGACCGAACACGCCGCAAGTCATCCTCCGCCACATTCAGGGCACCCAGCTTCAGATGCTCACCACCACGGGCAAACACTCCTACGTGCTCGACGAACCCGAAACCAGAGGCGGCACGGATCTGGCCGCCACGCCGTTCGAGTTCTTCATCGCAGGGCACGCGGGCTGAGGCCTCTACACGCTGCTGGGAGCGGCGAAGGCCAAGGGCATCCATATCGACGACGTGGAGGTCCACGCGGAGTTCAAGCGCAACATAACACCTAAATTTCATTCGGATTACCACGCGGACCCGGAGCGGAGAAAACTCGCCATCGGCGTCATCCGTACGAGTTATTACATCCACGGCGACGTAACCGAAGAGCAAAAGGCGGAACTTCTCGATGAACTTGAGAACTGCCCCATCCACAACACGCTGATGACGCCGCCCAGGCTCGAGGAGCGGATCGTCGTTCTGGAGAAGGATGAAACCGCGCCCAAAGAGATTTCGTAAGGGCGGGGAAAGAGCCGCTCGCTAAATTTGGGGTTCTTGAAAAAGTTCTCATCGGTCAGTCGATTCCTCCCTCATCGGTCGGAATCGACCACTGCCGTCATTCCGGCGAAAGCCGGAATCCATTTGCGGATGCGGGTGAATGAACGGCGGCGTTTCATTCCCCACCAATGCGCGGGAACCCTGACGAAAGGCAAAAGGCGTAAAAATGGATTCCGGCTTTCGCCGGAATGACGGTGAACACTCTCGATGGAGGGCAACAACCCCTTTGAGGGACTTTTTCAACAACCCCAATAATGGGAGCCTTGAACTTCGGCAGGAAAGGAAGACACACTTGAAAATGAGTCTTAGTAGGAAATCTTGTCGTCCATCTGCGCCCACAGATTGAAGGATTCGAGCGCTTCATCTTTCAGGAGCCGCGTTGCATCCAGCTTTCTTTCAGCGACCGGCAAGGTGATTTCCTTGTAGAGAAATTCATCGGAAAACCCGATGGCGTCGGCTTCCACGATGGTGTTCCCGTAGAACATCCGCTCTATCCTCGCCCAGTAAATGGCGCTCAAACACATCGGGCAAGGCTCGCAGCTCGTGTATATCTCACAGCCCGATAAATCGAAATTATTCAGTTTCGCGCAGGCCGCCCGTATGGCGAGCATCTCGGCATGGGCTGTGGGGTCGCAAGAAGACGTCACCCGGTTCGTACCCTCGCTGATGATTTCGCCGTCCTTCACGACGACGGACCCGAAAGGTCCGCCAAGCCCCTCCCTCACGTTTTGAGAAGCGAGCGATATCGCCTTTCTCATAAAAGCTTCCCGAGTCTCCATTTCCGCATCTCCCGTTGAGTTCCACTTTGCCGCCGCAGTTTTGTTCTGGCCGCGCTATCAGTGATTGGCGGCGTTCGCTTCATCATAACTTGTTTTTGGCATGGTTTACATTTATTTTGCAGGTACTCCATTTACAGTCTCCAAAGTTCGGAGCCTGAAACGAGAGAAACCCTGCTGCGCAAAATTCGCAATCCAAAAAGGATTTGATTATGAAAATCGGATTCATCGGACTGGGAAACATGGGGGCAGGCATGGCGACCAACCTCCAGAAAGCGGGCTATGAACTCGTCGTTCACGACATCGTCCGCGATGCCGCGACGGATCACATCGAACGAGGCGCACTCTGGGCGGACTCCCCCGAAGAGGTGGCCCGCGCGAGTGAGATCGTCTTCACCTCGCTGCCGGGTCCCAAGGAAGTCGAGAGCGTCGCCACGGGGCCGAACGGGATTCTCGCAGGCATCAGCGCGGGGAAAGTCTACGTCGACTTGAGCACGGTATATCCTTCCATCGTCCGCCGCATCCACGAACAGTTCACGGAAGCCGGCGCGCACATGCTCGAAGCACCGGTGAGCGGCTCCACAATCGGCGCGAACACGGGGCGACTCGCCATCATGGCGGGAGGTGAGAAGGAGGTATATGAGCGCTGCAAGCCCCTTCTCGACGCCATTGGAGACAGCCCCTCCTACACGGGTCCCATCGGCACCGGCGCCGTGTGCAAGCTCGCCCACAATTGCCTGAGCTACGGCATTCAAGCCATCGCGGCGGAATGCTTTACCCTGGGCGTCAAGGCGGGGGCGGACCCCGAGGTATTGGCCGAAGTGATCCGAAACGGCGCGGTGGGCCGGGCCGTGCACTTCAACTTCATCTTCTACGAGACATTCTTCAAGGGAAAATTCGATGAGCCTCACTTTCCCATCAAGGGCGCCGTGAAGGACGTAGGGCTCGCGCTCCAACTCGCCAGAGAGCACGACGTACCCATGACGATAGGCAACATCGCCTACGGGGAACTCATCTCGGGCTTGAACCGCGGCTGGGGGGATGATGACGCGAGGCGCGCCATGACGCTCCAGGAAGAACGCGCGGGCGGCGTGCAGGTAAGAATTCCAGAAAAGTAGATTTTACGCATGAAACACGGAATCGCCATGCTGCCTCCCGCGCCCGAGACCTACGCGCACTGGTGCCGGCTCTCGGAAGAAGCGGGCTTCGACGTCGTCTGGGTGCCGGACTCACAATCACTTTACCGGGAGCTTTACGTCTCGTGCGCCATCTGCGCGGCGAACACCTCGCGCGTCCTGCTAGGCCCCAATGTCACCAACCCGCTCACGCGGCATCCCGCGACGGCGGCGAGCGCTATCGCCACCGTGGATGAGTATTCGGGTGGTCGCGCGCTGTTCGGGATCGCCACGGGCGACAGCGCCGTCCTGAACCTGGGCCTGCGCCCCGGCCGCGTGGACGACATGCGCGATTACGTGCTCGCCATGCGCGGGATGTTAGAGGAGGGTGCGGCGCACTACCGGGGAAAGCCCTGCGCGTTGAACTGGCACAAAAAGCGCATCCCGCTCTACATCGCCGCCGAGGGGCCGCGCACCATCCGCCTTGCGGGCGAGATAGCCGACGGCGTCACCATCGGCACCGGCCTCACGCCGGAAGTGGTGGCCGATTCCCTCACCTGGTTGGAAGAGGGCGCCAGGAAATCGGGCCGCAAACTGAGCGACCTGGACATCTGGTGGCTCGCCAAGGTGAACGTGCGCGAAGACGGCGAACAGGCACGCGAAGAAATCCGCATGGCGCTGGCCGCGAGCGCGCACCATGCTTTTCGCTTCACGCTCGAGGGCAAGCGTATCCCCAAGGAACTCCTCTCCGCCGTCGAAACCCTCAAAAAAGGGTATGCGTTCCACGAACACGAGATGGTGGACAAGCAGACGAACGCCGAACTCGTTGACAGGCTCGGCCTCCGCGAGTACCTGCTCGATCGCTTCGCCATCGCGGGCTCGCCTGCCGAATGCAGACAGAAGATAGAGGACATGAATTCGTTCGGCGTGGAGAACTTGAGGATCGCCGCCCACGTGCACGACAAGCCCGCCTTCATACGGGCATGGGGCCGCGAGATAATCAGCCGGAGCAAGTAACCAAAGAGGCCATCATCATGAGACACGGCATTTCCTTCAGACCGCCCGACACGGATTCATTCGCCCGCTGGTGCAGGTGCGCGGAAGAACTCGGTTTCGACGCGGTATTCATCCCCGATACACAATCCCTCTACCGGGAGGTCTACGTATCGAGCGCGATATGTGCGATGGAGACGAGTAAGATCATTTTCGGCCCTTGCGTCACGAACCCCGTCACGCGGCACCCGGCGGTTGCCGCGAGCGCAATCGGCACCATCAGCGAGCTATCGGGTGGACGCGCCTTCTGGGGAATCGCCACGGGCGACAGCGCAGTCCTGAATCTGGGTCTCAGGCCCGCGAAGCTCGCCGAGATGCGCGAGTACATCCTCGCCGTGCGGGGCATGCTCGAAGAAGGAAGCGCCCAGTACAAAGGGAACAACGCCCGGCTGAGCTGGCATAAATCCCACGTGCCCATCCACATCGCTGCAGAAGGCCCCAAGACCTTAAGCCTCGCGGGCGAGGTGGCCGACGGCGTCATCATCGGAACGGGCCTCATTCCCGAGGTCATCGCGGACACGCTCTCCTTCATCGACGAGGGCGCCAGGAAGTCCGGCCGAAGGGTGGAAGACCTCGACCTCTGGTGGCTTGTGGACGCCCACGTGGACGCGGACGGGGAGCGCGCCCGCGCGGACATCCGCACCGCCCTGGCCGCGAGCGCGCACCACTCCTTCGCCTTCACGTTGGAGAACAAGCGAATTCCCAAGGAACTCGAATCCGGCATCCGCGCGCTGAGGGACGGTTACCAGACTTCGGAGCACGGCTTCATGGATAAATCCAACAACGCAGGCTTGGTCGATGAGTACGGACTGAGGGAGTATCTGGCCGATAGATTCGCCATCGTCGGCACGCCCGCCGAATGCCGGAAAAGGCTGGAAGACCTCGAAAACCTGGGCGTCAGGGGGCTTCGCATCAACAACAACCTGCCCGACAGGACGGTGTTCATGAACGCCTGGGCGAAGGATGTTCGGGGGATTGCTTAAACTCCGCGCGAGTAAAACGCCAAATTCCCGCCGAGTAGACGCAAACCGATAATTTCCCTCGGGACGCCGCTTCGGTTAGAATGGCGGAAATGATCGAGACAGGCGAAATTCGACCTCCCCGTACAATCTCTCACAGGAGGGTGGACATGAGCGAAATGACGAAGGAAAAGGAAAAAATTCTCGTCTACGAGCCCGTGGCGGAGGCTCCGGGCGCGAGCGCCGTCATGGCCGCGCGGCCCGAGAGCTTAAACGGCAAGAGCGTGGGCCTCATCAACAACACCAAGGATTTCACGGACGAGATTTTCGACGTCATGGGCGCCGCGCTCGAAGAGCAATTCCCGGGCGTGCGCGTGGTTCGCTACAGGAAAGAATCCGTGAGCGGCGCATCGCCCGCCTTGATGGAGCAGGTGGAAGGAGAGTGCGACGCCGTCGTTTCCGCACTCGGCGACTGAGGCTCCTGCACGTCGTGGAGTATCCACGACAGCGTCGCTCTCGAGAAAAGAGGGCTGGCCACGGTCACTATCGTCACCGATGCGTTTGAGTCCTACGCGAAGCAACTCACCAAGCTGCACAAGATGAACGAGCTTCCCCTCGTTACGCTGCCCCACCCCATTGCGGGCAGAAAGCGCGAGGAGGTGGACGAGATGTCCGCGGAAGCGAGCGCGCATCTGGCGGCGGCCCTCACGCAGGCGAGCGCTTGATATCGGCATGAGCGAACCAAGTCCCGCTCGCCAGATAGCGCTCGATGAAGACACGGGCGCGATATACGAGCACTTCTACGAGGAGGGCTGGACGGACGGGCTGCCCATCATCCCGCCGACCGAGGAGCGCGTCGCGGAAACCCTGCGCTACACGGACTCCGCGCCGGGCGACATTATCGCCCATGTTCCGCCACGGAACGCGCCGGCCACGGCGGAAGTCATCGCCATCAACGCCGTGATGGCGGGCTGCAAGCCTGAATACCTGCCCGTGCTCATCGCAGCCGTCCAAGCCATGACGGAACCCACCTACAACCTATACGGCCGCCAGACGACCACCCATCCGGGCGCGCACCTGATGATTGTCCACGGGCCAGTAAGGAATGAAATCGAAGTCAACTGCCGCCAGAACGTCTTCGGCCAGGGCTGGCGAGCCAACGCGACGCTCGGCCGCGCGGTCAGGCTCCTGATGATGAACGCCGGCGGCGGCATCCCCGGCGTAACGGATATGGCCACTCACGGGCATCCGGGAAAATACTCCTACACCATCGGCGAGGATGAGGAGGGAAGCCCCTGGCCGGCATTTCATGTGGATAGAGGCTTCGCTCCCGATACTTCCGCTGTCACCATGCTCTGCGCCGAGTCGCCCCACAACGTGAATGACCTGGTGAGCAAGACGCCGCACAAATACCTGGGCACGGCGGCTTCGGCGATGAGCCACCTGGGCGCGAACGGCGTCTACCGGAGCGGGCTGCCGAGTGAGCAGATGCTCGTCCTGACAGCCGAGGCTGCCACATGGCTATCGAATCAGGGGTGGACGAAGGCCGACGTATCCCAGTTCATCTTCGAGAACGCGCGCCAGCCGATCCGCCTGATGCGAGACCGCGGCGGCTTTGACATGACGCCGCTCGCTCCTTTCGTGAATCTCGAAGAAGACGAGGACATGGCCCCCATCGTCCCGAGGCCCGAAGACATCCTCATCGTCGTAGCCGGCGGCCACGGCCGCCACATGCAGGCCGTCCTCACGGCGAGCTACAACCTGAGCGTCACAAAGGCCATCACCAGAAAAGACGGAACGCCGATTGAGTCGGTAAGGGAGTTTGTGTCGTGAGGGGGATTGCATTTCCGCTCTGTCTCGCGGAACGATACGGGGGTCCGGGCGGGTTCTCCTCGCAGATTAGGCTACCCTGAACTTATCCACCTTGATTTCGTCGGCCCGGGCGCGCGCCTTCCAAAGATCGTAAGCCATCTGCAGGCCGAGCCAGGTCTCCGGTGTCGAGCCGAACGCTTTGGACAGGCGAATCGCCATTTCCACGGAGATGCCGGTGTGTTCGTTGACCAGTTCCGACAAGGTCTGACGCGTGACGCCAATCCCCTCGGCCGCTTTCGTCACGGACAATCCGAGCGGCTCAAGACATTGCCGTTTCACGATCCCACCCGGATGTGGAGGATTTTGCATCGCCATCACAGTACCCTCGTCAATGGTAGTCGAGGTAATCTAGATCGACTACGTCACCCTCTTCGAATCGAAAGGTTACCCGCCAATTCCCTGAAACCGTCACTGCATAATGACCCTTCAGTTCCCCCTTCAGTCGGTGGAGCCGAAAACCAGGGAGAGCAACATCTTGCGGCTGCCGACTCCTGTCCAGAACGGCCAGAATATCCCTTAGTTTCTGAACATGCTCCGGCGCGACTCGCCGCGCCGTTCGACCATCGTAGAGTGCTTTCAGGCCCCGATGTTTGAAAGACGCGATCATCGATGAAGAATAATGCGTCAGGCGTCGCCTGTCAACTGACGAACCGGCAACGATAACGTCAGGAGGGCGAGGCGGGTGACCCCTCGTTTGAATTTTCGTATGTGAAGACAGAGATAGAATTCAGGCCTAGATAACGCCCTTGGGCCGCGTTCTTCCCCCCCCTACCCCTCCATATTCATGCCGAACTGGCCCGCGAGGTGGGTGATGAGCTTGCCGGCGGCATCGTCGCTTATCCAGCCGCGTGAGGTGGCCGTATCGAGCGCGGTGCTGACGCGCAAAAGGGCCTCGGACATCTTCTCGGTGTCGCGGACGGAGATATCCGGCAGAACGGGCGAGACGCCGGAGCGCAGCGCTTCTTCTGGCAGCACGCCCGCGCGGTGGGCTTCTTCCAACTGCTTGTCGGCCATGGCTTGCAGGATATGGCGCACGGTGCGCTGGCGGCGCGTCATCTTCTTCAAGGTCGGCTGATCCATCGACTCGGCCGAGGCGCGGTTCACGTCCTCCCCCTGGGCGAACCAGTGGGACGGGATCCCCACGCCGCCTAATAGAAGCCCCCGCATCATCTTGGCGATGCCCTGCGCGCCGGATTCGCCTCCCTTGAGATCGGGCGAGACGGCCTGCCACTCCTCTTTCTCGTTGTGGACGCGGACGCTCGAGGGCTTTGGCGCGACGCCGTTCTCGGCGAGCCACTCGGCTATCTTCTCGGGGCCGGCGCCTTTCAGGGTGACGTCGTAGATGAAGCTGTTCTGAAGACGCGCGCGCTCTACGGCGTCGAAGATGAAGCGCTCATAGGTGTCTATCCAGTCGATGGCGGCGAGCAGGTCCGAAGCCCCGCGCGCGGCGTCGCTCGCCTTGTTGATCTGGAACAGGAACGCCTCCCCGTCCGTGAAGCGCGCACGCTCCCTCCGGGCGGATGCGCTCAGATAGCCGCGCGGATCGCCGCCCAGCACCGTCCGGATTCGCTTGCCTTTTCGTGCAGTTCCACTCGGCCCCCCGGCGCGCAGGATGACTCCGATGGGCAGAGCGCAGTTGTCCGGGTCCGTCACCACCTCTTCTATCAGGCGGGGGCTGACGTAGCCCAGCCGAACCCGTCCCTCGAAGCGCGAGACGGCGACGGGCAGGAGGAGTTCCCCGAAGATGCCGAGTTCAGAGACCAGCCGCTCGAAACGGATGTCCATCTGGTTCACGGGATCGCCCCAGAACGCCTTCACCGCGCTCAGGGCGCGCTCATCCTCCCCGTGCCAGCTGATTCCCTCGCCCACGACGTGATCCGTCACGATTTCGATCAAACGCTGGCCCATGAGGTTCGTGAGCCACAACTCATACGCCAACGCCTGCATACGCGCGTGCGTGTAGGGCGAAACTCCGCCGCGCCCCTCTCCCAGGGGACGCCAGATTCTCTCGTCCGGATCAATCTCCGCACTCATTCGCCCTGTACGCTGCGAGCCCTCTCCTTTTCTCCCTGCTCCCGATTTCCGCCCGGCTGCCTTCACCTTTTTCACACTCTCCATGCTTATCTCCTCTTTAGAATCCGCTTGTGAAAAGCCTGCGGGACCACCGTGCCCCCGGCGAGGGGGGCCAGCACTCCCTCGCTCTGCGCCAGGGATTCGGCCAGCCGCGCGTAGGCGCAGGCGAAGCCGAAATGGTTCTCGTTCCGCTCATACGACAGCACCGTCTCCCCGGAGGAGCGGATGCGCGGCTTTTTTCTCAAATTCATGAGGTGACGCTCCACTTCGGCGAGGAGCGCCTCCTCCCCTGTATCTCCGGGCTGCGGCAGCAGGACCCGTCCGGCTCCCTCGTGAAACTCCTCCACCAGGTGATCCAGCAGGTCCTCGCGGTTCATTCGCACGTGACGGCGCTCCACCCCCAGGAACGAGACTTCCCTGGTCTGCATCTCGCCCTCCGTGTGCCGCCAGATGAAGCCGCCGTCTGGATTCAGGTCGTACACCGCGCGCGCCTCCCGGGTGTGGGGACCGCCGTCTATGACGAACGCCTCCACGCCCAGGCCCGAGAAAACGGCGCGGCAGCGCTCGATGAGGCGCTCGACGGGAGGCGCTTCGAAATACATCCACCGGGCGGGCGGGCCTTCCTCCCGCTCGCGCACAGCAAGCGCGCAGACGTCGCCCGTGTCGATTCCGCAGAAGCGATGGCGCGCGCTCATGCGGGCGCCTCCGCCAGATGGTAGGGCGCAGCGTCGCGCAGCTTGCGGAGAAGTTCACGCGAGATCGGCTGGGTATCGCCCGCATCGGGGGCGGCGAGGGCCGAGCAACGAAAGCGCGCCTTTTCGCTCGGGAGACGGGCGGCGGCCCATTTCGCCGCGACCCGGTCGAGACGCACCGCGCCGATAGCGAGTTGGGAGAGGCGATAGCTCCTGTGCCGGGGTCTCGCGCGCGCGGCCTCCCACCGCCCCGCTCCCCTGTCGAGCGCGCCGCCGCAGGCCGGACAGGCGAGCGCATCGCCGCTGAAGACTTTCGGCCAGTGCTCCTCCAGGACGCTATCGGCATGGCACGCCTGACACCTCACATGCCAGCGTCTCCGGTCACCCGCCTCAAACATGGCGTGAATGCCAGCACCCGGGGTTCTGCCGACGGCCAGGTTGAGCGTCAGGGCGAGTGGCGAGGCGTCGATGCGGTCGTTCGACCACTTGAGGTTGTCCGCCGGCAGGTCGTCCACCTCGTCACGGATCAGCACGTCGAGCGGGATGGAAATGGCGTTGCCGATGTCCCGGAGGCCAAGGATGTAGAGAAATCTTGATCCCCCGCGCCCGGGGAATTCCTTCAAACCCTTGGGCGACGCGCCCTTGTATTTCCCATCACGCATGAGCGAGGCGAGTCCCCTGCGCCTGAGCGTGGAGCGCACGCGCGTCTGGTCGAAGCGGTCGGCGAAATCCTGATCCGGCAGAAAATAGCCCACGTTCAGGCGGTGGATGGTGACGCAGTAGAGCGCAAAACCGATGGCGAGGGTGGTCATGCCCACCTGCGCGCCCTTCAGGACGCTGATGGTCTGATCGGGCGTGCGGTTATTCAGAACCTCGTCGAGCGCGGAGACGACCTCCAGCATCGCCTCTCTTCCCTCGAAGGTGAACGCACCCTTGTCGGTCGACATCTCGCTCATCAGAAACCGAGCCAACCCGCGTATCTCGCCCGAATAGCGCGATGAGCCGCCCGACGCGAGAGCCATGGCGGGCGCCCCGATGATTTTCCGGGATTTGCGCAAAGCCGGAAATCCTCCCTATCCAGGATGCCGTGCGCATCCTCTCGGGGAGGAATATAGGGGTTGGTGCCGGCAAACCATGACGCGCAATTGCGGGGAAATGCGCGCTCAGGCTCTAGTCGCGCATGTTCTCGAACTGAAGCGCGAGTTTGAGGTCGAGCTCCCGGCAGAGGGTGATCACCTGCTGCAAGTCGTCGCGCTTCTTGCCGGTCACTCTCAACTGGTCACCCTGAATCGCGACTTGCACCTTCATTTTCGTCGCCTTCACCTTCTTGACGATCTCACGCGCCGCGTCCTGATCCACGCCTTGTTTCACCAATAGGGTCTGCCTGAGCGCGCCGCCTGCGGCGGATTCGGGTTCCTTGAAGTCGAGCGCTCGCAGATCCACCTTCCGTCTCGTGAAATGGGTATGCACCAGATCGTGTATCTGCCTGAGCTTGAAATCGTCGTCAGCCAGCAGGGTGACCTCCGTATCATTTCGCTCAAGCGCGCATTTCGACCCCTTGAAATCAAACCGCTGGGCGATTTCCCGGCGCACCCCGTTGATCGCGTTGTCGACTTCCTGTAAATCCGTCCTTGAAACAATGTCGAATGAAGGCATGGCGTTCGCATAGCTCCTCTTGAAATCGAGCGCACGCTACACATCCGGCGCTCCTGATGGTATAGTGGGGGTAGCTCATCCAACGCCCAGGATTGTTCTGGAGACGATTGGGGGTTTCCCCCGAAAGGAATCCCTATTTCCCTTGACTCAATGACCGGTTCCGACGCCCACCGGGGCGCGAGACCATCTCAAGGAGATTCGTGTATGCGTCGAAATGCGACGAGAATCAAGTCCGAAGACGTCGGATGAGCACCGCTCTGGCACGACGGGACTGATGAGATTTCCATCCGCGCGTCGGGAGACGGCGCCCGGATCGGCGAGCGGTCGAAGCCGCCGCTTCAGATCTGAGCAAAACATTTTTCGCATTATTGCTTCAATTTCTAAAGGAGGTTCAAAAAGATGAAACGCTTCATGTTGGTCCTTTGGGCCACGGCGCTCACCCTGGCCCCGGGGGTCGCATTCGCGGCCGATAAGCTCGACACCGGGAACACGGCCTGGATCCTGACGTCTACCGCCCTCGTCCTGTTCATGACGCTTCCGGGCCTCTCGCTGTTCTATGGCGGCCTCGTGCGCGCGAAAAACGTGCTCTCGGTGCTGATGCAGTGCTTCACCATCGCCTGCGCCGTTTCCATCGTCTGGCTCATCGTGGGCTACAGCCTGGTGTTCGAGTCCGGCAACGCCTTCATCGGCGGCCTGGGCAAGGCGTTTTTCGCGGGCGTGGGCGTGGATTCTCTCTCGGGCAACATACCCGAGACGGTCTTCGCCATGTTCCAGCTCACATTCGCCATCATCACGCCCGCGCTGATCGTGGGCAGCTTCGCCGAACGGATGCGCTTTTCGGCACTGTTCATCTTCTCGGTCGCATGGGTAATCCTCGTCTACGCGCCGGTGGCCCACTGGGTGTGGGGCGGCGGATGGCTCGGCGCGATGGGCGCGCTCGATTTCGCGGGCGGCACCGTGGTGCACATCAACTCAGGAATAGCGGCCCTGGTGGCCGCCAAGATGATCGGCCCGAGACACGGCTTTCCCAACACGGCCATGCCGCCCCATAACCTGCCCATGGCGGTGACGGGCGCGGGCATCCTGTGGGTGGGCTGGTTCGGCTTCAACGCGGGCAGCGCATTGGCGGCCGACGGCGCGGCGGGCATGGCCATGCTCGTGACCCACATCTCCTCGGCGGCAGGCGCCCTCGCGTGGATGTTCGCGGAGTGGGCGAAACACGGCAAGGCGAGCGTGCTCGGCATCGTGACGGGCATGGTGGCCGGCCTCGTCGGCATCACGCCGGCCTCGGGCTTCGTGGGGCCGGTGGGCGCGCTGCTGCTCGGCGCGATAGCGGGCCTCGGCTGCTACGCCGCCACCAACTATATGAAACAGGTGCTGAAGATAGACGATTCGCTCGATGTGTTCACCGTGCACGGCGTGGGCGGCATCATCGGCGCGATACTGACCGGCGTGTTCGTCGCCAAGGGATTCGGCGGCATGGGCCTCGCCGAGGGCGTCGGCATGGGCAAGCAGGTCTGGGTACAGATCGTGAGCGTCGTCGCCACGCTCGTCTATTCGGGCGTTGTCTCCTTCATCCTGTTCAAAATCGTGGACGCCATGGTGGGCTTGAGAGCCGACGCCAACGAGGAGTCAGGCGGTCTCGACCTCATGATGCACAACGAATCGGCCTACGAACGCTAGGCCGTAAGGCCAAAGCGAAAAAGACCCCGGGGCTGAGTCCCCGGGGTTTTTCGTTCACGCGAAAGCGCAGTCTCTCCTGTTCGGGGTTGTTGAAGAACTCTCCCCGACCGCAATTGACCACCACCGTCATTCCGGCGATGATCAAACCTGATCGAGATCGGCTTTCTCAACAACCCCTGTCCGGTGAGAAGGGGGAATACCCTACGCGCTCGATTGCGCGGCGGATTCCCTGACCTTTTCGAAATACGCCTTGGCGTCATCGGGCAGGGATGTGAAGCGAAGCATCAGCCGGCTCCCGTCCGCCTCCACGACCTTCGCGTAGACGTCTGAAACGTCGGTTTCCTCACCCACCCGCAGCATGAGGTTCGCGTTCCTCTCGAAGGGGGTTTCCGCCTCCACGTCCAGGCAGTTCTCGGAAGCCCGCTCTATCGCAGCATCTACCGCTTCTTCCGACACCGTCTTGCCCTCTACCGCGAACACCAGCACCTCGATCGGCGAGGCGAGGTCCACGAACGTCTCGGGCGCGGCTTCGGGCATCTCGCACGCATAAGGCCCCGACATGCCCCGCACCTCGTAGACGCGAACCGGCTCATCCAGCCCCTTGAAGCGAAGGTCCTGCGTATCGCCCACCTGAACGAATTCTGCCATTTTCTCATACGTATCCATGCTGATGAGCACCTGCCCGCTCACGGTGTAGGACTCGATGCGGTAGGCCATGTTGATGGCCGTGCCCATCGCGCCGTACTTGGTGCGTTTCTCCGAACCGATGTTGCCGACGATCACCTCGCCCGTGTTGATGGCGACCCCCATGTGAAGATCGGGCATGCCCCGCGCGCGCTGCTCCTCGTTGATCTCGACGAGGGCGCGCTGCATCTCCACGGCGCAGGCCACGGCCCGGGCGGAGTCGTCGGGCTCGGCGAGCGGCGCTCCGAAGAACGCGAGAATGCCGTCGCCCTGGAACTCGTCCACCGTGCCCCGGTGTCTGGTGATGATATCCACCATCGGCTCCAGGAAACGGTTCACCACATCGATGACTTCGCCCGGTTCAAGGCGCGAGGAGAGGGCAGTGAACCCCCTGAGATCCGATACCAGAAAAGTCACCTCGCGCACCTCGCCGCCGAGCTTGAGGCCATCGGGCGAGTTCAGGAGTTCGTCCACGATCTCCTTGCTGATGTAGCGCCCGAAGGTGTCGCGGATAAAATCGCGCTGTTTCAGGCCATCGATCATGCCCTCGAAAGAGGTGGCCAGGCGGCCCACCTCGTCGCGGCTCCTCTTCTCGGGAACAGTGACGTCGAGGTTGCCCCGGCTCACCTCTTCCGCCGCGCTCGTCAGGTTCCTGATCAGGCGCAGCATCCGGGAGGAGATGACCCAGAAAAGGATGAGGCCCAGGGCGACCAGGATGATCGTAAAGCGCAGCAGCTTGAAGGTGTTCGTCGCCACCTGCTCGGCCACGGGGTTCGCAATCTTGTTGAGCACGAGGATGGCCACTACCTTGCCGCCTAGCTTGAGCGGCGTGTTGAGCTGCAGGAACTGGTCGAACTCGCGATCCCCCACCTTTCCGCCGAAGAGCCGGGAGCGCATCATCTCGCCCTTGTTCCAGGTGTCGTTCGTGGCCTTGTAGGTGGCGGGGAAGAGCTTGTGGATGTGGGCGTCCTGGCCGATTTGGAACCCGTCGTGCGCGGCGGCGACGTATCCGTAGCTTCCATCGGCGCGCCGGCGCATGATGATGGCGTTGTCCACGCCCGAGTTCTGCTTGATGCGCCGAAGGGCGGCGAGCACCTCCCTGTACTCGGCGGTGTTCTTGTCGCCGGGAACCCTCAGGCTGTGGACTGCTTCCGCATCAATCAAGGCGGAACCGCGCTCGGCGATGAACTCGAGTCTGGCCGATAGCACGTTGAGCTCGTAATTGTAGCTCGACTGATAATACCGATAGGACATCGGAACGATGGCGACGATGAGAATGATCAGGACGAGGACGAGGCTCTTGAAGGCGATAGAGCAGTAAAAACCCTGCCTTGCTTCGGCGCCCGGCTCGGGATTGCTGGATTGGGACATGTCGCGCCTCCGGCGGCGGCTCCAGAGGCCAGTATACACCAGCGGCTCGTGAGGAAAAGCCAAAAACGAGGGGGATTTCCACCCCTAAATGCGGGCGGCGGCCAGCGCTCCCCGGCGCGCAAGGACACCTAAGAAGCCCTCCGTACACGGGGCTGTAGAAGAAGCCTCGGGGAGCGATTTTATTTGCGCGCACACTTTTTAAGTTCACTCCCCCTAGAGAATCATTGGCAATTGATGAAAGAGGAAGAACCACTCCCCCTTAAGGGGGCTGTTGAAAAATCGCGATTTCGTGATTCCAAGCATGAAGCCGACCAGGGAGGGATGAAACTTTACTCCTTCCTTGCAGAGCGCCAACCAACTACTCCCCCCTTGAGGGGGAGTCGAAGAGGCCGAGCGTTTTTTGCGAAGGCCGATTCGGTGGGGGGTAAAATGCGTTTTATTGCCATTCCGAATCATACCCCCCACCAGTTCACTTTCGGGCTTACGCCCTCAGTTCACTGTCGGTCTTCCCGAGGAGGAAAGACCGACCCTCAAGGGGGGAGTGAACTTCAAAGGCGTTCACGCAACCCAAATTCGCTTGCCGGGACTTTTTCAACAACCGCCTCAAGCCGTGCGCTTTTTTCCCACGTAGTCGAGCAGGACGGCGAGGATGATGATCGCCCCCACGGCCAGGAGTTGCCAGTCGGCGGCTATCCCTAAGAGGTTCAGGCCGTTTCGGATACACGCGATGATGAGCGTGCCGATGACGGTGCCGATGATGCGCCCCTCGCCGCCCAGCAGCGAGGCGCCGCCGATGACGACCGCGGCGATGACGTCCATCAAGTCGAACATGCCCATAATGGCCTGGGCGGCCATGAGGCGCGAGGCCATCACCACGCCCGCGAGCGCGCCGCAGAAGCCGCTGAAGACGAGCACGAAAAGCTTGACGGCGAAGACGTTCACGCCGGCGACGCGGGCGGCCTCCTTGTTGCCGCCGACGGCGTAGATGTTCGTGCCCAGGACGGTGCGCGAGAGGATGAGGTGCGCGGCCAGGAAGACGACGCCCATGATGACGGCGGCCATGGGAAACGGACCCAGGTAGCCCTGCCCCACCACGCTGAACGCCTCGGGCAGGCCGAAGATGGACTGCTCGCCCGTGAGGATGAGCGCGCCGCCGCGTGCGAGGCTGTCCATCGCCAGGGTGAGGATGAAGGCGGGAATCGCGAACCAGCCCACGAACACCCCGCTCACCCCGCCCAGGATCACCCCGAGAATCAGCGTGGCGATCACCGCCGGGACGATGGGCACGCCGTATTCCTTGAGCAGAAGCGCCACGACGACCGCGCCCATCGACTGGATGGAGGCCACCGAGAGGTCGATCTCGGCACAGATGATGACCAGCGTGAGGCCCGCCGCCATGATGCCGATGTTCGATGACTGGAGCAGGATGTTCATCATGTTCGAGACGGTGAAGAAGTTCTCCGCCGTGATGGAGAGAAAGACGATCAGCAGGATGAGCGCGAGAATGAGGCCGTACCTGGAAAAACCGGACGCGATGAGGGAGGAGATGCTGTATCCCCCGCTCTGCGCGGCAGAACCCCGCCCGCTATCCGCCTTTCCTTCACCGCTCATTGCTCCCCTCCCTTACCGAACCACCTTACGCCGCGGTGCCCGTCGCGTAGCGCATGATGGTTTCCGCATCGGCGTCCTCACGAAGCACCTCGCCGGTGATGCGGCCTTCGTTCATCACGATGATCCGGTTGCAGATCGCCGTAATTTCGGGCAACTCCGAGGATATCACGATGATCGCCACCCCGAGCTGCGCCAGTTCTTCAAGAATCCGGTAAATTTCCACCTTGGCTCCCGCGTCGACGCCCTTTGTGGGTTCATCGAGAATAACGATGCGCGCGCCCGTGGATATGCCCCGCGCGAGAAGCACCTTCTGCTGGTTCCCGCCGCTGAGCTGGGCGATCTGGTCCGTCAAGGAGGCGACCTTGATGCTCAGCCGCTCCACGTAGTCGCGCGAGAGGTGCGTTGCGCCCGATCCGTTGACCCAGCCCAGAAGGCGCGTGAGTTTGCGTGAGCGGCTCTCCCGGCCGAAGTTGAACAGGGTGATCAGCAGGTTCTCCAACACCGATAAGAGCGGGAACACGCCCTGGTTCTTGCGATCCTCAGTCAGAAAGGAAAGCCCGTGGTGGATGGCGTCGCGGGGTTTCCTGATTCTCACCGGCTCGCCGTCGATGAACACCTCGCCGCCATCGGGCCGCTCCAGGCCGAAGAGCGCGCGGAACAAATCCGTACGCCCTGCGCCGACCAAGCCCGCGAAGCCCAGAATCTCGCCCCCCTTCACCCGGAAACTCACGTCGCTGAACACACCCGTTTGCGTGAAATTCCTGACTTCGAGAACCTCCTCGCCCATCTTGCCCGAAATCCTGGGGTAGCGCTCGCTGAAGGTTCGCCCCGTCATCATGCGGATCAGGGTGTCGATATCGGTGTTCTCGGCGCCGATGGTCCCGACGTGGCGGCCGTCGCGCAGAACGGAGATGCGATCGCCGATAGCGAGGCAATCCTCCAGCGTGTGGGAGACGTAGACGACCCCGATGCCGCGCTCCGTCAAGCGCTCGATGACACCAAAGAGCGCTTCTTTTTCCCCGGGTCCCAGGGAAGAGGTAGGCTCGTCCATCAGGATGACTTTCGCATCGAAGGCGACCGCCTTGGCGATTTCGAGAAACTGCATGTCCGAGAGGCTCAAATTCAACACCTCGGCGTTCGGGTCGACCTCGATCCCCAGTTCGGTGAAAATCTCCCGGCAGCGCCGCTCCATCGCCGCCTCATCGCGCACGCCCAGCCGCCCGAGCAGACGGTTTGCGCTCCTCAAATCGCGGCCCAGGAAGAGATTGCTCTTCACGTCCATCAGCCGCACGAGGCTCAGTTCCTGGTGGATGACGCTGATGCCGAGCTCCCGCGTGAGCGCAGGCGAGCACCTCTCGATAACGCCGCCTTCGAACACCATTTCGCCAGTGTCCTTTTCGACGACGCCCGCGATGATCTTGATCATGGTCGACTTGCCGGCCCCGTTCTCGCCCAGCAGCACGTGGACCTCGCCCGGACGGACGCCAAAATCCACACCGTCGAGCGCCACGACGCCCGGAAAACGCTTGCCGATGCCGCGCATGTCGAGAATGAGGCGCTCCGCCGCGCCATCGGGCCGGGATTCGGGTTGCCTGGAGGGGGACGGCGTCATAGGCGAGTCTTCCAGTAGGAGCAGTCAGAGGCTCGGGGGTCTGTTGAAAAACCTTGCACACGACCTCTACGAAGTCGCTTTACACAAATGAGAACACCAAAATCACTCCCCCCTTGAGGGGGAGTCAACGAGACAAGGGCGAAGCCCGCAGGCGAGTTGGTGGGGGGTATAATCCGGAATGGCGATAAAATGCATTTTACCCCCCACCGCATCAGCCTTCGCAAAAAACGCTCGGCTTCTGCGACTCCCCCTCAAGGGGGGAGTGATTTTTCTCTCTCGTCGGTCGGTTACATACGACAAATCCAGAGTTCCGAACTTTTTCAACAACCCCCCTCAAGCGGTGCTGCGTTCGCCGCGGCCTTGGGCGTGAACATCCTCCGCGCGCGCGCCGCTATATCTCCAGCGGCTCTCTCGGGAAAGACGTAAAGGAGACGCCGCCTGCTTTCGTGACGTGCACCATGTCCTCGTTGCCGAACAGATAGGTGTTGTCGACGGCGATGCGCGGCTCGACGGCGAGCACCATGTTCTCCTCGAGAGGGAGTGTCTCGATTCCCATGTCGGGGCGCTCGTGGATGTCCCATCCCAGGCCGTGGCCCAGGAACCTGTCCCACAAATCGAACCCGGCGTCGCGGGCCATCGCCTCGGCCGTGTCGACGAGCCCGCTCGCTAAGACGCCCGGCTTCGCCTCCTCGATGACCGTCCGCTGAATTTCCAGAATCGTCTCATAAGCGCGGCGGTGGGTCTCCGTCACCGGCCCCATGGCGCGCGTGCGCGAGGAGTCGACCGGGTAGCCCTCGAACCGCATGCAGATGTCCCAGTGCACGACGTTGCCGCGCTCGATGGCCTTGCCCGGATTCGGCATGTGCAAAAGCGCGCCCGCCACCGGATAGCCGCTGCAGATGAGGCTCGGCGAAGAACTGCACGAATCCTCGTAAATCGGATCTGCGGAACGCATCGCGTGCTCGGCGGCGCGGATGAGTTCGAGCTCCGTCGTGCCGACGCCCTCCGTGCTCAGGATGTCGGCGACGGTCTCATGGCCCAAGTCCGCGACCCGGCCCGCCTTGCGCATCATCTCGAGATCGAAATCGCTCTTCACCATCCGGAGTTCCTCGACGATGGTCGAGCGCACGATTTCGAGGTCCGGGAACGTCTCCCGCATCCCGGCGTAGAGGGGCGCGGGGAACTTGTCGAACGTCTCGACGCCGACGCGCTTCACGTCGCCGGTGTCGCGGATGAGCATCTCCAGGTTCTCGACGGAGAGGCCGTCTCCTTTTTTCGCCGAGAACCCCTCCCCCGCCACGATGCGCGGGACGCACACCTCGCGCGTCGGCATGAGGCCCGGATCGACCATGAGCGCGGGGTCGTCGGTTTGCGTGATGAAGGCCGCGCCCCCGTCGACGATGGCGGTCTCCGTGGTCGTCAAGCTGATCCACCCCGCGCGGTCGGGAAAATAATCGGTGAGATAGCGCAGGCTGCCGGAGAGCTTGTTGTTGCCGTAAACGATCAGGGCGTCGTATTCGCGCTCCGCCATCAACCGCCGTGTGTTCGCCAGCCGCCTGTCGATTTCAGCCTGGAGCACGTCGCGTGGAATGGGCATGTCCGTCCCCCTGGGCGAGCGGACACGCGCAGAGACGGGGCCTTAAATCCCTGCCTCCGCCGCGCGGCCTCGCGTTTGTACTCTTACTTGATGCCGGCTTTCAGATTTTTTCCGACCGCCTGGAGCAGCCTCGTGTCGAGCGGAATCGTGCCGGTGTCGATCGTGTACTTGGACTTGTCGTCCTTATCCATCGCCACGTCGACGCCCGTGCGAACGAGCTGCTTGCCGACGGAGTCGCAAAAAGTCAGCACGGTCGCCAGCATGTTGCCGCGATAGACTTCCTGCATCGCCTCTTCGACGCCGTTGAAGCCCGTGACGATGATCTTGCCGAGCTTGCCGCGCGCCTTGACGGCCTGGAGCGCGCCGAGGGCCATGTCGTCGTTCACGGCGACGATGGCCGAGATGTCGGGATGCGCCGTCAGGATGTCCTCGGCCTTCTTGAGTCCCTGCGCGCGGTCCCAGTTGGCCGCCCAGACGCCGACCACCTTGATGCCCTTGTACTTGGCCAGCGTGTCCCTGGCGCCCCTTTTCCGCAGGATGCTGGACATGTTGCCCGGCACGCCCTCCATGAGCGCGACCTTGCCCTTGCCGCCCAGTTCCTCGGCGACGGCCTTGGCGACTGCCGACTGCCCGTAGTACTGATCCGGCCCGACGAAATGCCGCGCCACCTGCTTGGCCAGGTCGTCGGAATGGATGAGCACGCGGATGCCGCTTTTCTGCACCTTCTTGACCGTCTGCACCATCGCGTTCGGGTCGATGGCGCTGAAAGCGAGGACGTGCACGCGCTTCTGGATCATGTCGTCGATCATCTTGGTCACGCCGATCAGGTCGGTGCCCAGGGCGCCGCTCAACACCGTGAGCTTGACGTTGGGATGGTTCTTGGCTTCCGCCTCGGCGGAACGCTTGAGACACGCGAAGTAGGGGTTCCCCAGCGTTTCCACCACGATGCCTATCTTGATGTCCTTCGCGAACGCGGGCGACGTGAACCCGGCGAACGCCAGTGCCACGATAACGATGCCGATCATGCGCTTCATAGACTTTCCTCCCCGGTTAGATCTATGGCCCAGTGTGCAATCGCATTCTTTGAAATGTGGTGATGGGAAAATCATCACACACAAGGCTTCGGCGCGTCAAGAAAGGAGACCGGCGGCTGGTCGTCCACTTGGGGCAGTTGAAAAGCCTCCCTGGCAAGGTAATGGCAACCCCGTTGAAGGGGAAACCCCATAAAGCACCCCCCCCTACCCTCCCTTTGTCAGGGTCAAAACCGACCGAAGAGGGAGGTTTTGCGAGCCGATGTGTTTCTCGTCAATGGCTTATGCAAACGCTCGTTCCTCACTCGCGTTTGACCCCTGACAAGGGGGGGTAGGGGGGTTGCTTCTGAAGAGGAGAGTCGAGGGTTCGTGCGGAAGCGGCCTTCCCGATAGAGGCGATTTCTCCCGACAAGGACTTTTTCAACAGCCCCGTTCATGCTTTCAGAATAAATTCCCTACTTGGGCGGAATGATCGGCAGGAGCACGTGGGAGGGATGCTCGGGGCCGGTATGGATTGTCACCTCGCCGCCGAAGACCTCAGGCGGCCTGTCGGCCGGGTCGTTATGCCGGAACGGCCCCACGCCCGAGAACACGGCGGGCATATTCGGAAGCCCCTGGGTGATGCCGCCCGGGTAGACGTAGTCGCAACCCCGGACGCTCAAGGCGATGCGATGGCCCTTTGGAACCACGATGGAGGTCGGCCAGATCTCGACGTCGAGTTCATATATCTCGCCCGGCGTCAGCGGCTGCACCTCGTCGTGCGTGTGGTAAGGCCGGTAGGGCAGCGTGAGTGATTCATCGAGCTTCCGGTGCGAGGCCCTGAGCCAGCCCTGGGCCACCGGGGTTTTGGGGTCGAGCGCGCCCTGGAAGGTGACTTCCCTGAAATCGGGCGTGAAAACACGAAGGACGAGGAACAGGTCGGCGTCTTGGGTTTCAGATGACACCCACAGCTTGGACGCCAGGGGTCCCGTGAGTTCGGTTTCGCGCTTCAAGGGGGGCGAGACGAACGTGACGCCGTCGCTCAAGCCGGCGTAGGTGGCCGAACCAGTCTCGGCGGGCGCGGCCTCGCCGAGCAGGTGGCCTTCGGTATGGAGATACAGCTTCGTCCAGTTCGTGCGCGCGATGGGCCACTCGTTCTCCGCGCGCTCCACGAATTTCTCGCCGGGGTGGCGCACCTGGAGCAGGACCCTCGGCTGATCATTCCAGCCCGTGTCCTCGCCTTTCAAGTAATGGCCAAAGAATTTCTTCTGGAGCGCCACGCCGTAATCGGTGTAAAACTCCGTCCAGTGCTCGATGCCGTGGCTCTCCAGCCATTTCTCTTCCGAGGCAGCGTTCATGAAGGCCTCGCAATTCCCTCTCGGGTGAAGCCCCTGCCCGCCCCAGTTGTTGGAGGAGAGAAAGGGCACCTCGACTAGGGACCAGTCCGGCGTTTTCGCCTGCCAGTATTCATCATCGAGCGGGTGCGCGCGCATCTCCGCACCCAGAGGGCAGCGGTTCGCCCCGAGTTCCTCTTCGCTCAGCGTGTCCGGCCCCGATACCCAGTCGCCCGTCACCCGGCTCTTGTAGCCGCGCTCGCCCAGGCCGTGCTGCTTGGAACGCCCCCTGTTCTGATACCAGTTCTCCGTGAAGGTGCAGTAGATGCCGCCGTGGTAGTTCATGTCGCGGTAGAAATCCGCCGCTCCCTCCCAGGCGCACATGGCGACCAAGTGCGGGGGCTTCAGGCAGGCGACCTGCCACTGGTTGATGGCGTAGTAGGAGATGCCGTTGATCCCCACCTTCCCGTTGCTCCAGGGCTGCACGCCCGCCCACTCGATGCACTCGTAGAAATCGCGCGTTTCGCGATCCGAAAACGGGTCCATATACCCCGGCGAGCGGCCGGCGCCCCTCGAATCCACCCGCAGGCAGACGTAGCCGTCCGGCACCCATTTCTCGGGGTCCACCACCTCCCAGTTCTGGTATTTGTTCGAGGAACCCGCGGCGACGTCGGGGTGTTGCTCCACCATGCGCCGCCACTGTTCGGGATAGCCGTCCTCGAAATGGAGCCACTTCCCGTAAATCCCGTAGGTGATGATCACGGGATAGCGGCCCTCATCTATGGGCCGGTAGACGTCGCAGCGAAGCACGAGGCCATCGTCCATCTCGACCGGTACCTCCCAGTCGATCCGCATGCCGTCTGCTATTTCCGATTTGCGCCCTCTCATCGCATACCTCTCGTGTTTTGTCGGGAATCATCCTTTCTGTGGAATCACAGGCAGCAACACGTGGGACGGACACGACGGGCCGGTGTGAAGCGTCACCTTCCCGCCGAAGAGTTCCGTCGGCCTGTCTTCTTTCAGATCGTGCTTGAAGGGTCCGACGCCGTAATAGACGCGGCCCGATATCTTGGGCGCGGACGGCTCGTAACCGGGCCAGACGTAATCGCGCCCCCGGACGCTGATCGCCAGGCGATATTCCTTCGGAATCACGATGGAGGTCGGCCAGATTTCCACATCCAACTCGTATATCTCGCCAGGCGTCAAAGGCTGAATCTCATCGTGCGTGTGGTAGGGCCTGTAGGGCAGCGTGAGCGACTCGTCGAGCTTTCGGTGCGAGGCCCTCAGCCAGCCGATGGCCACGGGCGTGTGCGGGTCGTTCGCGCCCCGGTAGACGATCTCGGTCATGTCCGGCGTGAAGACGCGCAGGGTGAGGAACAAATCGGCGTCCGCCGTATCCGATGAGACGAACAGCTTGGCCGCCACGGGGCCCGTTATCTCGGTTTCCTCGGTGAAGGGCGGCGAGATGTAAATCAAGCCGTCGCCCAGGGCGTCGTAGGTCTTCGTGCGCTCGTTGGTCTGGGGTTCCGCCCGGAAGGTGCCGGTGCCTGAATGGAGGTAATACTTCGTCCACTCCGTGCGCGCGATGGGCCACTCGCTCTCGGCGCGCGGCACGAACTTCTCGCCCGGATGCCGCACCAGGAGCTGGACTTTCGGCTGCTCCGCCCAACCGGTGTCCTCGCCCTTTAAGAAATGACCGAAAAACTTCTTCTGGAGCGCGACGCCGTAATCGGTATAAAACTCGGTGAAATGCTCGAGGCCGTGCATCTCCAGCCATTTCTGGTCGGTGGCCGATTGCACGAAGCCCTCCGTGTTGCCCCTGGGGTGCAGACCCACGCCGCCCCAGTTGCCCGAGGATAGGAGCGGCACGTTGATTTTCGAGTAATCGGGCATGCGCGCCTTCCAGTAATCATCCACGAGGGGATGATCGAGAATGTCCTGCCCGAAATCGCTCCTGTTGGAAGCGAGTTCCTCTTCGCTCAGGTTGGCGGGGCCGGAAATCCAGTCCCCGTTGATGCGGCTCTTGATGCCGCGATTTCCCTTTCCGTGCTGGCGGGGAACGACGGCCTGGCGGTACCAGGTGTCCGAAAAGCGGCAGGCGATGCCCCCGTGATGGGCGAGGTCGCGGTAGAAATCGGCCGCTCCCTCCCAGACGCACATGGCGGCCAGGTGCGGCGGCTGGAGGGAGGCCACCTGCCACTGGTTCATCCCGTAATATGAGATGCCGTTCAGACCGACCTTCCCGTTGCTCCAGGACTGCACGCCCGCCCACTCGATGCAGTCGTAAAAATCGCGCGTCTCGCGAGGCGACCACACCTCGAGATAACCCGGCGAACGGCCCGCGCCCCTGGAATCCACGCGCACGCAGGCGTAGCCGTCGGGCACCCATTTCTCGGGATCCACGAGCTCCCAGTTCTGGTATTTGTTGGAGGTTCCCATGACGGTCTCGGGATAGTCGTTCACCATCAGGCTCCACTGGTGGGGGTAGCCGTCCTGCAGGTGAAGCCACTTGCAGTAGGGGCCGTAGCTCATGATGACGGGATATGCCCCGTCGTCGTCCGGCCGGTAGACGTCGCAGCGCAGCACCACGCCGTCGTCCATCTCGATAGGCACGTCCCAGTCGATGCGCATTCCGTCTCTTGCCTCGCTCCTGTACTCGCTCATGTTTCGCCTTTCCGTGAAAAAGGTGGATCACCGTCGGTGACTTATTTGGGGATGAGAAGAATATAACCGAGCGAAGGTGAGGCGTCCAGGGTTGGGGGGGGATTCTTAAGTCTGGAGAGAGAGGCTTATGTTCTATTCAAACTTGATGATGTTGAGTATTCCATTTGTCATGATGTGCGTTGCAAAGAAGCCAAGAGGTCGTCCACGGAATCGTAACTTTTCATCCTTCCGGCTCTATATTCTTCATCCGCCTCGTCTTCCATCGTCTGCCATTCATCTGAATAAAACCATGCGAGATCTTCCTGGATAACGTCCATGGTGTCCTCTTAATCTTAAGCGGGCGGTTTCGTTCGTTGCGATTCGGGAACAGAAATACGGATCATAAAGAACATTTCACTAGATGGTTTGAAAATTCCCCGTGGTGTTTTTCAAAGTTGTCTGAGGCATCGCAAACATCGGCTTATGGAAACGGTTATGCAGATGGAATTACTCCCGAAGGATTAAGAGGAATTAAATTTTGTCATCAATGCCAGCAGATTTAAGGACACCATTAGCGGTATGCTTGGATTTTGTGTTCTTAGGGACGCTCACCTTAACATTCGTATCAATATTCACCCATATTTCATGCGAGCCTTTGCCTTCCCTCCAAAATACAAAATTTGAGTCCTTGAGTTTCTGAGTCAACTTCCGATAAATATCCGTCATTGCGCATAAGCTTCACGGGTCTTGTGTTCCTCGTCGAATGGACGTTCCCATACTACAGTTGAAAACAAGTCCTTAATTTTTCTCGTGGTGAAATCAGGGCCTTGAATATGGTTTGCGATTATAAGATCGCCAACCAGATCTCTCATCACCTCTTCAAATTCATCTATCGTTTTTGCTTCAATGTGCAATCCCTTGATATCACTTTCAGATATAAAAACTTCCGCCTCTTCATCCCATGTGGCTTTTACATAAAAGGTCAGATTTGAACTCATGCTTTTCTCCCTCACTCAACAAATGTGGGTTCAACTCCCACCACGGCCTGCTCTAAACCACTTTGAAGTGGGGATTTCCTTATCCGTTGCCTTGAATGTGACTTGGCTATCTGTATCGGCGTTACAAGTATCTCTCACACCCATACCCTATCTCATAATGTGCAATGTTTCGCCGTATCTTGCCATACATCACTGAAATTTCAACCAGCCCGAATCTTGCCTCCTCCCCCCCATCACTCGATCCGCTCCTCGATTTTGCGGGTCGACTCCTCGACGATCTCGCACACCTTGTCCATAATCTCCGGATACTCGCGGAACGATTCGCGCACCTCTTTCACGATCGCCATCTTGGCGGCGGCGAAACCGTCCTCGTACTGGAGCCTCAGCTTCTCGGCCGATATACGGCTGCGCTCGAGTCCGTTCACCATCTGCGCGAGTTTCTCGGGCGTGTAGAGGTGTTTGAGTTAAAGAGATTTTTTTAGAAAATGCTCACTTCTTAAGGACTGGGAACGGTCGAAACCTTAGGGTCAATAGGCCTCCGGCAATTCATTCCTCGCACAGTCTTTGTCGATATGCAGGTGTCGAATCATCTTCCTGATATGGCCAACTTCAATTTCCGCCCGAATTCCCTTCCCATGCGCTCCCTTTGGGAATGAAGGATAGGTACGACCTTCAAATTGAATCCAATAGTGATGCGTCTTTTCCGTGACAACGCATCCTGGCGCGCATCTTTTGAGCATATTCCATATTTTTCTTAGTTGTACGCGACCGCTTGAAGCCATTCAGGCGGCGATGGCTCTTGGTTCATCCAGCATGTTGCGCCCCGCCTTGGGTTTTTTGACGGATCTTACTTGCACATAGGGTTGATGATCATCTGCATTTTTCTTTTCCAGGCCTTCGGCTCCAATATCTCCCCGGCGCACCGCTTCAACGGCTTCATCCCATTCTTGTTTCGTCTCTTCACAGATTTCGTTGAAGAAAACCTCAACTCGCTGTTTGAAGGTCGTGAAATCGTCGGCATCCTCCGCCATGTCGAACAGGACGGACGTGTAGGTCCGCCGGAAGATGGAGAATGCCTCATCCTCGTTTTGTCCGGTCGCGGCGATGCCGCCCGGCTGCACACCGTACATCCATGTGGAATCGTCCTCTTTCATCCCGAGGAGCGTTCCCATCATTCTTATATCCGCTACGAAGCCGTTTCCTTCCACCTTGTCTACAAAGGTAAAAAAGAACGGAAACGTGCTCATGTCACCCTCCTTTGCGGTTAGCTGAACTTGTGCAAGATATATCTCACACAGCCACACCCTATCTCATAGGGTGCAATGATTCTTCATATCTTGCCATAGATCGCTAAAATCTCAACCTGCCTGAGCACCCCCTTCACTCGATCCGCTCCTCGAGCTTGCGTGTCGCTTCCTCGACGATTTCGCACACATTTTCCATAATCTCGGGGTGCTCGCGGAACGACTCGCGCACCTCTTTCACGATCGCCAGCTTGGCGGCGGCGAAGCCGTCCTCGTACTGGAGCCTCAGCTTCTCGGCCGATATACGGCTGCGCTCGAGCCCGTTCACCATCCGGGCGAGTTTCTCCGGCGTCAGGCCCTCGAAGGATTCCTTCCCCATCTGCGAGACGGCCTCGACCGCCTGGGTCATCAGCATCCGCCGCGCGGCCGCGGCCACCTTCTCGCCCGGGTCCCTGCCCTCGCCATCGTACGCCATGACTTCCTCGATCAGCTCATCCACCATGGCTTCCACCCGCTTTGTCTTGCGGATGCCCTCTAGCAGGCGATTGTTGCGCGTCCCGATGGAGCCGAGCGTTATCTTCTCCCCGGTCTCCTTCTCGAAAGCCTCGGCCACTTCCTGGTAGGTCTTCCCCTCAGCGAGCATGGTATCGACGATTTTCTCCGCGCCATATTCCACTACTTTCGATCTGCGCCCCCGCCTCCTCTCCATTACAGATCCCCCACGAGGATGTCCGGCGAGGCGGATACGGCGCCTTCGAGCAGGCCGCGCCCCTTGCGGGTCAGGTGCGCCTCGTAATCCGTCAGCAGGCGGCCGAAGCCGCCCGGGGTGCGCTTTTCCACCAAGCCCCGCACGGCCAGATCGTCCACGAAGGCCTCGAGCGTCTCGCGGCTCAGGGGCGCGCCGTCCTCATGATGGCCCGCCTCGCGCAGCGCGCTCCAAAGGAGAAGGCTCCCCACGCTCGATTTCTCCTGAAATGCATTCTGGTAATAAAGCGTCTTCAAAATGTCGCCGCGCAGGACGCGGGCCGCCAGTTCGTTCACGATAAGACACCTCCTCGATAACTTTCATTCCGGCGCGCCGGACGCCATCCGCCGTAAGCCAGGCCTCTTCCACCCACTGAAACATCTCCTCGATGACTTTCACCCTGAAATGCCAAACATCCCCCCGCGCGCGGGGATACCCGGCAGTATAGAAGGCGGCGCGGGTTCGGACGGCGCAGAAAATGCGGGCAAATGCGGGGCCTTTGCATTGAGAAAAAGACTTGCGGGTTGCACAATGCCGCCCGAGGAGGACGTACGATGCGCTCCAGCGCGCCGACAACCGCCGCACTCGCCATACTCGCGCTATGGTCCCTGGGACTTTCAGTCGCGCCGGCCTTCGGCCACGGGGAGGAGGAAATCCTCCTGTTCGCCTATCTGGCGGAAGAGCGCAACCTGCTCCGGATCTCGACCGCCATCGTGGGCGGCATCATCCTGGCGATGGGCGCCTTCATCACCCAGCAGTCGCGCGCCGAGGCGAGGGAGAGCGACCGGGCCGAATTCACGGGCTTCCGGGTGATATTGCCGGGGCTGCTCGTCACCTGCCTTGGTGCCGGCGTGCTGTTCACGGCCGCCTTCATCCTGCCCGAGCAGATCAAGATCGTGCACGACCACCCCCTGGAGCACGTCGAGACGAAAACCACGAAAAAAAGAAGCGGCCCGTGAGGGTCGGGCATCCCCAGTGGAATGCCCGATGAAAAAGGCCCTCGCCGGGAATTGAACATTGTCGTCATTCCGGCGAAAGCCGGAATCCAGGGAATTTGTTAATCACTTGGCAATCCTTGAAATGCCGTCGTTCCTGTTTGTAGGGGTCGCGTATACGCGACCCTGCCTTTTCGCCTTCACAATGCGGGTCGCATAATATGCGACCCCTACACTCCCTCCGGCAAGGCGGTATCCCATCGCCGTCATGCCAGCATTGCGGGGGTTATTCAACAACCCCCCAATCCTTCCCTGCGCAAGCGTTTCTCACTTCGCCTTTCCCGTGAGTTTCTCGACGGTGCGAAACGCGCCCAGACCCAGCATCCCCAGAGTGAGTTCGAGAAGTCCCTCCGCCGAGACGGGATAGGGCGCGAGCTCGCCGCTCAATAGCACCTGCCGCGTCCAGAGCCACGCGCCGAGCGCGTATTGGGGGATGAAATAAAAGGCGAGCGATACCCCGCAGGTCCACAGGATGAACGGCCTGCCTCCTGCGACGAACGCGCTGCGGTGGGCGGCCTCTATCTTGTTGATCTCGTTCTGGGCCTCTAAGGGCCGCATCATCAGCTTCTGCTTGATCGCCTCGGCTGCGCGCCGCTCATCGGGCGTTTCGACGAACCTGTCGATGACGTTGGCGACGCCCTCCGCCGCCGTGACGACGCCGCCGCCGATGAGTTTTTCCAAAAAGGCCATCACGCGCTCCTCATGCTATCGGCGACCCTGCCCGCCCGCGCGGGGAGGTCCCTCGCGTAAACCGAATCGAGCGCCTCCGATGCCGCGCGCGCATAATCGCCCTCGGCGAGCGCGGCCCACATCTTCCTGAACCCCAGAAGGTTCGGCACGCCCATGTTGTAGGCCATGTTCAGGACGGCGCGCCGTGCTCCGGGCCTCAGATTCTCGTACACCTCCCCCACACGCGAGTTTTCGAGTTCGCGCCCCATCAGAGACAGCCGATGCCGGAGGAGCAGTTCGGCTTCGGCTTCCGATATCCCGTCTTCGAGCAGCGTTCCGTAGCCGATGGTCTTCTTGCTCCTGGCGTCGAGATAGACCACCGGCACGAAACCCTCCTCGCGCTTGATCTCCTCTACGAGTTCGTCGGTGAGCATGATTTCTCCTCATTCACAAGCGAATCCCCGGCTTTGGCCACCTGTTGCAGGACGCGCAGGAGCGCCGCCGCGCCCTTGCGCGCGCCCGAGCGTTGCGCATAAGCCTGACCCGAGGCCAAGACCCGTCCGTTCCTCGCACGAACGCGGAAGCGATGCCGACCGGATCTGTCCCGGAAAATCTCGACGGGGCGATGCTTCGCGTTCTTTACGGCCGCCATACATAACCCCCCAGGAAAAAGCCCAGGCTCACGAGAAATACGCCCACGGCGATGAGGCGCAGGACGGTATGTTTCTCCTTCGCCCAGCGCCACAGGAAGGCGTCCGTTCTTTTTTCGATTTCATTTTTCTCTGACATGACTCTCCTCTCTTTCCGGTAGCGATATCCCGCGCGCCGCCCGTGGGCGATGCGCCTCGACGTGAGAGATTCTAGGCCTTGATCCCGCCGGGCCGATGACGGAAAATGCGGGCAACTGCGGGGTGATGCACGTTCGCCCGCACGCGACAGGAAAAGAACGCATTCCCCCGCGCCGGATGCGCCTCTCGACACCTTCATTCGAGACGCGCGAGGGGCGTTTGAACCCGTTAAGAAGACGATGCGCCAAGCAGCGCATGCCGCCAAGCACAGGAGATGAACCATGAAAAAACTGACCGCCACCCTCCTCATCGCCGTATTCAGCCTGGGACTCGCCGGGTGCCGCACCGATGGAAGCATGGACAAACAGACCGGCGGAGCGATTCTCGGCGGAATCGCGGGCGGTCTGATCGGCTCGAAGGTCGGCAAGGGCCGGGGCCGCAAGGCGGCGACCTTCGCAGGCGCGGTTCTCGGCGCCCTCGTGGGCAGCTCCATCGGAGCGCAACTCGACGAGCGCGACCGCCTGCTGATGGGGCGCAACACGCAAAAAACCCTCGATCGCGGCAAGACGAACGTGGCCGGCGCATGGGTGAACCCCGACACGGGCAACCGGGGAACCATTACGCCCAAGCGCACCTACCGGGTGCAGAGGGGCTCGACCACCCGCTATTGCCGCGAGTTCCAGCAGACCATCACCGTGGGCGGCAAGACCGAGCGCGCCTATGGCCGCGCCTGCCGGCAGCCCGACGGAAGCTGGAAAATCGTCAACTAGGCCCGCGCCGCTCAAGGAATATCATTCGGTTTCGCCGGTGAGGTGCGTCTCATGAAGAAGCGGATCTACGCGAGCGTTGCGTTCATGTTCTTCGTATCCGGTTGCGCGGGTTCGGGGCCCAACCCGGTGGCGCGCTTCACGCCTGCCGATGAGAAGCGAAACTGCGCCTCGCTCAAGTCGGAAATCAAGGCCATCAAGAAGGACATCGCGAAAAAGACGAGCGAGCGAACCGACAAGACATACAAAAACCTCACCCTGGGCGCTGCAGGCGTATTCCTGGTCGTTCCGTGGTTCTTCATGGACTTGAAGGGCAAGGAGGCGGCAGAGACCGAAGCGCTCGAACGCCGAAACGCCGCATTACGCCGGGTCGCTTTCGTCAAGGGCTGCAACGAGCCGCTTCCCATCCTCACGCATCAGAGAAAGCCCAAAACGGGAGAAAAAGCGAAATAGACGCAAGCGCGGTTCGCGCCCCCCTTTCTGCTTTGCCTTACACCTTTGAAATATATTCGCCGCCGTACTACAGGGGTCACGTCATGCCCAGAAACAACTCAAATAATCTTTTCATCAAGTCAATCTTCATCGCCGCCTTGATGCTCAGTTCAGTAAGTATCCCTCGCGCGGACGCCAGAGAATGCACCTATGGCCCCTACACGGGGCGCTGCCGTGACATCGGGCTCATGCGCTCGGTCAAGCGCGACGCGGAAAAACGCGCCTCCGCGCGCTCCATCCTCTGGGTGGAGGCGGGTTATCTCTCGGCTGACGAGGCGAGCGATCTGCACCAAAAGATTGACGCCGGGGTCGAGGCCGTCGAGAAGTTTCTGGGATTCAAGTTCTCACGCGAGGCCTACGGGCAGGAGAAAATCGAGTTCTTCGTCCACAGCCGGCGCGCGCCCTCCCACACCATCACGGCCTACAGCCCGCGAAAATACATGCACCCAGTGGTGTTTCTCTTCTACGCCAAAGGAAAGAGAACGCCCTATCTCCACGAGACGGTCCATATCATCGCCTGGGACTGGAACACGCTCTGGCTCAAGGAAGGCCTGGCCGTTCACCTGAACGACCGACTGGGCGGCTACGCCGCTTTTCCCAATTTCGGGGAATCGGTGGATGAGTTCGCGGGCCGGGTGCTCAGGCGCGAGTTCCCGCCCGCTACGAACGCGCTCGACCTTGTGGGCGAGAACGGGATTCCCCGGTTCGAGAACAGGGCCGTGCGGCGCATGTTCTACATTCTCTCGGGCTCTTATGTGGCCTATCTCCTGCGCGAGTGGGGGGTGAAAAAGTTCATGCGCGTCTACGCCGCCAAGGACGCGGAGGCCACGATACTAAAGGAAACGGGAAAACCCGCCTGGCAGTGGAAGGAGACGTGGCTGGGCGGGTTGAGGTAGGTCAATCCCTACCGGGGAGGGTGGGATTGTGAGTATCGAGAGTGGAATTGCGAATTCACCAAAAGAAAAGCCCCCCGGATTTCCCGAGGGGCTTTATTTCATATCGGGCCTCTCTGCTAGAAGCCGGGGTCCTCGTCATGTGTGTGGAGCATCGCTTGGTCTCCTTTCAGCGGCCAGGTAATTACAAAACCACCTAAGTGATTGAAGTATCCCATTTCCGAGATAGATTTTCAAGACCCTTGTATAGTCGGTTTCCCCTTCGGTTTCTCAGGTCTGCAATCCATGGCTCGAATACGTCATAATAGCGTAAGACATTTGTCTGGAACAATTCGCGGATGATGACTTCATTGACAAAGCCTTTTTCGACCAACACCGCCAAGTCTTCGAGATAATTCAAAACATTCGTTATGTTCAATTCGAGAATTTCATCATCCTTGATTTTATCTTGTATAATCCTCAGCCTCTCCTCCCTCGGCTTGGCGGCTATGGGTTTTATCAGCCCGATGACGGCTTTTTTCGAGTCGAAAAAACTTGCGGTGTTCCATTCAGAGGTAAGAGACATCGTGCGGGTCATTTGCTCGGATTCCACATTCGCATAAACGCTTTGGGCGATATAAAAGGCGCTGACAATTGCGGCTGCGGCGCCAACAGCAATGGCGATAAACGTCGCCAACTCCTTATGAGCAGGCAAGAAGAAATAGACACCTACAATCACACCGACGAAGATAAAGGCAACCACGCCAATATGAACCGTGAACCTGCGCTCGAATTTAAGATTGAAATCGAATGCCTTGGAAAATTCTCTCGCCATTTGCGAACCCTCACACGGACACAACCATCCGCCAACAAATTCGGGTCCTCTGGCAACTCGTTTGAGTGGTTAATCGTGCGTCAACTATACCTTTTTCGTCCGAAATCTCAACCTCACCTGATTGCTCCTGCCCAATAGCGATGGAATGGATTGTTGCTCCCTATCCATCAGCCACAACTCCACCTTGAGCAGTTGCAACCCCTCCCTCATCAGCCGCAATCCCTCCTTGATCAGTCGCAATCCCTCCCTGATCAGTCGGGATTGACTACTCCCGCATGCCGCCGAACTTCCATTCCAGATCGAGCGGGAAATCCTCCGTCATCTTCTCGACATAGGCGAGGACATCCTCGCGGCGGAAGCGCGCGCTCTTGAAGGAGGGGTGGTTCCCGGGCTGCCGGACGCCCGCACGCGGTGGCGGGCGGCGCAGGTAGACGGGCCGGAGGCAGGGCGCGTCGCTCGCGCAGTCCTCGGCGATAATGGCGTCGAGCGTGCGGTAGCTCTTATAACCGAGCACCCTGGCGAGCATGGGCTTGGTGAGAAACGCCTCTTCCTCGAGAATGCGGCGCGGGGTTCTCGGATCGAGCGGGGCGTGTTTCGTTCGCCTCTTGCGCCGCTTGCCCGCAGTCGTCTTGTCGCGGGGCTTTCCGGGCGGCATCAGACGAGCGCCTCTGTGAGCGGCGTGAGAGATACGTCGCGGCGGCGGGTTCTCCTGGCCCTGATGAGGGCGTCGGCGCGGGCGCGGGCGGATTCGACGTTCGGGAAGATGAGGCTTACGCTTCTCTCGCGTGCGAGGTCGCGGTAGACGAGAAGCGCCGCCTCTTCGGGGACGCCGAAGCCCTCGTCCACCAGATCGGCCGGCGTGCGCTCATGGGTTCCGATGAAGGAGACGGCCTCGTTCATGACGACGCCCCTCCCGGGAACAGATGTGGCGCACTGCCGATGCGGCGCAATAAAAACCCGGATGACCCGCGCGGTCTTGAAGTTGCGATGGTCTCGGAGGGGGGCGCCTCGCGGGCGGTTCGAGACGCCGCGTTCGGTGGGGAAGAAGGTGGGGTATTGCGGGACGGATCATCCGGGCGAAGCGAATTTCCGAAAATATCGATTAATAATTGTCATGAAACCGTTGACCACGCAATGATACGATTGACTCCGTTTGTCTACGATAACTGATTGTTAATAATACCATATTTCTGTTATTCCCCACCCCGATCCCCCTTGCGCTTTCGTCAAACATATGCTCTGATACCCTCCTGTTTGATGCCGTACGTATGCGATTTGATTACATATTTCAGGAGGCGGGATGCCAAAGCGAAGCGAACTCAAGCTCACCAAGCGCACCGTCGACGCGCTCGAGGCCGACGGGAAGGACGTCCTCTTCTGGGACCGGGAACTGGCGGGCTTGGGTGTGCGCGTCCACACCACGGGCCGGAAGACCTGGGTGGTGCAATCGAGGGGACCCGGGGGTCCCAAGCGCGTGACGCTCGGCCGCCACGGGGAACTGACCGTCGACGAGGCCAGGAAACAGGCCGCCCGCCTCATCGATCGCATCAAGCGGGGCGAGGATTTCAGCGCTGCGGCGCCCGAGGCGGAACCCACCGTGGCGGGACTCGCCGAGCGCTTCATGCGCACCCACGTGGAGCGGCATCTCAAGCCGGCCACCGCCTCGGCATACCGCACGGTGCTCGACAAATACATCCTGCCCGCCCTGGGCGGGATGGCGCTGGAAGAAGTCGGCGGGGCGGAAGCCACGGCGCTCCATCACAGGCTCAGGGACACGCCCGCCCGGGCCAACGCGGCCGTCCATCTGCTCTCGCGGATGTACACCCTTGCCGAGGCGTGGGAGCTGGTCCCGCCCGGGCGGAACCCCTGCCTCTCGGTGCGCCGCTACAGGACGCGCAAGAGGGAGCGGTTCCTGACGCCTGAGGAATACCGGCGCCTGGGCCGTGCGCTCAGGCAAGCGGAGGACGAGATATGGCCGCCCGCGGTCGCGGCCATCCGGCTGCTCGTCCTGACCGGGTGCCGCAGGGGCGAGATACTGAGCCTCGGGTGGGACGACGTGGACCGCACGGCGGGGGACCTGAGATTAAGGGACGCCAAGGCGGGTCCCCGGATGGTCCCCCTGACGAGGCCCGCCCTCAGGGTATTGGACGCCATCCCCCGCTCCGGGGACAATCCCTGGGTGATCGCGGGCCAGAGGCCCGGGAAGCGCCTGACGGGCCTGCACCACTACTGGCGGCCCATAAGGGAGCGGGCGGGGCTCTCAGACGTAAGGCTTCACGACCTCAGACATTCATTTGCGTCGAGGGCGCTGGCGCTGGGCGAAAGCCTCTACACGATCGGAAAACTGCTCGGCCACACGAGCGTGGCGACGAGCGCGCGCTACGCACACCTGATGCGAGAGGCCGAGAGGGAGGCGGCGGTACGGGTGGGCGGGAGTATCGGGATTCACATCACCAACGGGAGGGCCGGGTGAAGATGGCGAAGACGAAATACGGGACGCTTTCCAACCGCGCGGTCGCGAAACTGAAAGTGGAGAAAGACACGGTCTTCTGGGACCGGGAACTCACCGGCTTTGGGGTGCGGGTATATCCCACGGGGAGCAAGGTGTATATCGCGCAGGCGCGGGGTCCTGAAGGACCCAAACGCGTGGCGGTGGGCCGCCACGGGGTGATCAACGCCGATGAGGCGAGGAAGCGCGCCGCCCACATCATCGCGAGGATCAAGGCGGGCGAGGAGGCGGTTCCCGAACCGATGAAGCCTGCGGGAGGCCCCACGGTGAATGAGGTGTGCGCGCGCTACCTCGCCGAATACGTCTCGGTGCGGTGCAAGCCGGCCACCGCCGCGCTCTACCGCTCGGTGATCAACCGCCACGTCCTGCCAGCCCTGGGCAGGGCGCCGATCGCTGCGCTCTCGCGCGCGCAGGTGGCGGAGTTCCACGAGAGCCTGTTCGAGACGCCCGCGGTGGCGAACATGGCGCTCCGCACCCTCTCCTCGATGTACCGCCTGGCCGCGGGCTGGGGAATGGTTCCCGAGGGAACCTCGAACCCCTGCAAGGCCCTTGTGAAATACCCCGAGCGCAGGCGCGAGCGGTTCCTGACGGATTCGGAGTTCACCCGGCTGGGACGCGCACTCGAGGATGCGGAGGCTGCGGGCGACGCCTCCGCGTCCGCGGTGGCGGCGATCAGGCTCCTGGCCCTTACCGGGTGCCGCAGGAGTGAGGTCCTCAAGCTGCGCCGGGAGGATGTAGCGCTCGATGCGGGGGAGCTCAGGCTGCCCGATTCCAAGACGGGCGCGCGAGCCGTCCCCTTGCCGCCTGAGGCGGTCGAGCTTCTCGCGGGCCTCCTTGGCGCCCACGACGGCCCCTGGGTCATACCGGGCAGGAAGCCTGGGACGCATCTTGTGAACATCGACGAGGCCTGGCGAACCGTCCGCGAGCGCGCGGGCCTCGGAGACGTGCGGCTGCACGACCTGCGCCACTCGTGGGCCTCGCGGGCGCTCGCGCTCGGCGAGGGACTCCCCGTGATAGGGAAGCTCCTGGGCCACAGCAAGATGGAAACGACGGCGCGCTATGCGCACCTAGCGCGCGATTCGGCGCAGGAAGCGGCCGAGCGGGTCGCCGGGAGCATTGAGGAGGACATACTAAACTGATCTTGCGCTTCAGGAGCGTCGCCGGGGCCACAGCTCGACCGACTTGCCCCGAACCACTTCACTCCTTTGATTCAGGGCGAATACCGTAAAAAATGAAAATCACCGGGGCGGCATGTTTCCCTTTGTACGGGTTTTTCTTTCGGCGTCTCTCCCCCTACGCGCTTGTGGCCCTGTTTGGGGATTGGGGGAGGGGCCGGGGGCCCATTCGCTCCCGGCGCAACACGAAGGGAGTCCCGGGGTACGACGAGAAGCCCGCGGATACGGGCAATTCCCGGAAGAAGAAGCCGGGTAGTTCGACATGGCTGCCTCCAGGACGCCGCCCCTCCCGGCGGGTCGGCGGAGTGAACCGCCTATATTCATTTCTATTCGCGACCCTTTCCGAGAAAGGAGGTCGAAAGGAGCCGGGAGGAGCGACTCGCCGCTTTCCCCATAAAACGTCCACACGAGAAGAAAAGGACGCAACAATAAAAGCGGCTTGTCCGGCCGATGATTTCCTGTCGCCGGCGGCGAACGGGCTCTTCCCGTATACCACGACTCCATGAAAACCGGCAAAGTCCACCGAAGGCGAAGCCGCGCCGGCCCGGTGGTTGTCCGTGTCCGGGGGCCGGTGATAAGTTTCGTTCCATTCAACGTGTCATATCAATTATTCATCTCATGTTTTCACCCTGACGGAGCGCGGGAGGAGTCCCTTGACGAAGATCGACATCATCAACCATGTGTCCGACGATACGGGTCTCAGCAAAGCCAGGACCGAAGAAGCCTTCGATGCGATCATCGACGCCGTCAGGGAATCCCTCGTGAGAGGCGAGACCGTCATACTGAGGCGCTTCGGCTCCTTCCATGTGAGGCAAAAGAACGCCCGCATGGGGCGCAACCCGAAGACGGGCCGGGAAGCGCCCATCAGCGCCCGCAGGGTCGTGAGTTTCAAGGCGGGACGAAACTTCAAGGGAGCGGTGAACGGCGAAGGGATGAAATTCTATTGATTCGCCGGTTCGGAGGTCGAGAAGGACCAGGCCGGCAACGTCCGCATCCGTCGCAAGGCCCCGCGCCGCCTCAGCCTGAGCAGCGGCGAAGCCGCGTATCGAAGGTCGGCCCCGACTGAGGAAGGAGGGCCTGAGCCCGTCGAAGGGCGGAACTCGCGCTCCATCCTTTGATACGGCGCTAACGGGTTTGTTGAAAAAGCCCCCCTGACAAGGGGGGGGGTAAAAGCGATGTCCCCCCGACGAGGGGTTTTTCAACAACCCCGATAGGGGCAGACTGGGGAGACAGGACATGAGCGCACGCAGAAGGAGGATTTGACGCCCTGGCGGCGGGTGCGTTCAAGAACGCTTATACCGAAACCCGGGCAGGCGAGGGCAAAAGAGCCTCGGCCTGCCCCACGACGGATTCCAGAAAACTCTCATCGGGGGAGACGCACGACAGCACACTGAGGCCGAGAAACAGACCGAGCAGAGACTTCGCCGTCTGCTCCGGATCGACTTCCGGGGAAATCTCTCCACAAGCCTGGCCCCGCTCGATGGAAGCGCAGAAGAACTTCGCCATGCCGGCGAAGGCGTCGGCAACCAAAGAAGCCACCTCCTCATCGTGCGCCCCAAGCTCCAGGGCGACGTTGACTTCGAAACAACCCTCTCGCGAACCTCCTTCCAGCGCGACGGAGGCGGCAGCGCCGAAAACGGCCAGCACCGCCCCGCGCGGCGAGTCTTCCTTTTCGAGTTCTGCAATCGGCTCTGCGCGATGGAGGCGGTCATAATGGCGGAGCGCCCGGTAGAACATCTCACGCTTGTCGCCGAATGCGTGGTATAAACTGCCTCGAAAGAGACCCGTCGCCTTCTCGAGATCCAGGATCGACGTCGCCGAATAGCCGTGACGCCAGAACTGCCTCATGATTTTCGTTAAAACCTCGTCCATCTCGTACTTTGGCATTTTCCCCACGGATCCTCTCTTCGTCCGCTCGGTGAAACATGGAATTCATTCGCATGCCACATAGCGGTTTGGCGGTTCCAATCATCACCACGAGTCAAAACATATCACACGAAAAATCCGATTTCACAAAAATCGCACCCCATCGGCGCTTTTTCAACAGCCCCATGATTTGCAGGCTCCCGGGCCACGGCAAGCTGGAAACGACGGCGCGCTACGCGCATCTCGCGCGCGATTCGGCGCAGGAGGCGGCCGAGCGAGTCGCGGCGAGCATCGCCGAAGACATGCTGCAGGGCGCCGGGCGCAACTGCCAGCAAACCCGTTCGATGATGGATGCGGTTTTCCTATAACTCCATCCCTCGATCCGATCGGGTCTTCTCCATCGCCGGCGTCCGCCGCTCCAATGCCTGCGTCGCTTCCCTCGACTTCTCCGCCCCGATGCTCTCCGCCTTGCCCGCACCTATCGCCTCGAGCGCCGCGATGCGCTCCCCCGTCGCGGCTTCGAGCCGCTTGCGCAGGGCCTTCGCGTCGTCGGTCACGAGTTCCGCCCGGTCCCGGGCGCGGCTGATCTCGACGTAGAGCGTCTTCTGGTTGGTGAGGTCGGGGTGGTTGGTCTCCATCGCGGTTATCACGGTATCGACCGTCCGGCCCTGGAAGGCGTGGACGGTCGAGGCCCAGGCGCGGTCGACGTGGCGAAGCTGCGGGTCGCCGCGGGTCATGCCGATCGTGCGCCCGTCCTCGACCTGGAAGGTGA
>MKWU01000267.1_pt1 | contig 98542 bp, 78 predicted proteins | sample 809101 | NCBI WGS metagenome assembly MKWU01 (sample SAMN05860141, study PRJNA318959) | sponge metagenome | host: Aplysina aerophoba | place: Slovenia: Piran, Adriatic Sea, Gulf of Piran | collected 2013-05-07
CCACTTCGTGCCCACCTCGTCCTCGTGGCTGAATCTCGTCGAGCGCTTCTTCTCCGAACTCACGCAGCGCCAGCTCAAACGCCTCGCCGTCCACAGCGTCGGCCAGCTCGTCCACGCGATCACGTCCTACATCGACGACAGGAACCGCGCCCCGAAACCCTTCGTCTGGACCGCCACCGTCCGCGATATCCTGGCCGAGGTCAACCGTGCCAACACCGCTTTAGCGGCACTACACTAGCATCTAGTCTAGCAGTCCGGCTCAGCGAATATCAGACTGCTGATTCGTACGCTTCGGGGTCGGTGTGTCCACATAGTCTCCCCTCATCACCCCATCCACACATCCTCCAGCACAGTAACCAGCTCGCTAAACTCCTCCCCATCCACCGTCAACGTCAGCCGATACGTCCCCGGCTCCGCCACCGGCGCCTGAGGCCCACCAAACCCGCCGCCGGTAGCCTCCTCCGGCACATTCCCCCGCAGATCCCACTGCACCCGGTTGATCCCCTCATCCGCGGTGGCCTCCAAGTCCCGAAACACCTCCCCGGTCACCACCTCGGTGATGGTCAACGTCATATCACCCGCATCCACATCATCCCCCAGCCAGTAGTGAATCGCCGTCCCCGGCTGCGCGTTGTCCCCCCGCAGCACCTTGTCGCCTGTCACTGAGCGCGAACGCATCCGGTTCTGCTTCCAGGCCACCGCCTCCCGCGGCGCGAACAGGAAGGCGTCCTGCTCCATCACCTCGAATGTCAGCTGCTGCAGCGGCGTGATGTCGTCCATGACCATCACGCTCCGCCCGTGCGTGGCCAGCACCAGGTCGTTGTCCCGGGGATGCACCAGCACGTCGTCGATGCGCACCACCGGGAGCCCGGTCATGAAGCGGTGCCAGCTCCCGCCCTCGTCGAGCGAGACGAAGAACTCGAACTCGGTCCCCGCATACAGCAGGCTCCGGTTGCGCGGATCCTGGCGCACGGTATTGACGTTGCCATATTCCGGCAGGTTCGACGTGATATTCTCCCAGCTGGCGCCATAGTCGCGCGTGACATAGACGTATGGCGCGAGATCGCCGCTCTTGTGCCCGTCCACGGAGGCGTAGGCCGTGCCCGCGTCGAAATGCGAGGCCTCGATCCGCGAGATGTAGTAGCCCTTCGTCCCTCCGGGAATGTTCTCTCCCACCTCCCTCCAGCTGGCGCCGCCGTCCCGGCTCACCTGGAGGTTGCCGTCATCGGTGCCCATCCACAGGAGCCCCGGCACCAGCGGCGACTCGGTGAGCGACACGGCCGCGCCCCACGAGCTCACGCCGTCGTTGCGCGAGAGGATGCACTCCTGGCCGCGGTCCATCTGGTTGCAGCGGGGCAGGGCGTTGGCCCGGCCCATGAGCTCGATCATGTCGCGGTCCGTGTTCCTCGACAGATCCGGGCTCATCGTCCAGGTCTCGCCCCGGTCCATCGACGTGAAGAAGCGGTTCCCGCCCGCGTGAACGACCTCGGGGTTGTGCGGCGAGAGGATGAAGGGCGTGTTCCAGTTCCAGCGGATCTCGGTGTCGCGATCGGGCATGGGCACGATGTTCGACGAGGGATTGTTCTCGCTCGGCGCCCGCGGCCGGATGCTGACCTGCTCGCCGGTCGCGAGGCTCAGGCGGCGGATGTTGCCGTTCTGGGACTCGGAATAGACGACGGTGTGATCGGTGGGATCGACCGCGGTGTAGAAGCCGTCGCCGCCCCCGACCCGGTACCAGTCCTCGGAGAGGATCTCGCCGGTCCGGACCGCGCTCGGGCCGCACCAGCTGCCGTTGTCCTGGAGCCCGGTGCAGACGTAGTACGGGCGCCGCATGTCCACGCTCGCGTGATACGGCTGGCCCACGTCCCAGCGCCGAAGCGCCTCCCAGGTCTCGCCCTGGTCGTAGCTGACGTCCACAGCGCCGTCGTTGCCGAGGATGATGTGGTCGCTGTCCTCGGGGTTGATCCAGAGCGCGTGCTGGTCCACGTGTCCATAGCCGTCCAGCACCTCGAAGGTCTGCGCCCCGTCGCGCGACTTGTGCACCCTCTGGTCGACGACGTAGACGATGTCCGGGTTCGCCGGGTCGACGCGGATCTGGCTGAAGTACATCGGGCGCCCATTCTCGTTCGAGCGGAACTCCCAGCTCATGCCCTTGTCGTTCGAGCGCCAGATACCGTTGTACTGGGGATCGGGGGGCAGCGCGTCCTCGTCGTCCAGGCGCTCCCACTCGGCCCGCTCCTCATCCGTGAGAGGCTCTTCGTTGTCCGCCGCGACCTCGATCTGGGCGTAGAGGACGTCGGCATCGGCCGGCGTCATCGCAAGCGCGACGCGCCCCATGGTGCCGCGCGGGAGGCCGTTGCCGCTCAGACGGATCCAGCTGTCGCCGCCGTCGTCCGAGCGCCAGATGCCGCTTCCGGGCCCTCCGCCCACGAAGCAGCACGACGTCCGGCGCCGCTGATAGGTGGCCGCGAAGAGCGTGTTGGGGTTGGAGGGGTCGATGACCAGGTCGGTGGCGCCGGTGTCCTCGTCGATGCTGAGGACATGGCTCCAGGACCGGCCGCCGTCGGTGGTCTTGAAGACACCGCGCTCCGGGTTGGGGCCGAACAGGTGTCCGTTGGCCGCGACCCAGGCCACGTCCGCGTCGTCGGGATGGGCGATCACGCGCGCGATGGATTGCGTCTCGCGCAGCCCCACGTGCGTGAAGCTCTTGCCGCCGTCCTCGGACTTGTAGACGCCGTCCCCGAACGACGAGCTCTGCCGGTTGTTGGCCTCGCCGGTCCCGACCCAGACGACGTCCGGGTTCGATGGCGCAACCGCGAGCGCCCCGACCGAGTGCGTCCCGTAGCTGTCGAAGATGGACTCGAACGTGGTCCCGTTGTTGGTCGTCTTCCACAGCCCGCCGGTCGCGAACCCCACGTAGTAGGTGTGCGGGTCGTCGGGATGCACGGCCAGATCGTCCACCCTGCCACCCTGCCCGTACGGCCCGATCGACCGCCATGAGAAGGGGCGCAGCAGCGGGTGGTCGGAGGCGTTGACGGGGGTGTCGGCGTCCTGGGCCGCAGCGTTGCCGGGGAGCAGCACCTCGAGGGCGAGCAGCATGAGCCCAAGGAGCAACGCATGAACGAGGGCGAGCGAGCGAGCGCCACCCAACGGCACGCCGGCCCTTGAGGGCAGGGGATACGGCGAGCGTGCTGAGACGAGTGAGCGTGCCTGGGTCGGCGAAGGTGCGGAAGGGAGCCGGGCGGCGGACATGGCGACCTCTCGGAGCAAGGACGAAGCAGCGGTACGAACCGTCTCTGTAAGAGTAGGGAGCAAGGGCTCATCCGGCCATGAGAGCCGGCGCATCCTCCCGCTCCTCTCCCTCGCCTTCGGATGCCGCGGATCGAAGCGTCGGGGCGTTGATAGCGGACGCGTCCGCGACCCAGGGGAACAGTCGGAGCCGTTTGCTACGAGCTAGCTCATCCGCCGCTTTGGCCCCCATATCGCCGCAACAACTCCGCCAGGTTCGCTCGGTTTCCCGACTCCGCCCAATCCAGCGGAGTCCGGCCCGTAGAGTCCTGAATGTTCGGATCAGCACCGGCCTCAAGCAGCACTTCTACTGCCGCAAGGTTGAAGCCCCCCGCGGCTGCGGCGAAATGCAGAGGGGTCGCCCCTTCAATCGGCTCCCCTCTAATGAGTTCCATGACTACTCCCTCGTTGAGGTCGGCGCCGGCCGAGATCAGGGAGCCCGTAACCTCCGTGACGGCGTTGAAGACCGAGCTATGCAGTGCACCGGAGAGGTCCGCGCCTGCCGCGATCAGGATCGACACAATCTCCAGGACCCCTGGACCTTCATTGTAGCGCGCTGCGCGACTCAGGGAGTCCCTTAGATCGGCCCCGGCCCGCACAAGCACGTCTACTACCGCCGGGTTATCCTGGTAAAACGCGGCAATCTGGATAGGCGTGCCATGCTGGCCGATCCAATTCCCGCTCTCATCGTAAGTTGGCGGTGGTCTCCAATTGACGTCAGCCCCAGCCCGGATCAATGCATCCGAGACATCGGCGTTCGCATTGAACCGTGCTGCCATGTGCAGTGGCGCGTATCCCCAACGGCAAACTTCGTTTGGCCGAGACCCTCCATCCAGCAAGGCCTGGATCACCGAGGAGTTCTCGTTGCGCTCCACCGCGACACACAGGACCGTGTCATCATCGTTGTTGCGCGCGTCCGGTCGGGCTCCCGCGTCGATCAGCGTGCGGATAACTGCGGGATCGTCGGAAAAGGATCCCGCGAGGTGAAGCGGTGTCTCCCCAGTGCCGTCAGACTTTGTCAAGACGCTCTCACCTGCCTCGATGCAAGCCACGACTTGTTCGGGCGTTACGGTTCGGAAAAACGCAGCCGTGTTCCAGCCGGGAGGGCACGTGACCTGGTTCCCACCTGGAGCTACGGGATCGGTGTCGCCACCGCCGCACCCGGCTACCAATCCGTTAAGAACAAAAGCCACGCCCCCGAGCAGGCTTGGTGGCGCCGGGAAGCCGGGTCTCTGTGCAGGGCGCCGAGAGAAGCCGTGGGCCATTTGTGTCTCCTCATGCTCTCAATCCGATTCGCCGGGTGGAGAGTCGCCGCTTGGACGGCTGGCACGAAACCAGCCACATCCTTTAATTATAGCGGTTTTCCCTGTGTATAAGGTGTGTATAATCAGGCAATCAATGTGGCGATAGTGTGTATGATGGCGGCGCCTCGCTGCGGTTCGCGAGGCGCCGCCGGAGGTCGTATCGCTTGCTTGCGCGACACATGGTATCTTCGCCGCACCCGACGCAACGGCCCGCAAACTCCACGGGAGACCCAACTCCTTGCCCCTCCGCATCCCCCTCACCGTGCTCGCGCTGATGGCGCTGATCGTGCTGGTCGTGCGTCTGCCGTCGGCGGAGGAGTCGGCGGCGTATCCCGATCCGAGCCGCGAGATCCGCCATGTGATCCCGTGGCGCGCGGGCGGCGGAACCGACACCGCCATGCGCGGCTTCATGAGGTGGTTCGAGGAGGAGATGGGGGTGGGGGTGGTCACCGAAAACGTCCCCGGAGGGTTGAGCTCGGTCGGCCTGACCGTCGTCCAGAACGCGCCCGCGGACGGGTACACACTCGGGACCATGACCTACGACGCGCTCACCGTCCAGCTGCTCGGCCTCGCGCCCGTGGACTGGAGGGCGCTCGAGCCGGTGTGCATGGTGACCGAACATCCCAGCGCCCTCATCGTGCCCGCGGAGCGCTGGACGGACCTGGCCGCCTTCGAGGCGGAGGCGCGGGCCACCCCGGCCACTATCGCGGTCGGCAACGTCGGACAGAAGGGGGTGTGGCATCAGCACGCCGCGGCGATGGAGCAGGCGATGGGGGTCGAACTGCGGCACATCCCCTACGAGGGAGGTTCCGGTCCGCAGATCGGCGCGATTCTCGGAGGTGAAGTCGATGCCATCGTTTCCAGCCTTCCGGGAGCGATGTCCTACGCGCGCGCCGGCGAGCTGAGAGTGCTTGCGCTGATGGCGCCGCAGCGGAGTCCGCTGGTGCCGGATGTGCCGACCTTCGCCGAACTCGGCTACGACCTGGAGTACGGAAGCTTCCGCATGCTGATGGCTCCGCCGGGAACCCCCGATGAGCAGCTCGTGACGTTGGAGATCGCCTGTCAGGCGGCCTCCGCATCGCCCGAGTTCCAGGAGTGGGCCCGCGCGGGGGCTGTGGGAGCGACGTGGCGGGGGCGGGCCGACGTGCTGGACTACCTGAATGATCTGGCCCCGCGCGTTGAGCGTCTCCTGGCGGCCCTGGAGGATGCGTGACCATGGTCGTGACCAGCCGTTTGTCAGCCTGGGAGAGGCCGTGAACGGCGGCCAGGCCCTGGTCGGCGTCCTCGAGCACCTGGGCGTCGACACCATCTTCGGCCTGTGCGGCGACACCTCGCTCCCGTGGTACGAGGCGCTGGCCGCGTCGCCGACCATCCGCCACGTGCTCACCCGCGACGAGCGCAACGCCGCCTTCATGGCCGACGCGTACGCGCGACTGAGCGGCAGGGTCGGGGTGTGCGAGGGCCCCAGCGGCGGGGGCGCGACCTACATCCTCCCCGGAGTAGCGGAGGCGAACGAGTCGTCGGTGCCGATGGTGTGTCTCACCTCCGACATCGCCACCACCGAGCGGGGTGTGGGCACGCTGACCGACCTCGACCAGGCCGCGCTGTTCGCGCCCGTGACCCGGCGCGTGTTCTCCCCCACCACCCCCATTGACCTCCCCGGCATGACGCGCACGGCCTTCCGGGAAGCTTCGACCGGCCGCCTGGGCGCCTGCCAGATCGCCCTTCCCCTCGACACACAGGCAGGTTCGGTCCCCGCTTCGGCCGTCCACGGGGACGCGCGCTTCGGCCGCTATCCCGCCGAGCGGGTCGCTCCCGACCCCGACCAGGTGCGCGCCGTCGCCCGCGAGCTCGCCCGCAGCCGCCGCCCCCTGATCGTGGCCGGCGCCGGCGTGCTGCGCTCGGGGGCCTGGAACGAAGTGCGCGAGCTCGCCCGCGCACTCGGCGCCTACGTGGCCACCTCCGTCTCCGGCAAGGGGAGCATCGCCGAGACCGACCTCCGCTCCCTGGGGGTGATCGGCAGCAACGGCGGCCTGCCCTGGCGGCACGACCTGGTGCGCAGGGCCGACGTGGTCTTCTACGTGGGGTGTTCCACAGGCTCCGTGACCACCGAGAAGTGGACCCTCCCCCGTCCGGGCGACGCGCGCTTCGTCCAGCTCGACGTCGACCCGGGCGTCCTCGGGCGCAGCTATCCCCTCGCCGCCGGCATGCGGGCCGACGCGCGCGAGGGCCTCGCCGCACTCACCGCCGAGCTGCACGCCCGGGCGGCCGCCACCCCCCGCCTCGACCCCGCCGGAATCGCCGCCGCCCGCCGGGCCCACAGTGAGCGCGTGGCCGGGCTGTTCGCTTCGGACGAGCATCCCATCCGCCCCGAGCGCCTGCTCGCCGAGCTGCTGCCGCGCCTCCCGGAGCGCGCCGTCATCCTCGCCGACCCGGGCACCCCCTGCCCGTACTTCTCCGCCTGGTGGCGCCTCCCCCGGGCCGGCCGCTGGTTCGCCAGCCCGCGGGCCTTCGGGGCTCTCGGGTACGCGCTTCCGGCCGTGGTCGGCGCGCACTGCGCCCGACCCGACGCGGGTCGCGTCATCGGCGTCATGGGCGACGGCAGCTTCGGCATCTCGGCGGGCGAGCTCGAGACCCTGGTGCGGCTCGAACTTCCGGTCACCCTCATCGTGTGCAACAACGCTGGCTACGGCTGGATCAAGGCGGGCCAGAAGAGCCGCGGCAGCGACTACTTCTCCGTCGACTTCAAGGACTCCGACCACGCCGCCATCGCCCACGCCTACGGTCTGCGGGCGCGCCGGGTGGAAGATCCCTCCGAACTGGGTGCGGCCGTCCAGGAAGCGCTTACCGCTCCCGGCCCGTTCCTCCTCGACGTCGTCACGCAGCCGCTGGAGGAAGCCGACGCCCCGGTCTCGAAGTGGATCGCGTGAGGCGGTGGATTCCTTGCAGCATTGGATCGCGTGAGGGAGCTGGTGTCGTGACGCAGGAGGGGGTCGAGTCCGCCGGAGAAGGACGTGCCTCAGATTCTGCGACCGGCGCTCACGACACCGACGCGATCCCGGTCCGCTCCCAACCCCTCTTTTGTCCGCCAGAAAACGGCATAAGTGACGAACAAAAGAGGGGTCGGCGGGGGAAGGCGAAGCGCCCCGGTCACGGCTTCGAGATCGCCCTCTTCATCTTCGCCCTGGTCTACGGCTTCGGCGCACGCGGGCTGACGGCCTCCGGGGATCCGGACGTCGCACTCGTCCCCATGGGGCTCGCCGCCGCGCTGGCGCTCCTTTCCGCCGGCATCGCGCTCTCCGGATGGCGCAAGGCCCGGCAAACGCATGTTTCCAACGCCAGCGACTCGAGCTCGTCCGTACCTGCGCCCGCGAGTCCGCAAGAGTCTGCAGGCGGCATCGCCCAACCCGATCGCGCCGCCGGCATCCGCGCCTGGACCGTCATCGGCCTCACCGTCCTCTACGCGGCCCTCTTTCAGACGCTCGGCTACGTCCTCGCGACCCTGCTGTACGCCGCCGCCGTGGCGGACCGTTTCGGCGCCAAACGACGCACGATCCTCGTACTCGCACCCGGCGCGACCCTCCTCATCTTCCTCATCTTCCGCGTGATCCTCGGCGCGCGGCTGCCGGAAGGCCTGCTCGGATGAGCTTCGAAGTCCTCCTCGACCCGACCCTCCTCCTCTCCCTCGCGGCCGGATCGCTGCTGGGCATCGCCATCGGCGCCATCCCCGGCCTCACGGCCACGCTGGCCATCGCCCTGCTGCTGCCGCTCACCTACCAGCTCTCGGCCGCCAACGCGATCGTGATGATGGTCGGGATCTTCACCGGAGGGCTCTACGGCGGCTCGATCGCGGCGATCGCGCTCTGCATCCCCGGGGCGCCCGCAAACGCCATGACGATGCTCGACGGACACGCGATGGCGCTGCAGGGCCGAACCGGCACCGCCATCGGCATCGCAACCTTCAGCTCCGTCGTTGGCGGCCTGGCCGGGGGCGTGGTGCTGGTTCTCTTCAGCCCGCAGCTGGCGCGCATCGCGCTCCGCTTCCAGTCCCCGGAGATGTTCGCCCTGGTGGTGCTGGCGCTGGTAGCCGTCGCAACCGTCTCGCGCGAGTCGCTGACCAAGGGGATGGCGGCCACCGTCATCGGCCTGATGCTCTCGACGGTCGGCATCGACCCGCTGGTGCCGGTGCCGCGCTTCACCCTGGGCTCGGTGGACCTCCTCGTCGGCCTGCCGCTGATCCCGGTCGTGATCGGCATCTTCGCCTTCACGGAGGTGTTTCATCAGGCGAGCCGGCCGCCCGCGCGGGCGCTCGAGCACCCGTCCAGCGGTTCGGACGGCGCCTTCGCCTGGTGGAGCGAGGTGCGCCGCGTGGGATGGAAGCCCTTCGTGAAGAACTCCGTGATCGGGACGTCGGTGGGAGCCCTGCCCGGCGCCGGCGCAGCGATGGCCGCCTTCTTCGCCTACAGCGAGGCCCGCCGCAGCTCCCCCGAACCGGAGCGCTTCGGAAAGGGCGCGCCCGAGGGGATCGTCGCTCCCGAGGTCGCCAACAACGCCGTGACCGGCGGCGCGCTGATCCCCCTGCTGGCGCTGGGCATCCCCGGCGACGCGGTAACGGCCGTGATCCTGGGCGGCCTCGTAATCCACGGTATTACGCCCGGCCCCCAGCTCTTCACCGAGGCCGCGGACCTCATCACCCCGCTCTTCGTTGCCTACTTCGCCAGCTATCTGCTGATTCTGGTGTTCGGCCTGACGCTGCTTCCATTCTACGCGCGCATCACGCGCGTGCCCCGAAGCATCCTCTTCCCGGCGATTGCCCCGCTCGCCGTCGTCGCGGCCTTTACTTCGGAGCGAACCACCTTCGCCATCTACGTCGCCGTCGGCATCGGCGTCCTCGGCTACGTCCTGCGCCGCCTCGGCTATCCGGTGATCCCCGTGCTCCTCGGCCTCATCCTCGGCCCGATGCTCGAGTCCAACTTCCGCCGCGCCCTGATCCTCTCCGAGGGAGATCCCCTGATCTTCATCTCATCGCCCATCAGCGTTGGGCTGCTCCTCGCCGCCGCCGGTTTCCTTCTCTACGTCGTCCGGGGACAGCGCAAGACGCAGGCTGGCCTGAGCGGGCGAGCGTAAGCCGCGGACTAGGCTCCGCTCGGATCCGGCGCCCGCTCCCGGTGGAAGTCCGTCACCGCCTGGTACGCCGCGATCACCGCGAGCAGCCGCTCCTCGCCGAAGGGCGGCGCCCCGAGCGTGGCCCCGCGCGGCACCCGCGCCCCGGTCGTCTCGTCGGTGTCGAAGCCGATGGGCGTGCACGCGAGCGGCAGCCCCACGCCGTCGAACGCACCGCCGGCGCTCGTGACCACGACATCGCACTGGTTGAAGAGCTGCGTGACCATGCGGTGGCGCAGGAGGTTTCGCGCCTGCTGCACCTTTACGTAGGTGTCGGCGCTCTGCAGCATGCCGTTGAGGAAGCGCGGCAGGCGGTCGGCGAAGTTGCGCACGTCCTCGCGCAGCTGCTCGATGAAGAAGGCGGTGGGATCGCCGTGGGAGCCGCCCAGGGGCGGTGAGGTCAGGGCTTCCCAGTCGTCCGGAAGGCTCACGTCCGGCACGATGGTCACCGCCGGGTTGCGCTCGAGTTCATCGAGAAAGTCGCGCCTGAGCTGGTTCACCCGCTCGTTGTCCCCTTCGAGATACTCCGGCCAGACGCCGATCCGGGTGGGCCAGCGCACGCGCGGCCGGTCGCCCCCGAACGGTGTCGCCGCGAGGGCGTAGTTGGGGGGCCGCGGGAGCCCGAGCGTTCTGGGATCGTTCGGATCCGGCTGCGCGCACACCTGGAGCAGAATGGCCGCGTCCATGGCGTCGCGCGCCATCACGCCGACGTGGTCGCGCGTGTAGCTGAGCGGGATGATGCCGTGCAGCGAGATGCGCCCGAACGTGGGCTTGACCGCGGTCAGTCCCTGCGCGGTGGAGGGGCCGATGACCGAGCCCCCGGTCTGCGTGCCCAGCCCGGCCACCGCGAGCCGGGCCGCCACGGCCGTGCCGGTGCCGGACGAGGACCCCGACGGGCTGTAGCGCACGTCGTCCGGCGTCCACGCGTTGCGCGTCGTCGGAGTGGTCGTCCCGTACACGCGCGCCCTGCCTCCGGCCAGGTTGCCCATCTGCGCCTTGCCCACGACCAGGCCGCCCGCCGCGCGCATCAGCGAGACGCAGGTCGCGTCGTAGTCGGGCTGGAAGCCCTCGTACACCAGCGACCCGCCCTCGGTCAGCAGATCCGCCGTGTAGCAGTTGTCCTTGGGCGCCAGGCACATGCCCCGGAGCGGGGCGCGCCGCTCATCGTCGGGCGTCCGGGCCAGTTGCGCGAAAAGCGTCTCGCGTGACGGACGGTCGGCGTAGGCCTGGTACGTTCCGTCGAAGGCCTCGATGCGGTCGACGTACGCCTCGACCAGGTCCCGCGGATCGAGGGCGCCCGTGCGGATCAGGGTCATCGATTCCGACATGGTGAGCTGCGTCAGGTCGTCGACCTCCTGCACGCGGATGTCGGCGCCGAAGGCCTCCGGGGTCACCGCCGGGCCGCGTGGGCTGGCGACGGCGGGCGCGCGAGCCAGCAGGGTGCCGGTTGCGGCCGCCGAAGAGACCCACGCCATGCGCTCGAGGAACCATCGCCGCGAAACCCGCTCGTCCTGGGGGGCGGCAACCTCGCTGGCACCGGCGCTTGCCGTGCGGCCCGACCCGGCTCCATTCCGGGTGCCGCCGGCCTCGGTCCCTCCACCCCCGCTCACGATCCTCCCTCCTCGGTCCACGCCACGAACGGCGCCGGAAAGGCATTCGGCAGGTTGAACTGGGGATCGATGTGGAAGTTGGCGGCCTCGACGTCCTGCCGGAGGATCGAGCGCCCGTTCTCGAGCAGCCGCTCCCGGTCCATCGGCGCATCCTCATCCGATTCGGGAAGCACCGAGATGTCGATCCCGAGGAGCCTGTAGCGCGTCAGAATGCAGGCGTTGAGTTCTTCGTCCGTGGGTTCGGGCGGGGTCTGGGGTCGTGGGCGCATGGGTCAATCCTCCTCACCAGCCAATCACATAGTCGCTCTTCGCCGGGCTCACGCCGCCGTACATGACGCCGGTCTCCGGATCGATCATCACCATCTTCACCGCCCCGGCTCCCGACGCCGCCTGCCGGTAGGGCTGCTGAAGCGGGCTCACCTCCACCTGGTGGCCGAGCGCCGCCAGCGCCTCGCCGGCCCCCTGGTAGAGCACCTCCGGCATCGTCAGCATGCCCCGCATGCGCCCCGGGTACATCGAGGCGCGGAAGGCCGTGCTGGTGACCGTCGGCGCCTCCACCGCCTGCTGCACGTTCATGCCGAAATGCACCACCGCCAGGAAGGCCTGCAGCATCGCCTGCGGCTGGTTGTCGCCCCCGGGAGTGTTCCACGCCAGGTACGGCCTGCCATCCTTGAGCGCCAGCGCCGGGTTGATGGTGTGGCGGGTGCGTTTGCCCGGCTCGAGCACGTTCACGTCGTCGGGCTCGAGGCCGTAGTAGGGCATGCGGTTGTTCAGGAAGTAGCCGCCGTCCGGGACCACCATCCCGCTGCCGAAGCTCGAATTCACGCTGTGCGTCACCGAGACCAGGTTCCCGAAGCGGTCCGCGATGGAGAACGACGAGGTCTCGCCGTCCTCGCGATAGAGAACCTCCGGCCGCGAGACGTCCCCGGACCCGCTCTCGTACTCCGCGGCCTGGCCCTCCGCCACGGCGGCCATCCCCCGGGGATCGCCGGCCGGAGCCACGCTCATCGCCCGGTCCATGCGAATGAGCCCGCGCCGCGCGGCCGCGTATTCCTTCGACAGCAGTTCCTGCGTGGGAACGTCGCTGAAGCGCGGGTCGGCCACGTAGCGGTTCCGGTCCGCGAAGGCCAGCTTCATCGACTCCGTGACCACGTGCACGTATTCGGCGGAGTTGTGGCCCATCGCCTCCAGGTCGAAGCCCTCGAGGATGTTCAGCGCCATGAGCATCACGATGCCCTGCGAGTTGGGCGCGCTCTGGTAGACGTCGAGCCCGGCGTAGCTCACCTGGATCGGATCCGCCTCCTCCGCCTCGTAGCCCGCGAGGTCCTCGTAGCGCAGCAATCCGCCCTGCTTCTCGTAGTAGTCGGCGCTCATCCGCGCCAGCCGCCCGCGGTAGAAGGCGTCGGCGCCCTCGCGCGCGATCTCCTCCAGGGAGCGGGCAAGGTCCTCCTGCACATACAGGTCGCCCACTCCGAGCAGCCGCCCGTCCGGCATCAGCAGCTCCCGCGAGGCGGGATAGGGGGAGATCTTCTCCACCGAACGCGCATGGTGCCCCGCCACCCAGAAGTCGAGGGGATGCCCCTGGCGCGCGGCGCGGATCGCCGGTGCAAGCACCTGTTCCCGGGGCAGGGTCCCGTAACGCGAGTGGGCCAGCTCGAAGGCGCCCACCGCCCCGGGGACATCTGTTGACAGCGGCCCGGCGCCGGGGATGCCACCCTGGTCCTCGTAGAACTCGCGCGTCGCGAGCGCGGGCGCGTACCCGGTTCCATTAACGAACACGACGCGGTCCTCCGCAGCGAGGTACGCGACCATGAAGGCGTCGCCCCCGATCCCCGCCTGGTGCTGTTCCACGACCGTCGTCATGTAAAAGACCGCCGACGCCGCGTCGAAGGCGTTGCCGCCGGCGCGCAGCACCTCTTCGGCGGCCAGCGCCTCCAGTGGATGCTCCGCCGCGACCATGGCCTCGGTGCCGAGGATGACGGGGCGCCAGACCGGCCGATCGGATGCCTCCTGGGCCCGGGACGGAGGCGCGCCCGCGGCGGGGAGCAGGAGCAGGAACACGATCGCGCAAGGGACGCGCGCGGCGCTCCGGCCGGTGGTGCGGGAGATTGCGTTCATTGCGTCGGCTCCTCACGGGATTTCGGCGTTGACAGGCCCGCCGATGGGCGGATAGTTTCGCACTGCTGAAGTAGCGCGCGCGGTGCGTGCTCGCTAGAGTTCCGTCTGCCCGGGCATCTGCGATCCCGGTCGAATCCCGTCAAAAGGAAGGCTTCGGTGGCCAACGACCAATTCGGACTCCTGACCCTGTTCGCGGACGGCGGATTCATGATGTATCCGCTGGTTCTGTGCTCGCTTATCGCACTCGGCGTGATGATCGCCAAGTTCTGGACCCTTTGGGCGGCCCACAAGGATACCGCGAAGGTTCTGGCGGAGGTCGACGAGCTGGCTCGCGCCGGGGACATCGAAGGCGCCATGGCGGCGGCGGGCTCCAAGCGCGGACCGGCGTCGGCCATCCTCATGGCCGGGCTGCGGCGCATCAAGGGGCGCGAGGTCGGCGAGGGCGAGATCGAGCAGGCCGTCAGCACCGTCGGCACCATCGAACTCGGCTTTCTGGAGCGCGGGCTGGTGGTGCTCGCGACCATCGCCAACGTGGCCCCCCTCATGGGCTTCCTGGGCACGGTGGCGGGCATGATTCTGGCCTTCGCGTCGATCGAGGCCGCGGGAAGCGTCGATCCGGCGCTCGTCGCCGGCGGGATCAAGGTGGCGCTCCTCACCACCGCATCCGGGCTCGCGATTGCGATTCCGGTCAACATCGGATACAACTTCTTCGTCACGCGGATCGACAAGCTGATCGTCGATATGGAGCAGGGCACGCAGGCAATCCTGAACGTCACCTGGGATCTGGAGAACGCCGGCCAGCTGACCGTGGTCGCCAGGGATCCGATCACTGCCCTCTCCCCGCCCCCGCCGAGCCTCTCCTGACGCGGGCGTGATGGGAACGATACGGCGAACGAAACGGTAGAGTAAGGATTACGGAACAGCCGCGAGCGGCGGGAGGTTGGAAGATGGCCGTACTGCAGAACAAGAAATCCAAGGTCAGCGACGAGGTCCCCACCTCTTCGATGGCGGACATCGCCTTCCTGCTGCTCATCTTCTTTCTGGTGACCACGGTCTTCCCGAAGGACAGCGGGCTGGCGGTAGTGCTTCCCGAGTCTGCCGAAGAGGTCCAGGTGAGCCAGCGCAACATCCTGCACCTCTCCGTCCTCCCCAACGGCCTGGTGGACGTGAAGAGGGGAGAGAGCACGCAGATTCAGCAGGTGCGCGCCAACGATGTTGAAGCCATCTGGCGCCAGGGGGTGACCGAGAACCCCAACCTGATCGCCGCGGTCAAGACCCACCCGAACGCTCCCTACAGGTTCATGGTGGATGTTCTCGACGCCCTGCAGACCGCCGGGGCGGAACGCATTTCCCTGCAGCTGCTGGAGGATTGACCGATGAGTATCAAGCAGGGCGGATTCTCGCGCAAATCGAAGGCTTCCGACGAGATCCCTTCTTCGTCGCTGGCCGATATCGCATTCCTGCTTCTCATTTTCTTCATGGTCACCACGGTGTTCCGCACCAGCAAGGAGCGGCCCATCGAGTGGGCCGCGGCCGAGGCCGCAGAGAAGATCGACGAGAAGAGAGACGACATCCTCCACGTGTGGGTTGAGCGCAACGGCGAGGTCTGGGTGAACGACCGCAGCATCACCATGACCACCCTGTCCAACATCGTGGCGCCGCGGTACGCGGCCTCGGACCGGCGCCTGGTGATTTCCTTGCGCGCGGACACGGACGTTCCGTATCAGTTCGTGAATCAGGTCCAGGAGGAGCTGCAGGAAGCCAACGTTGTCCGGGTCGTATTCGCGACCGAGCTGGAACGCCGCATGACGAGGGAGAGACGATGAACGACACAGATTTCGAGCAGACGCATCAGGACGCCGTCCCGCACGAGACCGCGAACGACCGCTTCAAGAAGTCGTTCAACACCTGGTTCTGGGGATCGGTGGTGGCCGCGACCGTGGTTCATTTCGCGATGTTCATGTTCTGGCCGACCTTGACCGCGGAGGACGTCTCCTTCGATTCCGAGGAGCTCGTGGCGATCGAACTCCCGCCCGAGATCGAGATTCCCCCGCCGCCCCAGGCGATCAGCCGGCCCGCGACCCCCGTGATCGCCGCGGCCGACATCAGCGAGGACATCACGATCGCGCCGACCACGTTCGAGGACAATCCGGTCGAGGAGCTGCCTCCTCCGCCGGACGAGGAGGCCGTCGACATCTCCGCGGCGCCCACGTTCACGCCCTACACGGTGCGCCCCGACCTCACCAACGAGCGCGAGGTGCAGCGTGCGCTGGAGCGGGAGTACCCCCCGATCCTGCGTGACGCGGGCATCGGCGGGACCGTGAACGTGCACTTCTTCATCGACGAGGAAGGCATGGTGCAGAGAACGCTGGTGGCGCAGACCTCGGGACACGCTTCCCTCGACGAGGCGGCGCTGCGCGTGGCCAACGTGTTCCGGTTCACCCCGGCGCTCAATCTGGACAAGATCGTGCCGGTGTGGATCGCGATTCCCATTACCTTCCAGACGCGTTAGTCGCTTCGGACGGTCCGAGCCGGACAGGAACCCCGCCGGAGCTTCCGGCGGGGTTCCTTTGGTTTATGGACGACGGAATGGATTGATGTATCCGGAAAGGCTGAAGGAGACGCTGCCCCGCGTCCGCGACGAGGTCGAGGAGGCCGCGCGCCGAAGCGGACGCACCGGCGCCGACGTGACGCTGGTGGCGGTGACCAAGAGCCACCCGCTGGCGGCGGTGGAGGCGGCGCTCGGCGCGGGCATCCGGGACATCGGCGAGAACCGGGTGGAGGAGCTCCAGGTCAAGGCGGGAGCGCTGGAGGGCCGGCCGGCCCCGCGCTGGCACATGATCGGCCACCTCCAACGCCGCAAGGCCCCACGCGTAATCGGGATCTGCGACCTCCTGCACTCGGTGGATACGCTTCGGCTGGCGGAGCGGCTCGACCGCTTCGTGCCCGCCGGCGCCGCTCCGCTTCCGGTGCTGGTGCAGGTGAACATCTCCGGAGAGGTAGCCAAGAGCGGCGTCTCCCCCGAAGAAGCGCGCGAGGCCATCCACCGGATCACCGAGCTGCCGGGGCTGGCGGTGCGCGGTCTCATGACCATGGCGCCGTTCACCGATCGCGAAAGCGTCCTGCGCGACGCGTTCCGCGCCCTGCGCCGGCTGCACGAGGAGCTGCGGAGGCTGGAGGGATACCAGGGGGAACACCTGTCGATGGGGATGACCAACGACTTCGGCATCGCGATCGAGGAGGGCAGCACCATGGTCCGGATCGGCACGGCGCTTCTGGGGCCTCGTCCAGGCGCCCCTGCGCGGCGGACGGGGACGGTCGCGTGACGACGGCGACCGGGATGAGCACGGCAACCACATGAGCGCGACCGGGGCGAGCGCGGCTACCACATGAGCACGACCGACACGACGACCGCCGGGACGACCGCGCCGACGGGCACGACGGCTGCGGACCTGGTGGCCCGCATCGAGGCCGCGGTCGCGGAGGTGCGCGACCGGTGCGCGCTCCGGCCGAAGGCGGGGATCGTGCTGGGCACCGGGCTGGGCGGCCTCGCGCGCGAGATCGACGTGGAGTGCGCCATCGACTACACCGCGCTGCCCCACTTCCCGGTCTCGACGGTGGAGAGCCACGAGGGCCGCCTGCTGCTGGGCACGCTCGACGGCGTCCCCGTGGTCGCCATGCAGGGCCGCTTCCACCGGTACGAGGGCTACACCCTGCAGCAGGTGACCTTCCCCGTCCGGGTGATGGCCGCCCTGGGCGCGGACACCCTGGTGGTTTCGGCGGCCTGCGGCGGGATGGACCCCCTCTGGCCGGCGGGGCAGCTGGTGGTGCTCGACGACCACATCAACCTCCTGGGCGACAATCCCCTGGTGGGCCCCAACGCCGATGCGCTCGGCCCGCGCTTCCCGGACATGTCGGAGCCCTACGACCGCGGCCTGCAGCAGGTCGCCCTGGACGCCGCGCTCGCACAGGGCATTCCGCTTGCGCGCGCCGTGTACGCGGCCGTGACCGGGCCCTGCCTGGAGACCCGGGCCGAGTACCGCATGCTGCGCGCCCTGGGCGCGGACGTGGTGGGCATGTCCACCGTGCCGGAGGTCATCGTCGCGCGGCACATGGGCATGCGGGTGTGCGGCCTCTGCATCGTGACCGACGTCTGCCTCCCGGACGCGCTCGAGGAGGTGGACGTGCCGACTATCATCCGGGTCGCCATGGAGGCGGAGCCCGGCCTCACCGCGGTGGCCCGCGCGGTCATCGCCTCGCTGGCGTAGGAGGCGCCCGCCGAATGCGCTATCCGGAGCTTCCCGACACGCTGCTCGAACTGGAGCAGCAGACCCTCGACCGCTGGCGCGAGGAGGATCTCTTCCGCCGCAGCATGGAGGCCTCCGAGGGGCGCGAGCCCTTCGTCTTCTACGAGGGACCGCCCACCTCCAACGCCCGCCCCGGCCTGCACCACGTGCTCGGACGCACGCTGAAGGATCTCGCCTGCCGCTACCAGGCGCTCAAGGGACGCCGGGTCACCCGCATCGCGGGATGGGACACGCACGGCCTGCCGGTCGAGATCGAGGCGGAGAAGACGCTCGGCATCTCGGGGAAGCCCGAGATCGAGGCGGTCGGCATCGAGCGCTTCAACCGCACCTGCCGGGATTCCGTCTTCACCTACAAGGCCGACTGGGAGGCGCTGTCGGAACGCATCGCGTACTGGCTCGACTACGAGCGTCCCTACGTCACCTGCGACACCGGCTACATCGAGTCGGTCTGGTGGATCCTGAGCCAGCTGGCGGGGAAGGGGCTCCTCTACCGGGGCCACAAGAGCGTGCCCTACTGCCCCCGCTGCGGCACCGCGCTCAGCTCCCACGAGGTCGCCCTCGGATACCGCGAGGTGGAGGATCCGTCCCTCTTCTTCCTCGCGCCTCTCCTGACGGAGGAAGGGGAACCCGACCCGGGTGGGCGCGCCTTCCTGGCCTGGACCACCACCCCGTGGACGGTGCCTTCCAACGTCGCGCTGGCGCTCAATCCCGCCCTCACCTACGCCGAGGCGGAGGCGGAAGGCCGGCGCGTGATCGTGGCGAAGGACCTGGTCGAGCGGGTGCTGGGCGGAGACGCGCGCATCATCCGCGAGCATGATGCCCGTTCGCTCGAAGGCGTCCGCTACGCGCGGCCTCTGGAGGTAGTGCCCGTCCCCGACGGCTCCGATGCGGCCTGGCGCATCATCCTCGAGGATTTCGTCACGGCGGAGGACGGCACAGGCATCGTGCACATCGCGCCCGCCTTCGGCGCGGACGACTATGCGGCCGGCCAGCGCCACGGCCTGCCCCTCATGCGTTCCATCGACGACGCCGGGCGCTTCCACGAAGGGCTCCCGCTGGTAGGGGGGATGTTCGTAAAGGACGCAGATCCCCTGCTGGTGGATGAACTCGACCGCCGGGGCAACCTGCACCGGGCGGGTCGCGTGGCGCACTCGTACCCGCATTGCTGGCGCTGTCAGTCTCCGCTCCTCTACATCGCGCGTGAATCCTGGTTCGCCGCCACCTCGACGCTCAAGGAGGAGATGCTCGCCATCAACCGCGAGACGGCCTGGTACCCGCCGGAGATCGGCGAGGGGCGCATGGGCGAGTGGCTGGCCGGCAACGTGGACTGGGCGCTGTCGCGCGACCGCTATTGGGGTACGCCGCTCCCGGTCTGGGTCTGCGACCGCGACGACGACACCACCGAGTGGATCGGCAGCCTGGCGGAGCTGGAGGAGCGCGCCGGCCCGCTGGGCGAGGACTTCGACCCGCACCGGCCCTTCATCGACGAAGTGACTTGGCCCTGTCGGGAATGCGGCGGGACCATGCGCCGGGCCTCTCCCGTCGTCGACGTGTGGTTCGACTCGGGGGCGATGCCGTACGCGCAGTGGCACTATCCCTTCGAGAACCGGGAGCACTTCGAGCGCCACTTTCCCGCCGACTTCATCAGCGAGGGGCTCGACCAGACCCGCGGCTGGTTCTATTCGCTGATGGCCATCGCCTGCATGCTCGGCCGGGGGATGGCGTTCCGAAACGTCCTCGTCAACGACCTGGTGCTCGACGCCGAGGGCCGGAAGATGTCGAAGTCGAAGGGCAACGCGGTCGATCCCTGGGAGGCAGTGGCCGCACACGGGGCCGATCCGCTGCGCTGGTATTTCGTCACGGTCAGCAATCCGTGGGTGCCCAAGCGCTACGACGAGGGCGGCATCGCCGAGGTGGCGCGCAAGTTCTTCGACACCCTCTTCAACACGTACCGGTTCTTCGCCCTGTATGCGAACGTGGAGGATTGGCGGCCCGACGGGGGACGATCGCAGGCGTCCCTGCTCGACCGCTGGATGCTCTCGCGGCTGCATCGCCTGGTGGGCGGCGTGCGGTCCGATCTGGACGACTACCAGTTCACCCCCGCCTGCAGGCAGGTCGCCCGGTTCGTCGACGAGGACCTCTCCAACTGGTACGTGCGGCGCAGCCGGCCGCGCTACTGGGGCAAGACCGGCGCCGCGGACGCCGACGCCGCTTTCCGCACCCTGCATCTCGCCCTTCGCACGGTGAGCCTGCTGATCGCTCCGGCCGCGCCCTTCACCGCGGACTGGCTGCACCGGGCCCTGACCGGGGGCGAGAGCGTCCACCTGGCCCTTCTGCCCGAGCCGGACGAGGGATGCCTGGACGATGGGCTGGAAAGGGAGATGGACGCCGTGCGACAGCTCGTGACGCTGGGGCGGGCGGCGCGCGAGCAGGCGGGGGTGAGGGTGCGACAGCCGCTGCGGACGCTCCATGCGGCCGTGCCCGATGGCGTCGCGCTGCGGGAGGAGGTGCTGGCGGTGCTGCGGGAGGAGCTGAACGTCAAGCAGGTCGCGTTCGTGCGCGACGCGGGCGATCTGGTGCGTCTCGAGGCGCGCCCCAACTTCCGTGCGCTGGGACCTCGCTTCCAGAGGCACAGCAACGCCGCCGCCGCGGCCATCCGCGGCCTCGGGCAGGAGCAACTGCGCGCCTGGCGCGCGGGCGAGGGGGTCGCCATCACGGTTGACGGTGAAGAACACCCGGTCGGTCCCGAAGACCTCGAGGTGGCGGAGGTCGCGCGCGGCGACCTGGTGGTGCGCGCCGCCAGCGGCTTCACCGCCGCCATCGATCCCGCCCTGGACGACGAGTTGCGCGCCGAGGGATTGGCGCGCGAGCTGGTGAACCGGGTACAGCGGCTGCGCAGGGACTCGGGGCTTGAGGTCACCGACCGCATCCGGCTCGCCGTCTCCGGCCCGGAAGGCGTGCGCGCCGCCGCGGCCCGCCACCGCACCTTCATCGCGGGTGAGACCCTGGCGGTGGACATCGTGGTGGCGGAGGAGGAGGACGGCTCACCGGAGGCGTACACGAACCGCAGGGAAGTGGCGTTCGACGGCACCCGCGCCGCGATCGCGCTGGCGCGCGCGGCCGAGTAGCCGGTCGTCGGATGGGGCCGCGACCGTCCCGAGCCGTTTCGGCGGCGCGCCCCGTCAGCGTACGGTTCGGTCTTCTCCGCGACCCTGGTCGAAACGGGGTCGGCATCCGGGGGCGTCCGGCCGACCGGCGAGCGCCGTGAGCGGGGCTGCCGGGCGGCGCGAGACGCTCACCGTCGGGGAGGACACCGCCGGGCGCCGCGAGGCGCTCACCGTCGGCGAGGGTCGCCCGGAGCGTCTGGACGCGTGGCTGGCCCGCCGCCTCGACCTGTCGCGCACGCAGGCGGCCCGGCTGGTGCAGCAGGGCCTCGTGCACGTGGAGGGGCGGCCCGCCAGGAAATCCGCGCGGATGGCGACCGGGCAGCGCGTCGAGGTGGAGATTCCGCCGCCCGACCCGGTCGACCTTCTGCCCGAGGACATCCCCCTCGCCGTGGTCCATGAGGACGACGCGCTGCTGGTGGTCGACAAGCCGGCCGGGCTGGTGGTTCACCCGGCGCCGGGCCACCCCCGCGGGACGCTGGTGAACGCGCTCCTGCACCACGTCGCCGACCTGGCCGGGGTGGGGGGCCGGTTGCGCCCGGGGATCGTGCACCGGCTCGACCGCGACACCTCCGGGCTGCTGGTGGTGGCCAAGAACGACGCGGCGCACCGGGCGCTTTCCGCCGAGCTGGCAGCGCGCAAGGTAGGCCGCACCTACCTGGCGGCCGCCTGGGGGCACTTGCGCGACACCCCGCTCACCGTGGATGCACCCATCGGCCGCGATCCCCGGGCCCGCCAGCGCATGGCGGTGGTGGAGGGGGGGCGCCGGGCGGTCACCCACCTGACCGTACGGGAGCGCTGGGAGGCGGCGGAGCTGCTCGAGGTGCGCCTCGAGACCGGGCGCACCCACCAGATCCGGGTGCACCTGGCGCACATCGGGCACCCGGTGGTGGGCGATCGCGTGTACGGGGCGGGGTGGGAGCGGGGGATGTCGGGGCCCGCACGGCGCTGGGCGGCGGAGGTGGCGCGCCGGACCGGGCGCCAGTTCCTGCACGCCTGTGCCCTCTCCTTCACCCATCCCCTGCTGGGAACGCGCATGCGCTTCCGTTCATCCCTCCCTCCCGACCTTGTGGAGGTCGCCGACCGGGCGAGAAGGCACCGGGGATCCGGATGAGCCTTCCCGCAGTCCTCCTGCTTTGCCTGTCCTCGCTGTCGCCGCTACCGCCCGGCGATGCGCCCTCCGACCCGGATGTGCCCCGCGACCTGGTTGCACCCTCCGATCAGGACACCTCCCCCGCCCAGGATGCGCCCCTCGACCAGGACACGCCTCTCGAGCAGGACGCAGCCCGCTATTCCGCCCTGACGCGATCCGGGATCACGCTCCACTACGCCCCGGGCGATTCCCTGCGCGCCGAACGCGTCCTGAACCAATTGATGAACGCGCCGGGCCTGCCGGGCCTTCCCCCGGGCTTCCCCGCCACGGCCAACGTCTACCTCGCGGCGTCCGAGGCGGACTTCCTGGAGTTCGCCGGGGGCCAGGTCCCGGAGTGGGGCGCGGGGGTGGCCATTCCTTCGGCCGGCACCATCGTCCTTCCCATGTACGCCGACGACCGCACACGCGGCTGGAGCGAGGAGCGGGTGCTGAGGCACGAATGGGCGCACCTCGGTTTGCACGGATACCTGCGCGGCCTGCGCGTCCCGCGATGGTTCTCCGAAGGGTACGCGGAATGGGCCTCCGGGGGATGGAACGCGGCCGAGGGGTGGCGTCTGCGCATCGCCATGGCGGGAGGCCGAACGCCTCCGCTCGACTCCCTCGCCCTGCAGTGGCCCGCCGACCGGGCATCCGCGGAAGTCGCGTACATGCTCTCGGCAACCGCCGTCGAGTACCTGGTGGCGGCCAGCGGCGAGCGGGGCCTCGCGCTCTTCCTTTCGCGCTGGCGCGAGGGCAACTCTTTCGAGGCGGCGCTGCGTCGTACCTTCGGCGTCACCAGCGGACAGCTCGAGGGCGATTGGAGCCGATACGTGCGCCGGCGCTACGGCTGGCTCCTGGTGATGTCCCAGTCGCTTGTGTTCTGGGCTTTTCTGGGGACCTTGCTCGCCGTCATGGTGGTCGTGCGACGTCGCCGCGGACGCTGGCGTATGGCGCGCCTGCGCGCCACCGAACTCCCCAATGACCCCGCCTTCTGGCTTGACCCGTCCCGCGAACAGCAGGATCTTGGAAACCATGGCAAGGAAGCGAACCAACCGCCGGGCGTCCCGTAACCGGGGCGGAAGCCGTCGCCGCGACACCGGCTCACTGCGCTTTTCGCGCAAGAACGGCATCCTCGGCCTCGCCGGGTTGCTGGTCATCGTCCTGGGTTATGCCCTGCTCGCCCAGGGTTCCATCACCGCGGCTCCCCTGCTGCTGGTTCTCGGCTACCTGGTGCTCCTGCCCCTCGCGCTCGTGCTCTAGGGAGCGGCATCACCGAAGTCGCCAACCGCGGCGACGCCAGCCCGCTTTCCTCCACTGGCCCGGCCCCCTCCTCACGCGTACGATGTAGCAAGTTGACCTCGTGCCGCCGAAGCCTTCGGCGAGGAGGATGATCATGTACCAGATTCCGAATCCGTCCCCCATGGCCCGCGTCCGCCTGACGGCACGCGTGGCGTTGTCGATCCCGTTGCTCGTCCTGGGGCTCGCCGATGCGCGCCAGGCCGCGGCGCAGGCTGAAGTGGTCGAAGGCCATGCGCCCTCGCGCCGCATCGAGTCGATCCGTCCGCGCACGGGGCCCGCGGGGACCCGCGTCAGCATCAACACCGGGGGGCTGCCCGCCATCACCCCGACCCGCATCGGGCTCGGAGCCGCCCAGTTCGGGTTCGAGGAGATCGGCCAGGAACTGACCACCGAGCGGGGCCGGATCGACATGAGCGTCATGGTTCCCGAGTGGGCGCACCTCGACCGTCCCACGGTGTTCATCGTCTTCGACTTCTACTTCCGGCCGCTCGCCCTCTCCAACTACTTCCACGCCACCGACGAAAACGGCATCCTGACCCGCCGGGGGCAGCTCATTCACGTGGGCGAGCCCTGCTCGGTGCTGTTCGGCGAGTTCGGGGACGTGTACGCGCTGGAAGGCGAGGAGGGCGACTGGGAGATGGGGACCGAGGTGGTCGTCCAGGGCACCCTGACCGAGAGTTCGCCGTGTCTGCACGAGACGACGATCTCGGTTCGAAGCATGCGGCCCGCGCGCAGCGGTTCGTAACCTTCGGCCTCATGCACGCACGAGGCCGGAGGCTCGAGCTCCGGCCGCACCTGCTCGTCTGCGTCCCGTCGCGGGACGCGAGCGGCATCTTCACACAGAATGCTCCGCGGAGGGTCCCATGAGACGCCTGCTCGTTGCTCTCGCATTCATCCTTCTGGTTCCCTCCACCGCACTGGCCACCTGGTCGATCATTGCCATCGACCTCGCCACCGGGCGCGTCGTGATCGCCTCGGCCACCTGCGCCGCGACCGGCCCCGACCAGCTCAAGCTGCTGCAGGCTGTGGTCGTGCCGGGCGTGGGCGTGGCCGCCGCCCAGGCGGGCGTGGACCGCACCCACGAGAACCAGAAGCTCATCTTCGCCGAATTGCAGAACGGCACCGATCCCGTCGAGATCATCCGCATGCTGGAGGAGGATCCCGACATCGAGCGCCGGCAGTTCGGCATCATCGACATGCAGGGCCGCACCGCCGGACGCTCCGGCGAGGGCAACCGCCCCGTGTCGCTGGACATCCAGGGGCGCAGCCCGGACGACATCCTGTACTCGGTACAGGGCAACATCATCGCGACCACCGAGGCGCTCACCGAGTCCGCGCGCATCATGCAGGAAGGCAGCGACGACGTCATCGACCGCGTCATGCGCGCCATGGAGAGAGCCGACGAACTGGGCGGGGACAGCCGCTGCACCTGCGAGACCGAGCCTCTGCCGGAGGCGTACGCCGACTGCGACGGCAAGACCTCGCACGTCGCCTACATCCTTGCCGCGGACCCGGAGAACACCCTGGGCGAATTCGCCGACAACCACCCCGAGGACCTGCGCGCGCCCTACAACGACGGGGAATACCACCTCTACATCTCCGCCATCCCGACGAACACCCTGCCTCACGAGGATGCCAACCCGGTCCGAACCCTGCGCATGCGGTATGATGCGTGGAGGGAGTCCGGGGGGGTTAGGGCAGGGTTCCGTTAAGTTCAAGCGGGGCGCTTAGCTCAGTTGGTTCAGAGCGCCTGCCTTACAAGCAGGAGGTCGGCGGTTCGAATCCGTCAGCGCCCATTACAGTTACGGGATTCGTGGGTCCGATGTTTGCAAATTACGTTTGCAAATTGGACCCCGAACCGGCCTCCCGGTACGCCGCCAGAGCCTTCCGGAGTCGCTCCTCGTCGGGCCTCTGGTAGCACTGGAGAACCGTCGCGGCGGTCTTCCAGCCGCCCAGGTCGCAGAGCACCTTCAGCGGAAGGTCCATGAGGTCGGAAGCGAATTTCCGCCTCAGCGAATGCCACCCCCGGCCCCACTTGGGTTCGAGTCCCGCGAGCCCTTCGGCCCTCTTCCACCAGCTGCTCGCGAGCCAGCGGGTCATGCAGACCGAAGAATCCTTTGGCGCTGGCATTACGGGCGCATCCCCGATTCCGGGGTTGCGCCGCCGTGCCTCGACCAGTACCGCCCGCGCCATGATGGTCATGGGCGTCCGGTGCTCGTATCCGGTCTTCTCATGTTCGGCGCGCCATCGGATCGTCCGGGCATCGATTTCGATGTCGGACCACCGAAGCTGGCAGATGGCCCCGATGCGGTGGCCGGTCTCGTGGGCGAGCACGAGCGCCACCCTGAACCGCCAGTCCACCTCGTCGGCCACGCGGAGCAACGCCTCGTACTCGGCCTGGGTGAGTATCACCCGGGTCGGGTTCTTTTCCGACGGTGCCTTTAGTCCCCGGAGCGGGTTCGATTCGAGGAGAAGCCTCCCCTCCTCGTCCCGCGACCTGGCGGCCCAGTTCAGGACGGCGAGCAGGAACTTAAGGTCCCGTTGAATCGTCCGGTCGCCAGCGGGCTGACGGTTGCCACCGGTCGTCCCGGCCCGCCGTGCTCGGATGAAGCGGTCCCAGTCCCGCTGCGAAAGCGTCGCGGCTTTTCGGTGGGTCCCGAAGAACCGGAGGAACATCTTCATCGCCGCCCGATCGTACTTCCATGACCGCTCGGCCTTGGTGGGTGTCACCTCCTCACCGTAGATGTCAAACAGCGTCTTCAGGGTGAGCGGCTCGGGCTCGGCGTCCGCCGCGTCCGTGGCCACCGGCTCGGCGATCCCGGCCGCGATCTCGTCGGCCTGCTGCTTGGCTTGGTCCCAGTCACGGTGCCTGAGCGACCGGGTCAGCCTGCGCCCATCTTCATGCCACTGCACCTGCATGATTCCGGTTCTGGGATCGGGAAACACCCGGACCCGGTTCCGGCCCCACTCACCGGCGCTGTAGGAGCGCCGGCCCTTCTTTGTGCGTGCCATCATTCGATTCCTTTCTCGATGATGGACCGCACGATCCCTCGACCGGAAACCTGACGCCGGTCTCGCTCTCGCGCCAGCCGCGAGCCAAATGGCGATTCCGGGTCCTGGCGTTTTCGGGGCAGGTGCCTGCGGGCGATTCTGGGTGCGTTGGGCCTCCCGGCGTTGGGGATCTTGCCGTCGCGGACGAGGCGTCCCAGGTGTTCGCGGGAGTAACCGCTTTCGCGGGCGGCCTCGGTCAGCGAGTAGGTGGTGTCGTCGCGTTGCTTGATCGTGCCTTCGAGTTCGTCGGCGCAGCGTTCGAGCGCGGTGGCGAGCGCCTGGCCGCCGTACCTGCGGAGTGTCTTAGCCTGTCGCCGCCAGGCGGCGGGCAGCTTCCTGATTGAGGGTTGGCTGGTCCTGGTCACGGGCAGACCTGCATGTCAGAGGTGGGGTGGGGTCGGTGGTTTCGGACTGGACGCGCGGCGGGTGAGGCGTCGGTAGGGGGCGAGACCGGAAGGAGGAGAGCTTCGATTCGCCCGCGGCCCGGGCGGGGCCTCGGGTAGCCCGTTGGGGTGCCGAGCAATCGGGATTGCCCGGTGTGGTCTGCGGGCGGGTATGCCCGAGCAGGCATCGGGGATGCGGGATCGCGGCATGATCCGGCAGGATCGGGCGAATTCGGCGCGAAAATGTCGCCTTTGCAACCGACGGCGACCGATGCGACCCCTTCGTAGGTTTGCCTTGCGTACGCGCGCGCCCACGGGGCAACCCAACCAAAGGGTTTTTTCGGTAGCATCGGTTGCATTTCAGGCCTCCCGGCATCCACGCCATATCCTCGTTCTGGCGCTCACCGCGCGTTTGCACCCACGTCTTCGCAGTTCCGCGGCGATTGCATGGACGGAGGGCACGGCGCCGAGCCCGTTGTTGTCGAAGTAGTCGGTCAGCATCTCCCGTATTCTCTTTGCCGGTACCGCTGCGTAGGCGTCGCCGAACGCGAACAGCGTGTTGAGGGCTTCGCCCAAGGGATCCATGCTGTCGAAGAGGTCCGCGGTCGCGGTCTCGATGCCCTGGGGGAGCGTGGGCGCGATCCAGGGCTTGCCGGCCTGGTGGCGCTGCCAGCCCGCGTTCGCTTCGCCGACCATGCGGGCCAGGATGCGCGGCGCCTCCTGCCAGAGCGTCTCGGGCAGTCGTTCGTCGGGTCGTCTGGCGGTTGTACAGGGAATGACGACGAGTCGTCGCTTGAGTCCGGAGTCCCACCCCGGCAGCCGGGGTTCGGCGTTGCCGTAGAGCATGAGCTTGGCGGTGGGGCGGAAGGAGTAGCCGTCGGCGCGCATCCGGTTGGCGCGGATGGTGTCGGCGCCGGTGAGCGCCTTGAAGAGCCCGGCCTTGAGGCGGCCCGAGCTTGGGATTTCGGCGGCGGAGGCGAACCGTGATCCGTCGAGCGCGGTCATCCATTCCGGGTGGCGGTCGGAGGTTCCGCGTGCGGACACGAGTCCGTCGGGCGGGATTCGGGCGGCGTAGTCGCCCATGATGCGCGTGAGCAGTTCGACGAGCGTGGACTTGCCGGCGGCGCCGCTTCCGTAGAGGAAGACGGCCCGGTGGACGACGGTCTGTCCGGTGAGCAGATAGCCGAACCAGCGCCAGAGCCACCGGACGACATCCTCGTCGTCTCCGCACATCTCGTGCAGGAACGCATCGAACCGTTCGGTGTTGCCGCCCGCCGGCGCGCACCCCAAAGAGCGTGTGACCCCGTCTTCTCTCCTGGCTGGCCGGTCCTCGATCCGCCCGAGGTCCACCACCGCCCGGCCAGGCAGGCCGCACAGCATGGGATCGGCGTCCGGCTGTAGCTCGGGTGCATGGGCGTAGAGGATATCGAGAGCGGCGCGCGCGACTTTGGTCCGGGCGCGCTTGCCGCCGATGTTCCAGACCCGTGCGACCGCCTTGCCCGGGCTGGCCCGGCCGGACCCGCACACCCAGACCGCGCCTGTCCAGTAGAGGCGCGCGCGCCCGGGTCCCAACGCAAGGTCGGCCAGCACGCCCCGGCGCACGCATTCGCGGACCAGGCGAACCTCGCCGCCCAGCTCCTTCGGCGCCGCGCCCATGACGGCGGTGTCCACGATCCTGCAAAGCTTTGCCGCCCTTTCGGCTTTGGCGGCCTTGGCTCTCGCTTCCGCGAGGATCCGGTCGCGGTGGGGATCCTTCCGGCCGATGGGTCCGTTGGCGATTTCCTCGGTCAGCGCCAGATCCTTCTGCGCGCGCCTGGCCCGTGCCTCGTACCAGTCGGAGGGCGGGGTGTCGAGCCGGTACCCGAGCGCTTCGCACATGGCCTTGAAGTGCTGCGGGTCGCCGGGATGCTTGCGGCAGTGGAAGTATCCCGAGGGCGAGACCCGGAACCGGTCGTCGCCACCGCAGACCGGACAGGGTCCGCGCCATTCCTTGCCGCGCGTTTCGAGGCGTTTGCCGGTTGAGCGCAGGTAGTCCTGGGCCACCTGGGCCTGCGTCCGTCCGGAGCGGCTCATGGTCGGTCAAATGCGCTCGGTCGGCGCGTTCGCGGACCCTCGTCGCAGCGCCAGCATCGCCGCTGGTTCGAGGTGCGGACGAGATCGGCGATGCGGCCGCATGGACAGCGTCCGATACCGCCGCACACCGGGCAGGCGGGCGCCTGTGGCCGGACCCTTGCGCCACAACGAGGACAACGGGAGCGGGCGCTCATTCCCACTCTCCTTGCGTATCCTTGCGAAGCGCCTCGATGAGGTCCGCATCCCCCTCGCCGCGCCGCACGGACCGCTCGGCGAGATCGACGCGGCTCCCGAGGTCGGCGAGCCCCGTGACGCGGGCAACGACGTAGATCGCGGCCGCGACGACGGAGAGCGCGAGCACTGCGTGCAGCGCGAGTGCGAGGCCGTGCTCGGCGAGGATCGCGGGCCAGTGGGGCGCGAGGTATTCGAGTCGGGACCCGCCGATCAGGAACGCCGATCCGGCGAGGGCGGCGGTGAGTCCCGCGCTGATCTTCCAAGGCTGCATGCAAGGCCTCCCGTGCGGTCAGATTTCGACTGAGGCGGGGTCGCGGTCGGCTGGCCCCCTGAGCCAGGAGCCCCTCTCGCTTCCTCCGATCCCGAGCTTTCGGAGCAGGCCCGCCGCGGCCGGTCCGTTGGCGTGAATGACGAACCCGGCGGCGGCCTTGGCCCGGACGGCCGGTTCGCGGTAGTTGCCGGACGCTACTTCGACGTTGACGCGCCCGGTCCGCCCGTCGGCGTCTTCGTACTCGATCTGCGCGTCCGGATAGAGGACCTTGTCCCGGCCATCGAGGGGAAGCCCGAGTTCGTTGGCGACCCGTCGGCGTTCGTCATCGGCGGCCTGCCTGCCGTGCTTGAGCCGGGCGGCCTCGCTCGCCCGCGCGACGGCGCTCTTGAGTTCGGCGTCGAGCCGGACGCGCTTGACGGTGGCGCCCCGTTCGGCGAGGCGTTGCCGTTCCTTCTGGCATGCGCGGTAGATGGCGGTGTCGTGCCCTGCCTCGGCGGGCCTCATGCGTTCGGTCCGGATCCGCTGGGCCGGATCCATCCCGCGTTTTGCAGCCTTTCTGCGGGCCTCGGCGATACCTTCGCGGGTGAGCGAGAGGATCTTGAACGGATTGCCGTTTGGGCCGGTGGCCCGATGCTCTTCGACCCATCCCTTGCCGATCCAGTCGTTGACGGCCCGCCCGGTGGTGTGGGGGTGGCCGCCGAAGCGTGCCTCGGCGAGGTCGCGGTAGGAGACCGCGCCGAAGACGCCGATGTCGGTCAGCGCCCCGGCACAGCGGTCTTCAAAGGAGATGGTGGACCCGCGCGCCCGGCTCGCGGCGTATTCTCGGCGGTGGCCTTTCCGCATCGGCAAGCGATTGCGGCTGGGTGGCGCGGCGGGGCGCGGGTCCGGTTCGACCGTGCGGTCGAACATTCCTCTCCCTCTCATCAGTCAGCGGCTCGGCCCGAAGCCGCGTTCGGGGACCGGGAGCTTCGGCACCGGTACGACGATCCGCTGGGGTCCGGACGAGGGCGTGCGGACGGCGGCCACGGCGACGGGGTCGCGCTCGGCGACGCGCTCGCGGTGCCGAACGAGCACGAAGTCGGAGATCTTCTGCGCGTCCGCGGCGGCGCGCCGGATTTCGCGCGGATCCTCTTCGAGCGCCTGGATCCAGCCCTCGACGTAGGCCGCGCCCCTGCTCGGATCGTGGCCGACGCCCACGCGCTCGCCGGTCATCATCGCGCTGATCTCGGCCCGGAGTTCCTCCCGGGCGTACTGGGGCGATCCGAACCCGCCGTCGATCCCCTCAATGAGGGTCTCGCGGTTCATCCGGCTCTCGTGGCCCGTGCTGTGGCCCAGCTCGTGGAGCGCGGTCTGGTAGTAGTGGTTGGCCGACGGGAACTGTCCGCGCTCGGGCAGCACGATCTCGTCGCGCTTCATGTGGTAGTAGGCGCGGTCGCCCGCGACGTGGCGGACTGGCACTCCAGCGTCGTCCATGACTCGCTCGGCCTCCTGGTGAACCTTCCAGAGCGGCTCGGGCGGAGCGTTCGAGCGTTCGGGCAGCCCGTCAGCCTGCTCGGCGTTGAACACGGTGTACTGGCGCACGAACGGCGCCTTGAGCTTCTCGTAGCGGTAGATCCGCTTGCCCTCGGCGTCCCTCCTGGGCCGCCCGCGCTCGTCGGTGACGGCGATCCGCTTCTTGTCCTGGAAGGAGAGGATGCGCGTGCCGCGCTCGCCCTTCCTGACCTGACCGCCCCGGTTCTGGATCTGCCGGTAGGTGCCCCAGCGCACGTCGCCGTAGCCGTGCTCCTGCTGGACGGCGGCCAAATGCAGGCTGTTGCCGCCCCGGTAGGAGCGGTCGGTGTCCACGTTGGTTGGCATCACGCGCTCGCCCGGTGCCCACGGCTTCTGCCAGGGCGCGGTGCCCTTCCTGATCTGCTCGATGATCGCGTCGGCGAACTTGCGGTGATACTCGTCGTGCTTCATCGCCCGTCCTCCTCCCCGGCGTCCCCGTGCGGGTCGTTCCAGGCGGCCGCGATCTCGTCCTCGGTTCCGACCTCCTCGGGGAAGAGGCCATACTCGTCGGCCAGTTGAGCCAGCACTTCGAGGGTCTCGCCGCCGTCGCGCGCGAGTTCGCGGTCGAAGTCCTCGAACGTGTTGATGGCGATGGCTTCGCCGTTCCAGGTCATGGGTTCACCTCCTTCGGTGGGTGGGGTTGGGTTCTACTCTCCGGTTGCGTCCCGGGCCGTGCTCCAGGCGGCGCAGTGATCCAGTGGCCGGTGGGCGCGTCGTAGCCGCATACTTCGAGCGCGTCCTCGACGAACCGCCGGCCGTCCCGGCGGGCCACGTGCAGGACGAGCGCGATTCCGTCCACGACGCCCCGGCAGGTGACCTCCCAGGGCAGCGCGTCTCCGGCCTGCATGGCGCAGCTCGCGAGCCGCGAGAGCGCGGAGCGCGCGTTGTTGGCGTGGATGGTGGTGAGCGACCCGCCGTGGCCGGTGTTGAGCGCCTGCAGCAGATCGGCGGCCTCGCCGCCCCGGACCTCGCCGACGACGATGTGGTCGGGCCGGTGGCGCAGCGCGTGGCGCACCAGGTCGCGGATCTCGACCGGCGTCTCCGAGAGGGTGGCCCCGGCCTCGAACCGGAGGCAGTTCGCCCGGTCGATCCGGAGTTCGAGCGTGTCCTCGATGGCGACGATCCGCTCGTCTTGGGGCAGCAGTTCGATCAGCGCGTTCAGGAGCGTGGTCTTGCCTGAGCCCGTGCCGCCGGAGACCAGGATGTTCTGACGGGACGCAAGCGTGTTCCGAGCGGCTTCGAGGATGTCTTCGGGCAGCGAGCCCAGGCGCACGAGGTCCTCGGCCGAGAACGCGCGGCCCCCGAACCGGCGTATGGTGATCGAGACTTCGGGACTCGCTGGCGGGGTGCAGATGGCGACCCGCGAGCCGTCGCCCAGCCGCGCGTCCAGGATCGGCCGCGCGGCGGGATCGAGCCCGAGCGGCCTGGCGATGTGGATGGCCGCGCGGTGGAGCCAAGCGGCGGTGAGCTCGGGCGCCTCGTGGGGTTCCAGGCGGCCGCCGCGCTCGACCCACACGTTTGCGGGACCGTTGATCATGATCTCGGAGACTTCCGGGTCCCCGAGCAGCTTCTCCAGCCCCGGAAGGAACGGGGTGAGGTGGCCGACGCCGCTCGCGCGCTTCATATCCGCCCCTCCTTGCGGAGCCGCCAGTAGCCCGTCTCCCTGGGTAGATAGTGGGGCTTGAGATAGACGCGCCGCGCCGGAAGCGACTCGACGCCGTCGTAGGGCAGGCAAATGGCCTGGTAGTTGGCGAGCAGCCCGAACTCGCGCGGCGTGAACACCGGCTGCAAGCTCTGGCGGAACGACTTGCTCGCGCCGATGGTGCCGCGCCCGCCTCCGGCCCGGCCGGACAAGAGCGAGAACTCGGGCCTGCCCGTGGTCTCGGTGAACGTGTAGGAGGGCTGGGTTTTCTTGACGGAGCCGCACATCTCGGACGCAATCCTGGCCGACGCCTCGTCGGAGAGTGACAGGAAGATCCGGGTGCGGAGCGTCTGGACGAGCGTGCGCCACGCTTCGCCGGAAGGAAGCACGGAGCGGAGTGAGGAGAGCGACTGCGTGGCGACGATCGGGATGCAGCGGCACTGCCGCGTGAGCGCGAACGCCTTCTCGTCGCCCGAGGGATCGTCCTGGCCCACGGTGGCAAACGCCTGGTACTCGTCACAGATGAACACGGCGGGCCGCATGTAGCGGTCGGGTCGCCGGGCGGCCTCGGCGGGCCGCCGGAGCAGCGCCTGCATCCACGCACTCTTGAGCAGCACGCCGATGGCGCGCGCCAGGGCCGGGTTCGCCCCTGCGGGCATGTTGAGCGCGAGGACCTTGCCGCTCTCGATCAGGTCGGCAAGCGGGGGCAGCCTCCTGCGGAGACCCGGCATGGCCGGGACGTCCGGGACCTCCTCCTCGTCCACGTCGTCCGTCCGCTTGGCCGGGGCATCGTCCTCCGGCGGCGGCGGGCAGAACACGCCGGCCACGTCCGGTTGGTCGAAGAGCGAGAGGAATACGCTGATCCCCTCGACGATCGAAGTGCGGACCTTGGCGTCCAGCTTCGACCAGTCCTTGTCGTACCACCGCTCGATGGCCTCGATGCGCTCCCTGTACTCGCCGCCCGTGCCTCCCCCGGCCGCCTCGACCGCGTAGGTGACTTCGAGCTTCGCGAGCTTGGCGCGAAGCTTTGCGTCCAACCGCGAGCGCCTCCGGTCGTCGCCGACCGGCTCCCACTCCCACTTCTTCAACGCGTCCGCGTGCGCGATCATGTCCTCGTCGGAGATGGAGGCGTCCACCGGCGAGATCCCGTCGGCGATCTTCTGGGCTTCGGCGATCTTGTGAGCCAGAAGCTCCGCGTCCACGGTGCAGCGGTAGATGTCCTGGAGAGTGACCCAGCCGTCCGGCAGGAGCCGGTGCAGCTCAACGATCCAGCGCACGAGGTTCGTGTATGCCTGCTGCCAGAACGGTTCCCGGGACTTGCCGAAGAGCTGGTTGATGAGCGACGCGACGCCGTAGGCGAGCGAGTAGGAGTCGAGCAGCGGATCGTCGAGCGGGTTCCACTGGAGCGACCCGCCGAGCCCGATTTCGAGGTAGTCGTCCCTGCGGCCGGCGTTCTCGAGGATGCCTCGGACCTGATGACAGAAGTCGCCCTTCACTTCGAGCACGAGCGCGCCCGCGCGGCGGCCGGGATCGTCGGCCCGCCAGGAGAGGAGCTGGCGGGCGAAGGGATACATGCAGCCGCTGGTCTTGCCGGTGCCGACGGCGCCCACGATGAGCGTGCCGGTGTAGAGCCCCTTTTCGGGGACGACGAGCCACGACGGCTGCTCGCTCTCTCGCGCAACCGTCGGATGGTGCAACTCGCCGATCACGAGCGAGGGCGCCTCGTCGGTGGGCGCGGTGGGCCACGGGGGCAGCTTGCCCCGCCGCCGGAACCTGAACAGCGGCTGGAACCAGACCCGCCAGACGGAGAGCACGACCGACCCCGCGAGCACGACCAGGACGGCGGGCCACGCGTAGTACCAGACGCGAAGCGCGGCGTAGAGGCCCGGATCGTGCAGGGCGATCAGGTCGAGATACGGGCTCGCGCCCGGAGGCGGGAACGGCGCCTTCAGCGCCTGGCCGGCGACCGCGCCGACCGCGCTCCCGATGATGGCGAGGGTACCGGACCTCATCGGCTCAACCCCCTTCCCGGAGGGATGCTGGCTGGGAGCGACCCCGCAGCGGAGGGGAGGATGGGGATGTACATCGCCATCCTGCCCGATGCCGATCGAGGCATGCCGAGGTGGGGGGTCGCTCCCATCCACGGCCTCGATGGCCGGATCGGCATCGCCGCTCCGGCGGCCGTGGCGCAACCGCAAGCGCGCCAGCGACATACGGAACCGACGGCGTGTCCATCGCAGACGCGATTTCGTGTCCGGCGACCCCCGAAGCACGATGTACACTCGCGGACCGGCATCGGCACGGGCGCCCGGCGCTCAATACAGATCCCCCGACAGCCGGCGAGACTGCCACACCGTGAAGCCGTCGATCATCGCTGCGGCGGGCGCTGTCGGGAGCGCGGCCCGGAGTTCCGCGAGCCGGGCCAGGCAGCCCCGGACGCTGCCGTGCTCTTGGGTCACGCTCTCGTCCCTGCCGCGTATGCCCTGTTCGATCCGTTCGATCTCGCGGCGGATCTCACGGCCGGTCGCGGCCGCCCGCGAGCGGCCGGGGGACCGGGTCGGATCGGCCCAGTTGCCGAGGACCTTCTCCGCCCGGTCGAACTCGCTGTCGGTGCGAACGACCGCCACCGCCTCGACGGACCGGCCACGCTCCTGGAGCTCTTCCCAGAGTTGGCGGTGGGCATGGCCCCAGGAGCGGAGGCCCGTGGCGGTGTCGTGGCCCGGATCGGCGTAGACGAACAACGCGCGCCCCGCGCCGAGCGCGACGGGCAGCTTGAGGGGGAAGTAGCGACGGGTATCGCCCGCTGCGCCCCGGTACACGCGCACGGGCAGGACCCGGCGGTCGATGCCGAGCGCCTCGAACGCGGCGACCTTCTCGGGCTCGGTCGGGAGCCACGCCTGGCCGGTGTGGCCGATCACGTAGTCGAGGGAGAGCAGACGGCGCATCAGGACCACCGGTGAGGCGATCCGGCGATGGCGGATGTCCTCGGCTCCGAGCGCCCGGTAGACGGCGCGCGCGGCGATCCGGCAGACCCTCCGGTTTTCAAGCGCGTCCTCGGCTCCCAGTCTCTGGTCCAGGATGTCCCGGACGAAGCGGCGCGCGGTGTGGCGGTGGATCCCGAGCCAGTCGGAAATCTGGTCGCGGGTGAACACGCCGCTGTGCAGGCACACGAGCGCGATCCACTCGGCCTTCTTGCCCTTCCAGCCGAACCCTTCAAGCGCCTTCTCGCGGCCCTTCAGGTGCGCGATCACGGCGAATCTCCCGTCACGAGCGCGCGGTCGGCGCGCATGTAGGTGACGAGGAGCCCCATCGGGTTGTGGACGACCAGCTCGGGCGGAACCGAGTCGAGGAACTCGAACCGGAGCGAAAGCGTCCAGCGCTCGCGCCGCAGCTCCTGCTCGCCGCGCAAGTGAACCAAGTCAAAGTCGGCCGTCGCGCCGTGCGGCGGCTCGGGCGCGGGATGGATGCGCAGCACGACCTGCTCGACTTCGAGTTCGGTCTCGGCGGTCCCCGCCGCGACGCTCGCGACCTCCGCTCCATCCCGCTGGAACGCCGCGTTCGCGAGATCGGTGCTCAGGAACCGGAGGCTCCGGGTCCACTGCTCCTGCGCCGTCGCGCGGCGGCGCGAGTGGAAGTCGTGAACGAACCTGTTGAGGAAGTACTTGGTCGTCGGATCGAGCGGATCGGCTTGCGCGGTCGCGGCCTCGTAGGCCAGCGCCTCGGCGCGGCCCACGTCGTCGACCCGGATGACGATCGGCTTGGGCGGCTCCGCGCCCGCGATCCTGAGCAGGACCACCACGCCCAGAACCATGCTCGCGGAGAGGAGGATCAGGATCCGTCGCAGCCTCCGGTTAGACTCGACCGCCTCGCCCCAGATCTCGGCGTACTCGCGGCCTGCGTCACGGTCTCGTTTCATCATCGGCTTCTCCTTGGGGCTCAGACGGGGGGCTTGGCGGGGGCGGCGGCCTTGCTGGCCCCCTGCATGACGAGCGCGACGAACCCGGACCCGGCGGAGCCGGAACCGGAGACGAGCATCGAGGCGAGTTCGCCGACCTTGAGCCCGGCCATGAGGCCGGAGACGACGAGCGGCATGAGGACGACGGCCCAGAGCCAGAGTTCGCCCGCGTCGGCGGTGCCGGTGCCCATCAGGGCATCGGCGTAGGTCGTGATGTAGCCGAGCCCCACGCCCATGAAGACCCGCAGGATGGCCCCGGCCACGACGCCGTAGAGCGTGTAGACCATCAGCGTGCGGAACCATCCCCAGAACAGGAACGAGAGCGGCTCGAAGAGCAGGAACGCGATGAACACCGGACCGAGCAGGATCGCGATGGCGATGGCGACCTGCGCCCAGATCACCTGCGCATAGGTGACGCAGAAGAGCGCGAGCAGGCAGAACACGAGCGAGGCGCCCATGAACAGCGTGACCAGCGAGGAGAAGATCACGGTCCCGCCCGCGGCCACGATCGACAGCAGGTTGCCCGTGGACCACGCCGCGCCAAGGTGCGCGCTGTACGCCTGCACGAGCGCCGTCATCTCGGTGTAGCCCGCCGACACCACGTCGGACAGAAACAGGTTCTGAAGCCAGATCCCGCCTCCGGCGACCATGGCGGGGAACGTGAGCCCGGCGCCGGGGATCGGGACCGTGTAGTAGTGGAGCAGCGTGCGGGGGATCGCGATCCCGATCACGAGCTTGACGATCTCCCAGGGCTGGAAGGTGCCGCTGAACGCGATCTTGAGTCCGGTCCAGGCGACCATGACGGCGGCGAGGCCGGCCCAGAGCTGGAGCCCGAGCGTATGCACGTCGGGCGCGGCTCCGCCGACGACGGTGTCGAGCACCACGTCGAGGAAGCTCTTGAAGTCCTGAAGCTGGCCGGGCGGGATCTGGGCCGGGACGTTCGGGTCGATGGACTGCGGGGGCAGTTGCATGGCCGGCGCTCCCCCCTACCGGTAGAACGTTGGGATCTGGAACAGGAGCCCGCCCCGCAGCGCCGTGCGGTTCAGCGAAGCTGCATCTCGCATCGTCTCGGCCATCGCGTTCGCGCGCGCCCGGCCATCGTGCCAGCGGGCGAGCCATTCGAGCCGGGCGAGTTCGGCCTGCCGCGCCCGGCTCGCCTCCATCGCGGTCTGATGGGCAAGCACCTGGCCGAGGGCCGCGTTGATCCGGCCCTGGCTCAGCGCGGCCGCGACTCCCGCCTGCTGGAGAGCCGTGTTCGAGAGGTTCCCATTGGCGGTGAGGTCCGCGAACGAGCCCTGCGCGCTCTCGATGGTCCCGGCCAGCGCGGCGGCCGCGTCGAGGGCCGCGTAGTCGAGCACGCGCTGGCGGTCGGCGGCCAGGCGGGCGGTGCGGTAATCCTCCAGCGCTTGCGTCGCCGCTTGGGGCGGAAGGTTCCGGAAGAGACCCAGGATGTCGGCCTCCGTCACCCGGTCGGCGGTCCCGTGGGCGGCGCGCCACAGCGCGGTGAACGAGCGGCCGCGGCCGAAGTCCCGGACGGCATCGACGGTCCCGCGGGCCTGGCCCGTGAAGTCGGCGCGCCAGGCAAGTCCGTTCCGCACCAATCCGACGGGGTCGGCGGCGAGGTCGGAGAACGGCCGGAGCAGCGCGTCGATCTCGCCCTTGGCGGCGCGCTCCATGTGGTCGAGCTGGTCTTCGAGTTCGGTAAGCTGACGGGCCATCGAGCGGATCTGGCGGACCTGGTTCGCGATCTGCGTGATCTGGTTCGCGATGATCTGGGCGCGCTGGAGCCAGCTCCCGGGGTCGAACTGCGCGCTCGCGGGCGCGGGGGCCGTGAGCATCAGCAGCGGGACGAGAAGGGCGGCGATGAGGATGCGGTGAAGCATGGAAGAGTCCTTTCTGTCAGCGGTTTGTGGTCGCGCGGGGGATCAGGAGATCGGAGGTGAGCCAGATCCGGAGCCGGTGGCCCGCGCGGATCGTGATCTCCGGCATCCGGTTCAGGTACCGGTCCAGCATCGAGGTGGCGCTGCCGCCGAGTCCCTGGCCGACGCCCGCTTGAAGCCCGTAGGGCGAGGCCCCGGCGAGCGTGAGACCGCTCAGCGCGCCGACCGCTCCGGCGGCCGCGAACGTCGAGAGGTAGCGCCGGTTGACCTGGTCCCGGAGCGCGCTCTCGCCCACTTGGTTCAGGCCGGTGAACTGAAGGTCCACCCAGCTTCCGTCGGGCAGCAGAAGCCGGTGGAATGCGACGGCGAGACGGGTCTGGTCGCGGTCCTGTACTGCTTGGGCCGTGCCGACGACGCGCGCGCCGCGCGGGATCAGGACGCGCTGCCGGTCGGCCGAGTACAGCGGCGCCGACACCATGGCGAGCACCGGGCCGGGGAACTCGCCGGACAACTGGGTGACCAGCACCGCCTCCAGGAACGTGCCCTCGTGGATGCGTTCCCAGCCCGGCGGGTCATGCGGCCGGACCAAACGGCCGGGCTCGGATGTGCGCTTCGAGGAAGAGCCGGTCGGCACAGGACCTCCTTCGCTGGGCGCGAACTCTCCGCCCGACAGCCCGGCCGCCATCTCGGCCTCAAGCGCAGCGAGGGACTGCCCGAGGGACGCGAGCGCCCCGTCGAGTGCCGCATCGGGAGACTCGGGTGCGGGCGGTGACACCCCAGCCGCATTTGAAGCCCGGTTCGGATCCCGGTGGGACTGCGCGACGGGCAGCGAGCGGAGCGAGCGCGTCCTGCGCTCGACCTCTTCGAGCCGGAGCGCCTCGCGAAGCTCGAACTCGGCCCGGCCAAGGCCGGCCCGGGTTCCGGCGTTGTCGGCATCCGCCGCCGCGTCTTGTCCGGCCGGTTCCTGTCCGGCGGTATCGGGCTGTTGCCGCTCACGGTCCGCATCGGCCGCCGCCTGCTGGCTCTGGCGTTCAGTCTCGGCATCGAGGCGCCCGTCGAGCGAGCGGCCCGTGCGGTCATCCACGGGCCGCGGCTCCGCGGGCGCGACTCCCTCGGCCGTATCGTCGGGACCCGCGAGCGACGAGGAGAACAACAACCCCGCGACGAGCACGGTAATCAGGACGATCCCGACCTTCGTGACGAGGCCACCGGGCAGCGCGCCCTTCGGCTCCTTGACCCACTGCTTCCAGCGGCTCATCGCGAGCCCGCCTCTGGCTCGAATCGCCAGCGCAGCCGTTTGTCCCCGATCTGGAGCCATCCGTCGCCCAACACGCGGCGGGCGGTGTAAAGGCCGTCGCTGCCCAAGTCGAACGCGACCAGGCTCGGCTCGCCGTCCTTTGTCTCGTAGAGCGCCGGGGACTCCTGCGCGCGCGAGCGGATGTAGGTGAAGAGCCCGTCGTGCCACATCGCCTCGATGAGGAACGGCCGTTCGGACGCCCTCCGGTCCAGCCGGTACTCGAACCGCAGCCGCTCGGGGTAGGAAGCGCGGAAGGCCTCGACCTCCGCAGCCGCCTGCTCTCGCGCCTCGACGATTCCCGCCTCGGCTTGTTCCTGTGCACGAAGCGCGGCTTCGGCCGCCTCGGCCGCCATCTCGCGGTAGGCTTCGACTTCACTCCGGGCCACGAACCCCGGAGCCCCGGAGATGGCCGCCGCCTCGGCGCCCGCCTCGACGCGGACGACGAGGTGGGGCGGCTTCTCGCCGTGCTCGGCGACGAGGAACGAGTAGATGCGGCCGGACTCGCAGACGAGCGCGACGTTCGTCGCGGCGTCCTCGGCCAGGGGCTTCAGGTACGCCACGTTCGCCGCACCGGTCAGGTGCCAGTACTCGGAATCTCCGGCCACGAAGTCGAGGATCCGCTCGCTGGCCGGCAGCACGATTACCGTCGTGTGGCGCACGCGCGCGCGGAGCCGGGGGATCCGCTCATCGCCCTCCTCGGGCACCGTCACGCGCAGGTAGGCGGCATCGGCGCTCGCCTGCTGCGCGCAGGCGTCGCCGGGCAGCGCCGCCAGAAGCAGCGTGAGCAGGACAACGACTACGCCTAACAGGATCGCGGCGGTTGGAGTTGCTCTCATGGTGTTCATGTCCTTTCGGTTGGTGGGGTGGAGTGGGTGAGGCCCGCGAGCGTTTTCAGCCCCCGGACCAGGCCGTGCCGCGCTACCGCTTCGGCGCGCTTCTCCGCGTCGAGCGGCGAGGAGGTGTATAGCCAGTAGCTCTCCGGATCGACTTCGAGGCGGAGCACCGCCGCCTCGTCCGGTCGGCGGAGATACAGCTCGCGCTTGGGCGTCAGCTCCCGGATCCCGGCCACTTCCGAGTCGTTCAGCCGGAACAGCGCCCCGGCCTCCGCGGGCAACTCGGGGTTGGCGAGGAACAGCTTGGTCGGAATGGATTCGAGAAGCGCCGCGGCCCCCGGCGTCCCGGTCACGTCCACGGCGGACTGGGTCGCGAGCACGAGCGCGGCGTTCTTCTTCCGCCACGTCTTGGCTGCCTCGGCCAGGTAGTTCAGCACGGCGGGGTCCTGCATGTACCGCCAGGCCTCGTCCACGACCATCAGCTTGAGCCGCGTGGTCTCGGCCGGGTCCTCGATCTCCAGGCGCATGCGCTCCAGCAGGTAGGCGAGCGCCGCCTCGCACAGGTCCGCGTGCTCGGCCGCCCCCGCCAGGTCGATCACCTGCCAGTCCCGGAACTCGATGTCCGTCGTGCCCGCCGGGGGGTTGTCGAAGAATGCGCCCCACGCGCCGCCGTCGGTCCAGCGGCTAAGCGCGGGCCACATCGCGACCGGGAGCGAACCCGCCAGCACGCTCAGCGAGCGCCGCCCGGACCCGAGCGCGTACAGGTCCTCGATCCGCGCGCGAATCTCGCTCGTGTCCGAGCCGCCCGCCTCGTAGCCACCGAGCTTCAGGAGCCGGAGCACCCAGCCGGTGAGGAACTGGAACGTCCTCGTGGTCGCTGGCAGCGCGAAGGGTGTGAGCCGGAGCGTCGGCTCCGCTTCGCCGGGCGCGAGCTCCAGGTACCGGCCCCCCAGGAACCGGGTCAGCCAGCGGTAGGAGCCGCCCAGGTCCAGGACCAGGATGCGCGCATCGTACTTGAGCGCCTCGACCAGCAGGAAGTTCAGCGTGAAGCTCTTGCCCGCTCCCGTCGCGCCCAGGATCAGCGTGTGGCCCACGTCGCCACAGAACAGGTCGTAGCGGTACGCCGTGCGCCACGGCGTCTCGAACACCGCCAGCGGCTCGCGGTCGAGATGGCGGCTCTTGCGGTTCCCTCTCGGCGGCCCGAACACGGGCGCGAGGCATGCGGCGAGACCGGCCGATACGAACACCCTGCGCACCTGCCGGCTTCGCGGCTGGGCCGGGAGCCGGGCGAACCACGCAGGCATCTGGCCGTAGCCCTCCCGGACCGCCTTCGCGTCGTGGGCGGCGAACAGGCGGCGCACGTCGCCGTCCAGCCGTTCGATCCCTTCGAGTTCGCCGTGCAGCGCGACGGTCAGCGACGCCTCGCCGTAGGCCACGCCGTCGGCTTCGAGTTCGACGAGCGCGGATCCCAAGCGGTCGGATTCGGCTGCCGCGGCGGAATCGACCATCGCCGCCGCCGTGCCCTGGGCGTCCTGCGCGTGCGCCATCATCGAGTAGCGGCGCGAGAAGTAGTGGCGCTGGGCGCTTCGGATCCGCCGCCGCGCCGCCTCAGTAGTCCACGGCCGCCATTCGAGCGAGACGGTCGTCACCGCGTCCAGGCAGTACAGCTCGCGGAGGAGATTCGCGTGCGCCTGGCCGGGCGGCGACAGGAGCGAGTAGAGGATCACGGGCTCGCCGTCGAGCCTCAGGTGCGAACGCTCGGCTTCAAGCTCCGAGACCGCGAGCCGCCAGTTCATGCCGCTGCCCGTCGCGCCGTCCCACGCCATGCCCGGGCGGTTGATGAGTTCCGACAGGAGCCGGGACCCGTCCACGGCCGACAGCATCTCGACCGGCGTGTGCTCGGCGACGAGAGAGCGGCCCGCGTCGACCATCGCCCGGAACCGGCCCGCCGCCGCCTCGATCTCCGAGGCGAGATAGGTCGGTGCGCCCTTCCTGCGGCGGTTGCGCAGCCGGGCGAGCCAGGCCAGCCGTCCCGACCGCGTGCTCCCGGCCGCCGGACGGAGGCCCGGGTCGTGCGACCAGACGACGTAGGCGTCGAGGCGCTGCACGCGGCCTTGCAGGAACGCGCTGCGCTGGCGGCCCGACAAGGCCGTGATGTCCGGCCCGTTCGCCTCCGTCCCCGGGTCCATCGAAGCGGGGCGTCGGAGCAGATGGAACTGGAGGCGCGCACCGGGGGACAGCCCGGACATCAGCCGTTGCCAAAGGCCCAGCACGCGGTCGATCTGCTCCGGCGTGCGGCCGTCCGTGATCGCTGGCGCGATCCGGCCCGCCCCGACCCGCCCGCCCGCGCGGGCGCGATCAGCTCGCCGGAGCGGGTCAGGCAGGTATGGTCGTCGTCGAGCCAGCCCCAGTAGGGCAGCTCCTCGGCCAGCGAGCCCGCCGCCTCGTAGGCCCGAAGCTCCTCGGCGACCCTCACTGGCCGCTTCCCCGGATCTTCAGGTGCCACGGATCGTCCGCCCACTTGCCCGGATCGAACCGCGCCGGGTAACGCGCGGCCGCGCGGAGCACGGCGAGCATCGCCGGGTCCCTGCGGCCCGCGAGCCAGCCCGCGCCGTAGCAACTCGCGAACACCAGGCCGCCCGCCACCAGCGAAGCCGTCGCGTTCCACACCGCCACGGCGAGCGTCGCGCCCAGCAGGAACAGCCTCCGCTCCACGCCCAGCACCGTAAGCGGACGATTCAGTGCGGAGTAGCCCGACCAACGCGTGAGGCCCCGCATCAGAACAGCCAGCCCAGGAAGTTCACCGCGCCGACCGCCATCCCGATCCCGAAGATGATCCCGGCCAGCGTGCGCTTGCTCCCGCCCTCGCCGAACGCGAACATCAGCCCGCCGACCACGATCGCGATCAGCGACAGTCCCCGCGCGATCGGTCCCGTGAACTGCGTCTGAAGCTCGTTCACCGCCTCCACCCATGGGCTCGTGCCCTGCGCCAGCAGCGCACCGGGCGCCAGCATGAGCAGCGCGGCCCACGCGGCCACCCGCATCGTCGTCAGCAACGTTCTCATCGCCTGTCTTCCTTTCCCTGAAGGGTCATTGGGACGACGGACCTTCCACCGTCCCGGTTCTCGGCAATTCGATTGTGGACCCACGCGTCGAACTCCGACCTGATCCAGCCGACTACGCGCGGACCCAGGTGGATCGGCGGGGGAAAGCGACCCGCCTCCACCCAGCCGTAGATCGTCGACCGCGCCACGCCCAGCCGGGCTGCGATCTCGGATGCCCGGATGAAGCGGATCGGCTCGTCCGTTCTCTTCTCGCTCGGCCTATCGGCCATCGCTCCACCCCCTCTCGTTCGTCCCGCGGCTGCTTTCGACCAGCGGCGCCGGTGGCGGTGCGGTGGAGCGCGTGCGCCGTCCGAGTCCGCGTCGTAGCCGTCGATGAACGCCAGAATCCGGTCCGCCATCCGCAGCGACAGCGAGCGCCCGGCGGCGATCTGGCGCATCAGGTTCGGGTCGCCCACGGCCCTCATGCCGAACGTCGTCGGCGGCATGCCCGTGCTCTCGAGGAACGCGGCGATACGCGCGTTGAAATACCGCTCCAGCGTCTCCATGGCCGTACTGCTCTTGCGTCTTCATGGCGAAAACGGTGGAGACTTGTCCGCAAGCAAGTCAACAACTAGGAGATCACCTAAATGTCGATAACGTCGAGGATGTCCAATACCGTCGGGTTGGCGCTGGACTCCGCCGCCAGCGGGGCGGTGAAGCACCCCCGCGCGCGTTTGCGGGCAGTCTCCCGAAACGATCTGAATGTGGACTGGGCGGCAGGCGCGGAAACGGCGGACTCGGCGTCGCCGGCCAGCGAGTGGCAGGCCACGTATCCGGACGCGGAAGTCGATGCCGGGCCGTCGGCCGGTGGTTCCCTCTCCGCCTTGCGAAGCCGGCCGGAATCGGGACTATTTCAATCCATGAAAAACAAAAAGAAGAAAGCCTCGACGTGGCTCGATCCGGTGCGCCGGCGGCTACTCCGGCTGCTGACGGCGAAGGGCTCGACGCTGCGCACTGCTTCAATCGCGATGGGCCGCAACGACGCCTACCTGCAGCAGTTCATCTACCGGGGCACGCCGAAGGTTCTCGCCGAGGACGACCGCGAGATCCTCGCGGAGCATCTGGGCTGCCGGCCCGAGCTGCTCAAGCACGGCCGGAGTTTCCGGCTCTCGACGAACGCCACACGGCCTTCGCCGCCCGACGACGCCTACGCCGCGCCGATCGGCTACAGCGCCGTGCCGGAGGCGGATCTCAGAGAGGAGCCGGACACGGAGGAAGCCTGGCACGGCGAGTTGCCGGTGACCGGAGATGCGTGGATGTTCGCCGATGCCTTCATCCGCCACCGGCTCAGGGCCGATCCCGGCGACCTGTGGATGGTCGAGGTGGACGGGGACTCGATGGAACCGCTGCTCTCAAGCGGTGACCACATCATGATCGACGTGAGCCGGACGGTGCCCGCACCGCCGGGGATCTTCGTGATCTGGGACGGCATCGCGCTCGTCGCCAAGCGGATCGAGCATGTGCCGCACTCCGAGCCGCCGAAGGTCGTGCTCAAGTCGCTCAACCCCGAGTACGACAGCCACGAGTGTGCTGCCGACGAAGTCCGCGTCGTCGGACGGGCGGTCTGGATGTCACGAAGGCTGTAAGTAAGGAAATGACGGCCCTTTCCCGAAGCCGATGGAGCCATCCACGCAGAGGCGGCCCGCGGCCCGCTGAGCTACCTTGATTCCCGACGCTCGGGCGGGGAGGATCTGTTATTCTTGGTTGACGGAATCACTGATGAACGGAGAAAAGAAACCGTGAAGAGCCTGGTCGACCGAATCATGGCGCATGCCGAGGAAGGGCCGATCCCCGTGGCAAGCCCCCCTGTCCCTAGAAACGTATGGGGAGATATGGCGGTTCCTTCGCAGCTGGGCGGCTCCGCGATCAGCGGAGCGCACTGCTCATCGATCCGATTGTGGGATCGAGCCGACGGGAGTACTCGGGTAGCCGTCGAGGCCTGTTCGCCAGCGGCTCGCCCTTCGGCGTTGGTCGAATAGAGGGTAACGACGTGTCCGTCCCGACCATCTTCGATCTCTGCACCCCGCGAGCCGACATCCTCCAGGGGCGGGTGACCGAAGCCGAGTTCGCCGCGGACCTGGCCCGGGTGCTCGCGAGCGACGGCGGCACGGGCTACGCCGACTACACCGATCCGGCACGGTTCTTCGCCAACACCTATCCCACGCGCGGCCTGAAGGAGCTACTCGCGAACGTCTGCCGCCGGATGTCCGGCGCGGGCGGGGAGGTGGCGGCGATCTTCCGGCTTGACACATCGTACGGCGGCGGGAAGACGCACGGCCTAATCGCTCTGGCCCACGCGGCGAAGGGGATGCAAGGTGTCGCCCAACCGGAAGAGTTCGTCGATCCGGCGCTTCTTCCGAGCGGGCCGGTACGGGTTGCGGCATTTGACGGTGAGAACGCCGATCCCGCGAATGGCCGCGACATGGGGGACGGCGTGAAGGCAAAGACCCCGTGGGGAGAGTTGGCCTACGCTTTGGCCGGCAAGCAGGGGTTCAAGCGCGTCCGAAGCAGCGACGAGAAGCACATGGCACCAGGAGCGAGCACGCTCCGAGAGCTGTTCGGCGACCAGCCGACCCTCATTCTACTCGACGAGTTGTCGGTCTATCTCAGGTCCGTCCAGTCGATTGACCACGCACGCGGCCAGCTAACGGCGTTCCTGACCCGCCTGTTCAGCGCAGTCGAGAGTGCGCCCAATGCCGCTCTGGTCTACACCTTGGCGATCGGCAAGGACAATCGGGCAACGGACGCGTACAGCGACGAGAACAAGTTCATCGCCGACGCCATGGCGGAGCTCGAAAAGGTCTCGGCTCGCAAGGCCACCCTCCTGAATCCCACTCGCGAGGAGGAGACGGTCAAGGTACTACGCCGACGCCTTTTCGAGACCATCGACGAAGGCCGGGTTGAAGAGGTCGTTCAGCCGTATAAAAAGCGTTGGGACGCGCATCAGGAGTTCCTGCCGCCGGATGTCGGCCGACCGACGATCGTGGAGGGATTTCGCGCCAGCTATCCGTTCCACCCCGAGGTGCTTGAGACGCTGACGACGAAGACGGCAACACTCGAGAGCTTCCAACGGGTCCGGGGAATGCTGCGTCTTCTCGGAAAGACAGTGGCTCACCTCTGGGAGACACGCCCCGAGGATGCGTGCGCCATCCACCTGCACCACATCGATCCGGGCCACGAGCCGATTCGAGCCGAGATCGTAACGCGGCTCGGGCAGGAGCAGTACCTCCCGGCCATCGCGAACGACGTGTCGTCCGGTTCGCCGGACAGGCCATCCTTCGCGCAACACATCGATGCGTCGTCCTACAGCGGCATGCCGCCCTACACCGAGTATGCTGCCCGGACGATTTTCCTCCACAGCCTCGCCTTCAACGATCCGCTCAAGGGATTGCCGCCCGAAGAACTCCGGTTTTCGATGGTCGGTCCGGTGTTGGACATCTCGTTCATAGACGATGCCCGCAAGAAGTTCGTGGCCGAATCGGCGTATCTCGACGACAAGCCGGGCGCCACGATGCGCTTTCACGTCGACGCGAACCTCAACCAGATCATCCGGCGCGAGGAGCGCAATGTAGATGCCGGCGACGCTCGGGCTCAACTGAATGACCGGATTCAACAGGTATTCGGCGGGACAGTCTTCGATCTCGTCCATTTCCCGGGCGGCCCCTACGATGTCGACGACAATGTGGGATCGGGCCGTCCACGGCTGGCGATCCTGTCGTACGACGGTCTGTCGATCGGACCGGGAGAGGTGCAGGCACCCGATCTGATCCGGCGCATCTATGAGCGCACGGGGAAAGAGGGGAAGAAGACGCGGGAGCTCCGCAACAACGTGGTCTTCCTGGTGGCCGACGGCGGATTCCGGGACAAGATGCGGGATGCCGTGCGTCATCGGCTGGCGCTGACCGCGTTGAACCGGGCCGACCGGCTCGGCGACTTGGCCGAGTACCAGCAGACCAAGGTGAAGGAGCTCGACGGGAAGGCCGAGCAGAAGGTGGCGGGTGCAATCCAGGCGTGCTACCGGCACCTGTTCTATCCGTCGCAGCAGGCGGCGGCTTCGGGCGTTGCGCTTGCGCATACGGCTATCGATCTCCCGTCGACCTCCGACCAACCGGGGGCCGGTCAGACTCAGGTCGTTCGGGTCCTGCGCGAGTTGGGCAAGCTACGGCTTCCGGAGGACGCCCCCGACCAACCGGCCTACGTTCGCGATGCGACGCCGCTGAAGGTCAAGGGCGAGATCACGACCCAGGCGCTGCGCAACGAGTTTCGGAGGAATCCGAAGCTGCCGATGCTGATAGGCGACGATGTATTTGTGAAGGGTGTGCGACAGGGAGTGAAGGGCAAGCTCTACATCTACCGAAGCGGCGATCTGGTCTGTGGACCCGGGGAGCCGAGCGTCTCGATCAAGATCGACCAACAGTCCATGGTTCTGACCATGGCCTACGCGAAGAAACAAGGCGTCTGGCCGCGGCCGAAGCCGGATGGGCCAGATCCACCGATAGGGCCGTTGCCGCCACCTCCCCCTCCGCCGCCACCACCCCCTTCGGGTACGATTCCCGTCTTCGACGCTGAAGGAATCCTGCGGGCAGCGCTGGTTCAGATCTGGGAGCAGTCCAGGGCGAACAAGGAGGTCAAGAAGATCGGCGAGATCACGATTCGGATCTTCGACGCGGAATTGGGACTCCGGCTGCTCCGCGTGGCCCCGTCGGTTCCGAAGGCCCGGAAGAAGGCTAAGCTCACCGCATCCTACCAGTCCGCAGATGGGGGCAACCTGGATTTGGAGTTTGAAGGGCCGGTATCGGACGTGAAACCGGTCACGGATTTCCTCGAACCTCAGCTCCGGGCCGCCAAGGAGCAGAACGCGACGATCTCGCTGACGCTCTCCTACCCCGATGGCCTTACCTTGAACGGCCCGGATCCCGGGAAACTCACCGAACGGCTCTCCCGGTTCGTGAGCGGATCGGCCCACGTCACCGCCAAGCCGCTTCAGGAGAAGGAGTAAGATGGCCAGCCCGAGACACCTTCGCTACGGCGAAGCCGGACAGTCGGCTCCACGCTACGACTTGCGCATCCGCCCCGCTGGATCCGGCCGGGATTGCTACGAAGTGTGGCAGATTCCTTCGGCCGGGACCCCCCAGATCCGGAAACCCGTGCGGATCGCTGGCTTGGGGGGCCGCAATCTCGAACTCGTGCAGCATCGAATCCTCCGTATCTTGGCCGAGCAACGCATCCGGCTCGTGTCCGCCCCCGGTCGGACGGGGTTCAGCCGACCGGTTCCGGAAACTCTGGCTGTGCGGCTCGGCCTGATATTCCGCGCGCTCGCCCCCATGCGCGACCGCGACCGCATGTGGGCGGTCGCCGACGGCATCGAGAAGATGGAGCGCGAAGAGGCGTCGTACTGGCTCGGCATGGCGATCCACAGGGAGCATCCGAGGAGGGTACTCGCCGGGTTGCGGCTCCTCCTGACCGAACCGGAGAATAAACCCAGCGACGAACTCGCCCTGGTGGCCGCTGGGGCCGGGCCAGAAGTGGGGCGGTAGGCGAAATGCGCATCGAACCGGAGATCGTGCACGTCAACATCGTCCTGGTGGGCGACTTCAACCCCGCCATCTTCTCGCCGAAGTGGTTTTCGGCCAACGGTCTCATTCGCGACGCCGTTGCCCACCGGGCCGAGCTGGGAGTGGTTCACCAGGAGGTCGCCGACTTCACAGCGGACTGGCTTCGGCTCCAGGTCACCCGAGACAGGTTTGCCGCCGGGAGCTTGCAGGCTCCATTCGTACGCTTGCGGGATCTCGTTCACCGTGTTTTTCACGAATGCCTCGACCACACGCCGATTCGAGGGTTTGGAATCAACTACTCGGCCCACTTCCTGGTGGACAGTCTGGCGACGCGGGACCGCTTGGGGACCGCTCTCGTGCCGCTGGAGCCATGGGGTCCGTGGCGGGAGCGGCTGAGTCTCGATGGTCGCCACGGAGGCATGACATCGCTGCGAATCTCCCAGTTGAGACCGGAGGACAGGGATGAGGGTGGACAGATCAACGTGGTGGTGGAGCCATCCAACCGAGTGGGCACGAGCAGCGGCACGGGAGTCTTTGTGAGCGTCAACGATCACTTTTCCGAAGACGCGGAGTCTCCCGGTTCGGCGGAAAAGCTCATGGAAATCCTTGCGACGGAATTCGAAGGATCTCTCAAACGGAGCGAAGGCATCGTGGATCACATCATGTCTCTCGTACAGTCAAGAGGGTAATACGCACGATGGCACAGATTGGACTTACAGCGACGAACCCGGAAACGGACTCCAACGCTGGCATGCGAACGTCGCCGTCGCCGCCGCAGCCCCCTGCCGTCCTGCCGGGCGTCTCCGGCGGTGGTCGGCTCAGTGGGACCATGGCCCGCAACGAAGGACCGAACGGGGAGTTGGCGAACGGTGCTTTGTCGGCCTCACGGGACGGGGAAGCGAATGTCGAGGGAGCGTCGAACGGAGCGATTCGGAATGGCCCCCCGGTGGTTCGACCCGAGATCCCGGAGTGTTATCCAGAGCATTCTCCCTCTTTCTTCCCAAAACAGGAGTGGGCGGGACGAGTGACGGCCATCGACAACGGCTCGTTCGACGCCCGCCTCCGAGACCTGGCTGACGGCGGACGAGAAGTCGCCACCATCGATCTGGAAGAGGTCAGCTCGGAGGACCGTGCCCGAATACGCGTCGGTTCGCTGTTCCACTGGGTGATGGGATACGAGACCGTGAACGGAACCCGGAGCAATGTCTCGCGAGTCGTCTTTCTGGATCCGCCGCGCCTGACCAGGCGCGACCTTGAACGCGGCCGCCGGTGGGCGGAGTGGCTTCATGAGCGCTGGGGATCTGAGTAGCACCCCCCCGGATCCCGCCGAGATCGAGGTCGCGATGCTCGGACCCGGTTACGGGGAGAGCATCCTGATTCACACCGGCGATGGCGAATGGGTGGTCGTCGACTCATTCCTCAACCCGGACCGTCGTCCATCCGCGCTCGCCTACTTGGAACGATTGGGGTACGACCCCGCTACGGCGATCAAGCTGATCGTGGCGACTCACTGGCACGACGACCACATTCGCGGCATAGGGACGCTGGTTGAGTCCGGCAGGTCCGCAAGGTTCTGCTGTGCAGGCACCCTCCGGCGTCTCGAATTCCTCAGCATGATCGAGGGATTCCGTGCGCAGGGTTCACGGGCAGCCGGTTTCGGGACGCGGGAGATCTTCTCGGTATTCGCCCACCTTGGACAGGTTGGCGTCTCTCCACTCTGGGCCACCGCAAGCCGCCGAATCCACCGCTCGCCCCGCTGCGACGTGTGGTCGCTCTCGCCTGACGACGAAGCTTACACCTCGTTCCTCAAGTCCCTTGCGCCCCTATCCGACCCCAAACCGGAGCGCGTGTTCGCCTTGCCGACTCCGAATCAGCTCTCTGTTGCCCTTCTGGTCCGCTTCGAAGGCGGTGTCTCATGCCTCCTCGGAGCGGATCTTGAGCAGCGCGGCTGGACGGCAGTACTGAGCGATGACAGGAAGCCCCGGTGCAGGTCCTCGGTCTTCAAGGTTCCGCATCACGGGTCCGCGAACGCTCATCTCGAAGGCGTTTGGGACAAGCTGTTGGAGCCGGAACCGTTTGCGATTCTCGCGCCGTGGCGGCGGGGCGGCGGATCGTTGCCGCGGAAGGGGGACGTGAACCGGATTCTGGCGCGCACCCCGAACGCTTACGCCACGACCAAGGCGGCACCCGGTGCGGCGCCCCGGGATCGGTGGGTCAAGAAGAGGCTGAGAGCCGTGAATGCGAGATTGCGACCGGAGTCCGGCGCAACCGGGATTATCCGGCTGCGGCGGTCGATGACGGGGGAGAGTTCGTGGCGGGTGAAGCTGTTCGGATCCGCGTGTCACCTGGAGGAGTTTGCGGCGTGAAGAAGCGATCCGGGGGAGACTCGGCGAGCGACCGGCGCCTGATTGAGGAATGGCTGCCGATTGCGGAGTTGAGCGAGGAGAGTACGCGGGAGCGGCGGGCCATGACGGCGCTGCCACCGACCTACTATCTCCACGTCTGGTGGGCGCGCCGGCCTCTGGTCGCTTCGCGGGCTGCGGTGCTGGGGTCGCTGCTGCCAGAGGGAGCGGATCGGGAGAAGTTCCTGCATGTGCTCGGGATTCACGGGGATCCGGTGGGGGCGCGGCGGGCCATCGACGGAGCGAAGCAGAGCGGAAGGCGGATCGAGAATCCCTACGATTACGACAGGGCATTCAAGTACTGTCCCACTCCTGCTGACAGGCGCTGGCTGGAACAAGACGGGGTACGGAACTGGCAGTCGATCCGCGTCTTGGATCCGACTGCCGGTGGTGGATCGATCCCGTTCGAAACTCAAAGGTCAGGGCTCGTCACACTTGGAAACGACCTCAATCCGGTCGCGGCGCTTGTTGCGGAGGCCACGGTGACATGGCCCACACAGTTCCCGAGTGAGCTTGCCGACGAGTTCGAGGCATTGGCTTCCGCTTGGCGGCAACGAATCCAGAAGCCACTGGAGGACATGTTCCCGCAAACCGGGTTGCCCGACATCGTGGATGTGACCTACGTCCACGCCCACAGCGTCCGTTGCCCCTACTGCGCTGGCCTCGTTCCGCTGTCTCCGAACTGGCGGCTGGCCTCCGGTGGCACCGGTGTGCGCCTCCGGCCTGACACCGCTCGTGGCCACGGTTCCGAGGACCGTGTCTGCACTTTCCAGATCGTAAAGAAGGCCAGGGAACAGTCTCCGGGCACGGTCTCCCGCGGAACCGGCACGTGTCCCTATCCCGACTGCGGCCAGGTGATCGACGGTGACGAGATCAAGCGACAGGCGCAGGATGGCGAGATGGGCTCGCAGCTCTACGCGGTCATCTACAAGCGCCGCGTGAAGACACGGCTCAAGTCCGGAAAGCGCGGCAAGGACAGGTGGGTGCGCGGCTACCGGGCACCGCGACCGGCGGACGACAACAGCGCCGAAATCCAGGCACGCCTGGACGAGAAGCTCCCCGAGTGGGAGGCGTTCGACATCGTGCCGAGCGAGCGAATCCCCGACGGCAACAAGACGACGGAGGCCCAGCGCTACGGTATGACCCATTGGCGCGACCTCTTCTCGCCCCGCCAACTGCTCTGTCACGGAACCACCGTCGAGATCTACCGCGAGATGCTGGAGGAAGACCGGCGGGAGGGGAAGCTGACGCCGGTGCGAAAGGCGGCGTACGGGTATCTGGCGCTGACGCTCGATACGGTGCTCAACTACAACAGCAGGGGCGGACGGTGGGATACGACAACTAGCCGGGTACGATCATTCTTCGACCGGCATGACTTTGCGTTCGTTTGGTCGTTCGGGGAGATGGCACCCCTCATTGTCAGCGTCGGCTACGACTGGGCAATTGTCAAGACCGCCAAGGCCATCCGGGAACTCGTGGAGCTTGTCGCGCCGGAAACAACGACCCACGGGGGTCGCGACCTCTTCAGCGACAATGGCGATCCCCAGAAGGCCGACACAACTCCCAACGCCTCTCCACCAGTCACGATCACCTGCAAGTCCGCCGATAACCTCGACCACCTCGAGGACGCCAGCATCGACGCCATCGTCATGGACCCCCCGTGGGAAGCCAACGTGATGTATGCGGAGCTGTCGGACTTCTTCTACGTCTGGCTCAAGCGCACGGCGGGGCACGTGTTCCCCGAGCTCTTCAGGAGCCAGCTCACCGACAAGGACAACGAGGCGGTCGCGAACGTCGCGCGCTTCAAGGGGCAGAAGGGGGCGGGAGCGCGCGCGACCCGCGACTACCAGGAGCGCATGGCCGCGATCTTTGCCGAGTGCCGTCGCGTCCTCAAGCCCAACGGCATCATGACGCTGATGTTCACCCACAAGGCGGCCGGCGCTTGGGACGCATTGACCACGGGGCTGATGAAGGCCGGATTCATGATCACGGCGTCGTGGCCGATCAATACCGAAGCCCCCGGGAGCATGCACATCAAGGACAAGGCGGCGGCGAACAGCACTATCTTTCTGGTCTGCCGTCCGCGGGAGCGGCACGAGCCCGACACCGAGCGGGAGACGCGCTGGTGGGAAGATGCGGAACCGCTTGTGGCCAAGGCCGTACGCAAGCGCGTGAAGGAGTTCCAGAGGGCGGGCATCGGGGGTGTCGATCTCTACCTGGCCTCCTTCGGCCCCGCGCTGGAGGAGTTCTCGCGCCATTGGCCGCTGGAGCGCCGGAGCCCCCGACCGAAGCCCAAGCAACGCAAGCGGCAGTTCGACATCTTCGAAGAGGAATGGGACCCGTACGCGACCACCCCCGAAGACGCGCTCGACGTTGCCCGGCGGGAGGTCAAACGCTGGCGGCTTGACCAGCTCGCGCACATGCGTTCCGACGACGATCTCGATCCCGTCACCGCCTTCTTCGTGCTCGCCTGGGATGCCTTCAAGGCACCGAAGTTCGCCTACGACGAAGGGCTCAAGCTCGCACGCGCGGTCGGCGTCAACCTCGAAACCGATGTCGTCCGCAGACTTGGGGCAAAGAGCGGACAGAACCTCGTGCTCTGGGACGCACCCCACCGAGCCGCCAAGGGAGCATTGGGTCCTGCAGACGGCTCGCGGGGCATGATCGATGTTCTCCACCATGCTGCGTTCCTGGCGCGTGATCGGTCCTTGGACGCCGCCCTCGACATGCTCAGGGACCAGGGCGTCGAAAAGAGCCCCGACTTTGCCACCGCACTCGAAGCGGTGCTCGAAGTCCTCCCGGTCTCGCGCAACTTCCGCGGTTTCGATCTGGGTTCAAAGGCCGCGGCTCTGGAGTCCGCCAGCGAAGACTTCGACGCGCTTGAGAGACTCCGCCGCTTGGCTTTCAGCGAGGTCGTCGGCGAGCCGGAGCAGCTCAAGCTGTGGCGTGAGGAGACCGCCTGAACGGTGCACCGCGCGGTCGACTGGAAGCTCAAGTACACGCCCGATGACGGCGATCTGGTCGAGCTCTTCTACTTGCCCGCGCTTGAGGATGCGAAGCGGTACGACCGCCTGACCGGCTACTTCAGCGCCAGCGCACTGAGACTCGCGGCTCGCGGAATCGAGGGACTGGTTCGCAACAAGGGCCGGATGCGGCTCATCGTCGGTTGCACCCTGGATGCACCCGAGATCGCGGCGATCCATGAGGGAGCCGAGCTGCGCGGGAAGGTCTCGGAGCACCTGCGCCGCTGGCCGCTCAAGCCGGGGGATGGCGAGGAGGCCGACGCGCTCGAGCTGCTCGCGTGGATGGTGGCGAATGACCATCTCGACGTGAAGGTCGCGGTCCCCACGGACGAGCTTGGTCGGCCCGTGGCCGAATCAGCGCTCTTCCACGAGAAGACCGGGATCATCGAGGATACGAACGGCGACCGAATCGCCTGGACAGGCAGCCTGAACGAGACTGCCAGCGGATGGCAGCACAACTGGGAGACGATCAATGTCTTCACCAGTTGGGGCCCGGTTCCGGCGCGCGTGGAGGGCGAGGAAGAGAACTTCGCGAGCCTTTGGGCCGACCGACGAAAGCGCGCCCGGGTAATCGCGGTGCCGGATGCGGTGCGAGAGAAGTTGCTGGAGTTCTCGCCCAAGGAGGGTCTTCCGAAGCGGCTGAAGCCGGAACCTGACCCGTTAGTAATCCAGGTAAAGGAGCCCGACGCCAAAGCGAAACTGTTGCGCGAGCGGGTGTTGTCATTCATTCGCAGGGCCCCGTCGCTGACTCCCAATGGCGAAATGGTTGGCGAGGAGACAGCCCCGATCACTCCCTGGCCCCACCAGGTCCGCGCGTTCGAGCGCATGTACCACAACTGGCCGCCGAAGCTCCTGATCGCCGACGAGGTGGGACTGGGGAAGACGATTCAGGCGGGTATGGTGCTGCGGCAGGCCTGGTTGTCGGGTCGCGCGCGGCGCATCCTGATCATGGTGCCCGCCGCGGTCATGAAGCAGTGGCAGATCGAGCTGTACGAGAAGTTCAACCTCAACTGGCCGATCTATTCGGGCGGGACGTTGCGGTGGTATTCACCCAATCCGGAGCGGCCTCCGAGAACGCGCGTCGTGGGTTCGGATCGGTGGCACCTCGAAGATGTGGTGATCGCGTCGAGCCATCTGATGCGGCGTCGCGAGCGGCAGAGGACCATCTCGGAGGAGGCGAAGAAGTGGGACTTGGTCGTACTGGACGAGGCGCATCACGCGCGGAGGCGTGGGGCGGGCGGATCCGGCGACAAGGGACCGAACGAGTTGCTTCGCCTTATGCGCGGAATGCGCGAGCGAGCCCTTACGGACGGGTTGATCCTGCTGACGGCCACGCCGATGCAGGTGCATCCCGTCGAGTTCTGGGATCTGCTCGATCTGCTGGGCCTCCCGCCGGAGTGGAACGCGAAAGCGTTCGTCGAGTTCTTCGAACTGTCGGAAAACCCCGACCTGACGGCCGAGGCCTTCGAGATGATGGCACGGCTGTTTCGAGCGGAGGAGGTGGCTGGAAGAGTCGAGGCGGAGCCCGAGGACCGTCACCTATCATCCCTCTCCCGGCTCAAGGCGAAGAGGGTGCTGTCAGCGCTTCGGGATCAGTCCACGATTCCCCGAAAGCAACTTGGATCGGTCGAACGATCGGCGGCATTGCGTCTCATGCGAGCCCGGACGCCGGTGAGACGACTGCTGTCACGACACACGCGCACCCTCCTGCGCCGGTACCACAAAGAGGGCCTACTGGCGGCGCCGATCGCAGAGCGGAGGGTGAAGGACTGCTTCGTTGAGATGACGGAAGGAGAACGGGAACTCTACGAAGCCGTCGAGAGCTACATTTCCCGTACCTACGGTCAGGCGACCGGTACCCAGCGAAATGCGGTCGGGTTCATCATGACCGTGTATCGCCGCCGCCTCGCGAGTAGTTGCGAGGCGCTGGCGAATACGCTTCGCCGGCGACTGGAGTCGGCGGAGGGCTGGGTGTCGGAAACCGCGGGTCAGTGGAACGAAGACTTGTCGGACGACGAGCTCGCCGATGACGTCATCGGCGCTCCCGAGGATGTCGCCGAGGCTGCGGACACGGCCCTGAGGCTTGAGGAAATGGGCGACATTCGCCGATTGATGAAGATGGCGGAGCGACTTCCGCCCGACAGCAAGCTCGGGGAGTTGCAACGGATTCTGGGCAACTTGCGGGGGAAGAGCGGGAAAGCCAGCCAGGTCATGGTGTTCACTCAGTACACCGACACCATCGACTTCCTGCGGGAAGAGCTCCGCAAGGACACTTCCCTGCGGCTGATGTGCTTTACCGGGCGAGGCGGCGAGGTGCCGCACGCTGGCGGACTCTGGCGGGCGATCAGCCGCGACGAGGCGAAGCGGAGATTCCGACAGGGTGAAGCCGATGTTCTGCTCTGCACCGAGGCGGCCGCCGAGGGCTTGAACTTCCAGTTCTGCGGCGCGCTCGTGAACTACGACATGCCCTGGAACCCCATGCGAGTGGAGCAGAGAATCGGTCGCATCGACCGACTGGGTCAGCGACACCCGATCATTCGGATATTCAACCTTCACTACCGCGACACGGTGGAGGCGGACATCTACCGGGCGCTGGCCAAGCGCATCGGACTCTTCCACGGCGTCGTTGGCCAGCTTCAACCCATCCTTGCGAAAGTGTCGGGAACGATCGCCCAGGCAGTGTTGGAGGGTCGCGCCTCGACCGACGAAGGACGGGCGGAGCTGGCGGATGAGGTGGATCGTGAGGCCGCCGAGGCTGCACCCGGAATCGACATCGACGGGGCTGCGGATACCACCATCGCCTTGACCGACCGCCCAGCATCCTCGGTGACAATGGACGATCTCGACCGAGTGATCCGACGGCCCGAGCTCCTACCCGATGGCTTCAGCGTGCAGCCGCTCGGGCCGCGTGAGTACTCGTTGACTGTACAGGGGCGCGAATCCGCGATTCGTATCACCACCGATGCGGACTACTTCGAGAGGCACGCCGACAGCGTTGAGCTTTGGTCACCGGGAGGGGAGGGGTTTCCGGTAGGATCGCCACCTGAGTCGGAGAATCAGCAATGGTCTAATAATATGAGTCTGAGGGGGATTCTGGATGCGACGAGTTAGTTCCAACCCGAACGACGCAGCACGTCGTGGACAGTGTCTTTAATCGCCCGGTGGATGCCGTGGCTGCGCGGTTTGGTCTCGTGGGGCGAAGCTCAGCACCTCGCCCAGCCACCCCTTTACCCTCTGGAGATCCTGTGAGCAGACTCTCGTTGAGCCTCTTGGTGCTCTCCCTTGTTTTTGCATCGCCGATTCGTGCCCAAGTGATTCGTAGCTACGAGGGTCTTGACCGCAACGCTGTGGACGGTTGGTTCGCCCAGACGCAACTCTCGTTGGATGGCAGAGCCGGCAATGCAAGCTATCTGGATCTAGGTCTCACAGGAGGATTGTCCTACCGCGTCCCTGCACCGGGGCACTGGCTGCGGTTTTATCCGTCTTGGCAGGTCAGGCGCTCAGGGGGACAGTCCGTCGTGCGTGAGTGGTCGGCGCACTTCAGGCACTCGTTTGTGTTTTCGGACGAGATGCGGACCTATGCGTTCGCTCAGATCCAAGCGGATAGGTCGATCAACCTTGACCGCAGGGTGCTGGTCGGTGGCGGGCTTCGTCGGCAAATCGTGCCACTGGGAGGCGGTGGTCTGGATATCGGCCTCGGTCTAATGCTGGAAGACGAAACCTTGGCGTCTGGAGAGAGCACGCAAGCACTGAGGGGGGCGAATCTGTTCTCCGCACGCGGCCGAGCCGGTATCGTACGAGTATTGGTCACAGGTTTCTATCAGCCGATAATGTCGAACCTCGAAGACTACCGCCTGTCCGTAGACGCCGAGGTTCAGATCCCGGTGTCCGAGCGTGTCGGTTTTGTCATTTCAGGGAGTTGGCGTCGAGATTCGCGGCCGCCCACGGACATCGAGGCGGACGACGCTGGGTTCGGGTTTTCCGTGCGGTTGAGCACCCGATGACAAGTCGCGAGGCCCTGCTCGAACTCACTTACACTGCGCACGCCATGGCACCGCTCGCCCGCGACATCGGCCGTGTGGATGAGGACTGGCTGGATCTGCCCCGCTCTCGGGGACGGCTGTCGCCGTGCTCTGTCTCTAATCCGCCCTCGGTTGCGAAATTCATCAGACTCCCTTCATCGGGCCGATGGTTGACGAGCATGCCGGCGTGCGGCTGGCGTTGGAGATTCGCACATGGTGCTTGAGAGGATATTGGCGCTGGCCACCGAACGCGAATCCGAGACTCTGGAGTTCAAGCGTACGACGGGAACGCGTCGTGAGGCAACGGCCACTGTGTGCGCCATGCTCAATCACCGGGGCGGACACGTGCTGTTCGGTGTGACGCCGAACGGAAGTGTCGTCGGCCAGCAGGTGAGCGACCGGACGATGGAGGAGGTGGGTGCCGAGATTCAGAGGATCGACCCGCCGGCTTTTCCGGAGGTCGAGCGGATCCGTGTCTCGGACGGGCTCGATGTAATCGCGGTCAGCGTCAACAAGGGGCCCGCACGGCCCTACCAGTACCGGGGTACCGCCTATCGCCGGGTCGGCAACACCACGGTGACCATGGCTGCCGAGGAGTACAACCAGATGCTCTTCGAGCGGCTGCACAGTGAGCAGCGGTGGGAGAATCAACCTGCTCCCGGCTGGACGGTCGCGGACCTGGATGTGGCCGAAATCCGCAACACCGTAGCCGAGGCGGTACGAACAGGCCGGCTGAACGAGCCCGGTACCCGAGAACCGGAAGACTTGCTTCGAGGGCTTGGACTGCTCCGCGAGGGGGTCCTGTCGCGCGCGGCGGCGGTGTTGTTCGGTAACTCAGCGCGTCTCGAATTCGAGTTGCCGCAGTGTCTGCTCCGGGTAGCTCGTTTCCGGGGCATCGACCGAAGCGAATTCCTGGACAACCGGCAGTTCAATGGCAACGCGTTCGCACTGCTCTCACATGCCGAACGCTTTCTGCGCGACACGCTTCCCATTGCGAGTCGGTTCGAGTCGGGCCGCATGCGGCGCATTGACGAGCCCCTCTACCCACCCCTTGCTACACGGGAAGCGGTGGCGAACGCCCTGTGCCACAGGGATTATGCGCTGGGCGGCGGCTCGGTCGGGATCGCAGTCTACGACGACCGACTCGAGGTCACGTCGACCGGTACGCTGCACTTCGGACTGACACCGGCCGCGCTGTTCGGCCCGCACGAATCGAGGCCGTGGAATCCGCTGCTTGCCCGCACGTTCTACCGGCGCGGTATTATCGAGGAGTGGGGCCGGGGAACGCTCAAGATGGCGGAACTGGCTACCGCCGCCGGATTGCCACGACCGGAGATCGAGGAACGCGGCGATTGCGTTACCGTGTGCTTCCGGCATGGACAGGTCGGGTCGGCGCGGCGCAGCGGCCACGACCTGATCGAACGACAAGAAGCGATTCTGTCCTTGTTGGATCGAGCGGACGACGGCTTGGCACTACGTGAGATACGTGCCCAGTTGGCTCTGCCGGCCAGCGAACGTCAGGTGAAGAGGGCCTTGGCGGCATTGCGGAACCGCGGGCGGGCGGTGTCCACGGGTCGCGGTCCAGCGGCGCGGTGGAGACGTGCGCCTGAGTCCGTCGAGGACGAATGAGACCCCCGATGAGCCCCCGGGGTCTTATTGGGTCCATTAGGGGTCCTATTGGGGTCTTACTCGTCGCCGACCCTTGGCACACCGCAAAGCGGCGTGAAGCTCTACTGCTACCTTCTCGCGGCGACGTGTTGCCAGGGCTTGCCCGACGAACGACCTACGGCGTTCCCAGCCGTGTCGGGGTGTGCGACTATGGGGTCCTGATGTCCTCTCCGCCGCGTTGGCGATCGTCCCGATCCTCGTAGTCGGCTCCAGTGAACGCTGCTTTTTGACGCGGCGGCGCGTGCCGGGTACCTTGCCCTCCCGATTCACACAACCGCACACCAGGATGCAGCCCGCTGTGCAACGCCCTCCATTCCAGCTGTGCCCGCTAACAGCAACCCTCCTGACAGTCACCTGGGAGCCGTACGTCCAGGACACAGCCCTCCGTCCACCCGCTCGCCCTGTCACCCTCGCCTCCGCATTTCTCGGGGGGCTATTCCTGTCACCGGCGGGGACCCATCTCGTGGGATTGGTGGGTGGGCGGGCGATTCCACTGGCTGCGGCGAGAGTGCCGCGGAATCCGAGGATCACGGACGTGACTCACGAGATTCTGGTCGTCCAGTGCCAGTTCAGGGTGCAGATCCGAGCCACCGCGAGCGACGCCAATCTAGCGGAGACCGCGATTCAGAATGCCACGGCGCAGGTGGATAGGCGGCTGGACGCGTCCGATTATGCTTGGACGGTGGGGCGGTTGAACGAGGCCAACTCCGAGGCAGAGGGGGATACGTGGGAGGGCGACCTTGAGCCCGTGAATGCTGAGTTGAGTGGCCTCGGGCCGAGGAGGATTCCGCCAAGTCAGGACATCGGGATGGGGGTGGCCTCGTGAGCGGAACTTGGGGTAGCCAGGAAGCGACGGGGCCAGGGACATCTCTGGGAAACTGCATTGGAGAATCACGACGCCGACCGTCACCCCAGGATGTCGTGCCATCTAATCGACAAGATTATCCCCCTCTCGCGATCGACCTTTTTGCTGGGGCTGGTGGCCTGAGCCAAGGGTTCCGCGATGCTGGATTCAAATTGGTACAAGCAGTAGAGAAGGACCCGGCCGCGAGTGCCACCTACGCAACCAACCACCCGGATGTAGATGTGATTTGCGCCGAAATCCAGGGGTTGCGCCCAATAGCGTGCATGGAACGTATCAATGTAGCCCAAGGCGAGATAAACATTGTAATTGGTGGCCCACCATGCCAGGGTTTCTCTGAGTCTAACCGACGTACTCGCACGCTGGATAATCCTACAAATCACTTGTATCTTGACTTCCTGCGTTTCGTGGAATGCATGACACCTCAATGGGTTGTCTTGGAAAACGTTGCCGGTTTACGAACCATGGCAAAAGGCGTGGTCCTCCGTCGAATGCTTGCCGGCCTTACACGCGCTGGGTATCATGCCGACTGGCGGCTACTAAACTCCGCCAATCATGGTGTGCCACAGGTCAGACGCCGCCTATTCGTGATCGCCAATCGTGTCGGCGTGCCCATTCCGAGTGAGACCGATATCGTCACTGCCACACTGCGAAAACCAATAACCGTGCGTGAGGCAATCGGGGACCTCCCAGTCCTCTCCAATGGAGCATCAATTGACCTCTTGGAATACCCCAATGGAGCTACGTCGGCCTATCAGAGACGAATGCGCCGAGGGGCCGGGAGGTATGTCTCAGGCAATCTAGTGACCCGAAACGGCGCCCACATCCGACAGCGGTATCACTACATCCCAGAAGGAGGAAACTGGAAGGACATCCCTCCTTCGCTATTGGGCAACTACACCGACCGAACTAGGTGTCACACGGGAATCTACCATCGTCTTTACTGGGATCGCCCGGCCAAGGTGATCGGAAACTTCCGCAAGAACATGCTAGTCCACCCAAGCCAAGATCGAGGATTGTCCATCCGGGAGGCAGCACGACTCCAAGGGTTCCCCGATACTTACCGATTCGTCGGAACAATTGGTCCTCGGCAGCAGCAGGTTGCCGATGCAGTCCCACCGGTTCTCGCTGAAGCCGTCGCACGGGCGATTTTTCCAAGTGTCAGCCTGGGTACCCGGGGCGCCGCACCTGATACGACGGCAGGACGAATCCCGACCCACATCGCCGCGCTTTCGGCCGAAGGCGCACCGATTCTGATCAACCATGGACCGTAGGGGGCCACCGCGTTTGCCTTCAGGGCGTTTCCGGTGGCCGCCGCGCTTACCTTGGCCCTCTCGACGCCCGATTTTGCGACGATGACCGCTACTACAGCGCTTCGGTCTTTGCCTGGCCGATTAGCCCGGTAATGTCAAAATGAAATGCCGTGCCGACACCTTGGCAATAGGACGGATTATACTTCTCCGGCACAGCATACACGATCCTTACCCGTCTCTCATGCAGCGCAAACAATGTAGCGCCAACAAACGAAAGCTTGGTGTTCATCCCTGCAAGTGAGACATTCTCTTTACCGAAGTCAAGCCCTACCTCACGCAAACGTTCGTACACATCGTCAACTGAATCCGATCTGAACCCGAACCTTTCCACTGTCGGTACCGGCACTCTCGACCGAAGTGCTCGCACCACGCGTCGACTGTACTCGTCCGCGCCCGCTGTAGTGGACGAACCAATGTCGCCGCTTCCTATTGACAGCTTCCGGGGCTCCACATACTCTACAATCTCCATCAAGCGCTCTCTCTCGTGGCCCGCTAGCGCGATCAGATGGCCCGTCTTTTCTCCCGAAAAGTCTCCTGGAAATCCGATTATGGACCGGATGTCACGAACTCCTTTGCTCAACCATCTTGCAGATTCATCCAACTCCGTGTTTTGCGTCGCATAGCCACCCTCTGGCGCCGCGATATAATCTACCGTAACGTTTACGAACCTCTTCCGCATCAAGGAAATCGCAAACAATAGCATCCCTAGTAGTTCCCGAGGGAAACAGGTGATGTCAACAGCAATGTCGCCACGAGGAGCGCCCCTAATCGTCTTCCACGCCCAACTCCAGAGCGCTCTACTATCGAATCGATCCAAGGGCTCTATTGCCTCTATGCGCAACTCCCGAAACGCATCCACGTTCTCCTGGTGCTGAACATTGTCCTCAATGACGTTGGCCAAATGTACGTCGCGCGGCTCGCCAACATTGGTCAAAAACTTCCTTGTGGTCACTAGAGACCTCTCCTCAAATGACGCAGCGGCCACGAGTGTTACCGGGTTACGGTTCATCTCACCAAATCTCCATATCGCCGGGATCGAGCGGCTCGTACTCAACCTCGTTCGCGCCGTGAGTCTTGAACATCTCAATCTGAGCGGACGATACATCCTCCGATCTCCGCAATGGTCCCTCATTAGCAAGCTTCTCAATGACATCGGGCGTGCATGACAAATAGCCGGAGTAGGACGACACGTCCAGGCTAAAGCACGGCGCCAATCGCCGCGTGAGCACATACAGCGCACGGCGCCCCGTCCCCTCCTTCTTTGCGCTGTATCCCTTCATGAAATAGCCTTCGGAAATACCCAACTTCAACAACTTCAACAGCTCTTCGCTCGGAGGGGACTGAAGCGCAAATGAAAAGACACGCCTTTCGGAATCTTGGGAAAGCAGCTTTTGCTTGAACAACACCCCGAGTCCCTCAATGAGCTTCGCCACCTTGCGCCAATCGCCGGCGTCCCGAACACGCTTCTGCCGTGAATCCCCAATCCGGTCTAGTAGTCTGTCCGCGTGTGCTTTGACCGCGTCATGCTGAATCGAAGGAGGAATGCTCCGTATGACCTCTCCCTCAGTGCGCCTGGAAGCGTTATCGAACATCTGCTGCGCACAAATGATGAAGTCGCGCACCAATCCGCCGCTCAGTACTGCAAGTGTCGTGAAACCGGCATAGCAAAACGAATGAAGTGCTCGGCGCTGTTTCAGCTCACGCAAATACTCGGACATCGTATGCCTGTATACATTGTCTCGAACGGCGCGCCCAGTGAAGACCTGAGCATACTGCTTCTTGAGTCTTTCTTGTACCTCCTGAATCCTGCGCTCCTGTTCTTCGTGTTTGGGAAAGAAGCGTTCAGGATCGACAACGGTGCCGTCAGGCAGCGTGACTCCGGCTTGTTCGAGCCGTTTGCGGCAAATCTCCTTTAGCAGTTGAACATAGCTTTCGCCTTTGCCCTCCAGATACCTTGTGGCGATGTCGTACTGAATGAAGTCGTGCGCTTGTTGAATTGCAGACCCTGACCGAGTTCGCCACGTCTTGTAGGTATACATGGTGCTAACCTTGAAGACTGCGCTCTTCCGTCTTCTTGCAATCCACGTGTTCAGGATGACTGTGTGCGTGCGAGGCAAGTCATCACCATCGTCGATGAGAAAATACAAGCAGACACCCACGCGGTCGGAAAAGAAGTCGGCGATGGGTCCCAGCAGGGAATCGTACAAGAAGAGAGGGCCATCGTAGGCTGGTGAAGACGCATACAACAGACTCTTGCCTATGAAATCCCGTAGACGCTGGCATTCAACCTCTACGACCTCGATGAGATCCAATACGACTGTGGCAAGATCTCCGCTCCCGATTGTCGGCGGCGGTGCATTACTAAACCGATAAGCCGCCGACATCCTCTTGACAGCAAGCTCGATGAACGCTCGGTGACAATTGTCAGGTATGACGTCCGGCCGATTCCGGATGATAAGCAAGAGCTGCTTCACTATCAGGAGGGACAGTTGGCTTTCACAGATGATGTACCGTTGCAGATCGGACTGAAACAGCTTGAGTTCCTCAACCAGAAACTCGGAATCCCGGACGGGAAAATAGACGGCCAAAAAGGTAGAATCACGCTGAGGATACAACAGTTCCTGACAGTCTCTCTGGAGCACCCGAAACAACATTGACTTGCCAGTGCCCCGGTGGCCGTGGATGAAGCACGTCTCCCGGCCGGCAACGCGATCCAATCGCTTGTCATCGCACCAGAGGCCCGTAGCTTCTTCGGCAGACAACTTGGATGCGGTAACAAGTTCGAATGGGTTCTTGCCGTGGTCGTTCATCTCGATGCTCCACGGCAGTACTCTTCAAGAGTGTTACAATTCCGTAGTTCGTCACATCTCTTCGTCAATGATCGCGACTCCCGTGGGTATCCGCTGTCAAGTTCGAGCGTCAACGGTCTCCTTGTGGAGCGACTGGGCGGAGCGTGGTCATGGTACTCGATCAGTACACGTATCTTCCGCACGCTAAAGTACGGCCTGCCATATCGGGAGCAGTAGCGTACCTCCACTTCCATCTTGGTCAGTCGTTGCTCTAGGTATTCCCAGAACGTTGTGTGTCTGTTGCCTACCGTAGAGACGTATTCGTGCTGGGCTGGGTATACTCTCAGGGTGACAAACAGCTGGTCCTGTGCCAATCTGAATGTTCGGAAAGTCTGTGCATACCGGTATGCGAGATTACTTTCGCCAGATGCGTTGTACCACTCCAACACGTTCTCTGGGACTCGCTCCGGGTTTTCGGACAGCTCATCACCCATCCGCAGAATCGCCGCGAGCAGAGGCAATCGCGGTCTTTGATAGTTGTCGGTGCTCAGAGACCGAAAAGTATCTTGCCCGTAGTCGCGATCAGTTCCCCCGTGAACTCGCGAGACATCAAACACTTGTTCGCGGCGTTCAGTGCCGGAAAATAATAGCTTATGCTCCTCGATCAGTACTCCGGACCTTTCAGCGTGGTTTTTTCTGCCACCGATATTCCCGGCATCATGCAAGTGGGCAGCACACAATAGAATATATGCTTCCTCGGGATCCAATGCGTGGTCTGGGTTCCTCTCGGCAATATAGGTGCCAATCTGATCCAAGCTGGCGATAAGATCGGATACATGACGACACCCATGGACAGTCATGATATTAGGTTCATCTCCGTCCTGGCGGGGCTGACTGACCTGGTCCACAGCGAGGCTGACATCTACGCAGGGGTGTACGTATTTGAAGAAGTGATCCTCCAGCGCGCGAAACTTGGCCGATAGGTCCTGAGCGAGGCTGTGTTTCTCGTGATGTGTGTCATCCGCCGCCTTGGCGATTCTGCGAAAAAGATAGCCGTTCGTTCTATGGGTCATAGATTCACGAGAGCTTCCATAACGACCGGGGTTAGCAAGGGGGACACCGTATAGCGGACTTGTTGCTGTAGTCCTGTTGACTCGGAGAACAGATCGAGTCCTACCGGGACGTTTTGCTTGCTTCTTGGAGCTATGGGAAGGAGAGTGGGGGGTTGGGTAAGGTTTGGACGGTGTCCGTCATGGCGGGGCAACTCCATGTGGCCAACCGACCCCATGGACTGTACGACGCGGGTCTCGGGCCGCCGCCCGAAGGACAGGGACATGTACCGCCAGGCCTGTTCGGAATGATGGATTACCGACTCCTTCGGCTGGTGGCAGGGGACGGCCATCGCAGGTGCTTTGCCGATCCGCCTGGCCGGCATCTGGGGCGCCATCGGCTGGGGGACGATGCGGCGGCCCGAGGTGTCGAGCACGGCCGCGCGATGCATCCCGCAGTCCTCGGAGTGTTGGTCGGTGGTGAGGGTCACCGGCAGGTTACGAGTTCGTGATGACATGGCCGTGTCGGGTAGTATGTCCACACACGCGTATGGGGCGGGCACCATAGCGGTAGCGGCGGCAGTTGGCAATCCCCGCCCGTGGCGGGGCAGTTGGACCTGCGTCATGCGACCGAGTGTCCTGTCGGCGCCGGTCTGCCCGTGCGGGTCGCTACGACACCTGGAATCAGAGTCGGCCCGGTTGAGGATCCGGGCAGCTGCCACGAGGCAGTGATGAACAAGCTGACGCGATCTAAAGTGAAGATGCATCTTCGAAGACGCGCCAGCAGCGGACGACTGAACCGGGCCACGCAGCCTGCCCACCGGCAGCCGATGCACCTCGGCCGCCCAACTGGCGGCTAATGGACGACTGGGCCGCCGTATCTGGTGGACGCAAGCTGACAAACGGTGCCGCGAGAGCAGCTTCGGGAGCGTCGCCGCAACCGCTATTGACCCTGGGCAGATCATTGATGGAATGGGCCGCAAGCGTCCCTCTGAGTTGCTCGATGTCGTCGGGCGGATCGGCCGGGGTTGGCCGAAGCCGATTCCCCGATGGCCGAGGCTACGCGCCACGAACTGCTGAAGGCAGGTGGCCCAGCACGGCCATCCGTCATGCTCCACCCCCGACGCGCGCGGTCGCTTTGGTACGCAATGCTGTCAAATCCCCGGCTTTTTCGATCTGATCGATCGTGACAGCCCGCCTGCACAAGAAGGAGGGATCGTGCGGTCCTGGTTGGATTCACGTAGCTTCTTGCGTGGATTGCGGACTGCTTGGGGGTCGCCTTACAAGCAGGAGGTCGGCGGTTCGAATCCGTCAGCGCCCATGGCCGGGGGGGCACGAGGTTCCGCAATCGCTCCATTCCGTGTATCCTGTCCTGTCGTTCCGTCGGATGGGGCAGTCCGGTGGAGTCTCGTGCACCCACAACGCAGGAGATGTAATGAACAAGAAGGAAATGGCGGCCGCTCTCGCGCAGCAGGCCAACCTCTCCCAGGCGAAGGCAGCCGATGTCCTCAACTGCATCTTCGACACAAGTGCCGGATCGGGCATTATCGCCGGCGAACTCGACGCGGGGGGCAAGGTGACGGTCCCCGGCTTCGGCAGCTTCGGCGTCAAGTCGCGTGCGGCGCGTATCGGGACCAACCCGGCGACCGGCGAAAAGATCACCATCGCGGCGAAGAAGTACGCGTACTTCAAGCCCGGAAAGCCGTTGCGGGACCGCATCGCAGGGGGATAGATCCTCGGACGCAGTTGTACGCAGTACGGAGAGCATTCCGGCGCGCCCGGGCGTGGCCGGGCCGCGGGGCCCGCGATTCCGGCCGACCCATGCCCAGGTGGCCTGATCCATAACCCGCCGGCGCGCCGGATGCTCACTCCCACTCCTCAACGCTCAGGACCCTGGTCGACCGAAACGTGAATCCCTCCGCCCCCTCGCCGGTCGAGCCCGCGGGCGATTCGCGCGCCAACGAGCCGCCGGCGAGCGGGGTCACCCGCTGGGCCAAGGTCATCGACCATTCCCGGTGCATCGGCTGTCATGCCTGCACCACCGCCTGCAAGTCCGAAAACGAAGTCCCGCTGGGCGTTACCCGCACCTACGTCAAGTACGTCGATGCCGGCGAGTTCCCGCGGACCCGCCGGGCCTTCCAGGTAACCCGGTGCAACCAGTGCGAGGACGCGCCGTGCGTGACGGCCTGTCCCACCTCGGCCATGTACCGCCGGTCCGACGGGATCGTGGACTTCGACAAGGAGGCGTGCATCGGCTGCAAGGCCTGCATCGCCGCCTGCCCCTACGACGCCATCTTCATCAACCCCGAAGACCATTCCGCGGAGAAGTGCAACTTCTGCGCGCACCGGCTGGACATGGGGCTCGAGCCGGCTTGCGTCGTGGTGTGTCCCACGGAAGCGATTCTGGTCGGGGACCTGGGCGATCCGCTTGCCAAGGTGACCCGGATGGTGCACGAGGACGCGCTCACGGTCCGGCGCCCCGAGAAGGAGACCCGCCCGAAGCTCTTCTACAAGGACGCGCGCCAGGTGACTCTGGACCCGCTGGCGGCGGCACGGCCCGAGGGGGGGCTCTTCATGTGGAGCGAGCAGGGAAGCGGGGCCGACCAGGTGACATCGGGCCACCCGGGCCGGAGCAACTCCTCCGCGGGCGCGATCCTGAGCTACGACGTGCCCCACAGCGCTCCCTGGGACGCGCGCGTCAGCCTCTACACCTGGACGAAGTCGATCGCCGCCGGAGCCTATCTGGCGCCCCTGCTGCTGATCCTCTTCGGGGCGCTCTCGTGGACGGACCCGCTCTGGCTCTTCGGCGCCCCGCTGCTGGCGATGGTGTTCCTGGTGCTGACCACGGGCCTTCTGATCTGGGACCTGGAGCATCCCGGCCGCTTTCACTACATCCTCCTGCGGCCGCAGTGGCGAAGTTGGCTGGTGCGCGGGGGCGTGGTGCTGACGGGCTTCGGGGCCGTGCTGGCGGCCCATCTGGGGGCGGCCTGGGCGGGAGCCCCCGGGATCGCCCGCGTGCTGGCCCTGGCCGGAGGACCGCTGGCCGCGATGACGGCGGTGTATACGGCCTACCTGTTCGCCCAGGCGAAAGCCCGCGACCTGTGGCAGAATCCCCTGCTTCCGCCCCACTTCCTGGTCCAGGCGCTGCTCGCGGGAGCGGCCGCCGTCCATCCTCTGGCGGCGCCCGGACAGCGTCCGTTGCTGGCGGGAGCCTTCGCGGCCCTCACCGCCGCCCACCTCCTGCTGGTCCTGGGCGAGATCACCATCACGCACGGCACCGCGCACGCGCACCTGGCCGTCCGTGAGCTGACCCGGGGACGCTTCGCCGCGTGGTTCCGGGCCGGCATCCTCCTGAGCGCGATCGGGCTCGCCGCCCCCTGGATCGGGCTGCCGGCGCTGGTGGCCGGGCTCCTTGGACTGCTCGCCTACGAGCACGCCTACGTGCAGGCGGGACAGGCCGTCCCCCTGTCATGAGGATCGGGTCGTGAACAACGTCGGCCACAGGATCGGATCGTGAAGAACGGCGGCCGCGAGGAGCTGAAGCGCCTGAACGAGCGGGTGTCCGCCGCCCGCCGGGAAGCGGAGGGCCGGGGCGAGAGCTTCTACCCAGGGCCCAGCCGGGTGCACCTGGCCTCGTTTCCGCCGAAGGAGCGCTGGGACGACTGGGTGGAGCTGGACTCGCGCGCGTGGCCCAGGCGGGTCGAGAAGCGCTACATGCTCGTGCCGACGACCTGCTTCAACTGCGAATCCGCCTGCGGGCTGCTGGCCTACGTGGACCGCGACACGCTCGAGGTGCGCAAGTTCGAGGGCAATCCCGAGCACCCGGGATCGCGGGGCCGCAACTGCGCCAAGGGGCCGGCGACCGCCAACCAGATCACCGACCCGGACCGGATCCTGTATCCGCTGAAGCGCGCCGGCGAGCGCGGTGCCGGGCAGTGGACCCGGGTCGGCTGGGACGAGGCCCTGGACGACATCGCCGGACGCATTCGCCGGGCGCTCGAGGAGGACCGCCAGAAGGAGATCATGTACCATGTGGGCCGCCCGGGAGAGGACGGCTTCACCGAGCGCATGCTGGCGGCGTGGGGCGTGGACGGCCACAACTCGCACACCAACATCTGCTCGTCCGGCGCGAGGGCCGGCTACCACCTCTGGATGGGGATGGACCGCCCGAGCCCCGACCACGCCCACGCGCGCGTCATCCTCCTGGTGTCGAGCCACCTGGAGACCGGGCACTACTTCAACCCGCACGCCCAGCGCATCATCGACGCCAAGGCCGGCGGAGCGAAGCTCGTCGTCCTCGACACCCGCCTCTCCAACACCGCCACCCACGCCGACCACTGGCTGTCTCCCTATCCGGGCTCGGAGGCCGCCATCTTCCTGTCCATTGCGCGCTGGCTGGTCGCGAACCGGCTCCACAATCGCGACTTCGTGCGCCGCTGGTGGAACTGGCGGGAGTTCATGGCCGAGGCGCATCCCGATCTTCCGCCAGACTTCGAGCGGTTCGAGGAGAAACTCGAGGAGATGTACTCCGAGTACACCTTCGACTACGCGGCGCGCGAGTCCGGCGTGGAAGCGGGAGCGATCGAAGCCGTGGCCCGCCTCGTGGCCGGGGCCGGAACCCGCCTCTCGACCCACAACTGGCGCAGCGCGGCGGCGGGCAACCTCGGCGGCTGGCAGGTGGCCCGCACGCTCTTCCTCCTGAACGCGCTCACGGGAGCGGTCGCGACCGAGGGGGGCACCCATCCCAACTCGTGGAACAAGTTCGTGCCGCGCCCCATCCATCTTCCGCGCCATCCCGATCACTGGAACGAGCTCACCTGGCCCGCCGAGTATCCGCTCGCGCTGATGGAGATGTCCTTCCTCCTGCCGCATCTCCAGAAGAGGAGCGGCGACTTCCTCGATGTCTACTTCACCCGCGTGTACAACCCGGTGTGGACCAACCCGGACGGATTCTCCTGGATCGAGATGCTGACGGATCCGGAGCGGGTCGGCCTGCACGTTGCCCTGACGCCCACCTGGAACGAGACCGCCCACTTCGCCGACTACGTGCTCCCGATGGGGCTCGGCTCCGAGCGCCACGACGTGCACTCCTACGAGCAGTACGCGGGCCAGTGGGTGGGTTTCCGGCAGCCCGTGCTGCGCGCCGCGCGCGAGCGCCTGGGCGAGAGCGTCTCCGATACCCGCGAGGCCAATCCGGGCGAGGTGTGGGAGGAGAACGAGTTCTGGATCGATCTCACCTGGCGCATCGATCCCGACGGCGACCTCGGCATCCGCTCGTTCTTCGAGTCGCGCGCGCGACCGGGGACGAAGCTCGGCATCGACGAGTACTACGGATGGATGTTCGAGAACTCCGTTCCGGGACTGCCCGCCGCCGCCGCCCGGGAGGGCATCACGCCCCTTGAGTACATGCGCCGTTACGGGGCGTTCGAGGTGGCTTCCAGGACGGGCGCGCTGCATGAGGACCCGGTTCCCGACGCCGAGCACGAGGATGTCCGTGTCGATGCGGACGGGCGCGCCTTCACCCGCGCTCCGAAGCCCGACTCCCCCAACGTGGTCCCCCTCCCCGTGGTCGACGGCGACGCGGACGGACGCAGGCGGCTCGGGGTGGAGGTGGACGGTCGCATCCTGAGAGGCTTCCCCACGCCCTCGGGACGGCTGGAGTTCTGGTCGCGCACCCTCGCGGAGTGGGGCTGGCCCGAACTGGCCACCCCCGGGTACACGCGCAGCCACATCCACCGCGAGAGCCTGGAAGACGACCAGATGGTGCTGATCTCGACCTTCCGGGTTCCGATACAGATCCACACCCGAAGCGCCAACGCCAAGTGGCTCGACGAGATCGCCCACACCAACCCGCTCTGGATCCACCCGGGCGACGCGCGCGGGATCGGCGTCGGCACCGGCGATCTGGTGCGCGTGGAGACCGAGATCGGTCATTTCGTGGTGCGCGCCTGGGTAACCGAGGGGATTCGCCCCGGGGTGGTCGCGTGCAGCCACCACATGGGCCGCTGGAAGGTGACCGACCACGGCCAGAACCAGGCGATGGCGACGGTGGACCTGGAGCGCGGCGAGGAAGACTGGTCGCTCAGACGCCGCAAGGGAGGAGGGCCGTACAAGTCCGCGGATGCCGACACGAGCCGCATCTGGTGGACCGACGTGGGCGTGCACCAGAACCTGACGTTCCCGGTCCATCCAGACCCGATTTCCGGATCGCACTGCTGGCACCAGGCGGTGCGCGTGAGCGCGGCCGGCCCGGGGGATGCCTACGGCGACATCGTCGTCAACGCCGATCGCTCCGGCCGGGTCTTCCGCACTTGGCTCGGCTACACGCGCCCGGCGGGGCGCGTCTCCCCCGATGGTACCCGGCGCCCCTACTGGCTGCTCAGGCCGGTGCGCCCCTCGCGCGAAGCGTACCAGCTGCCCGCGGACGATTCTGCGGGAGGCTAGCAGCCTGTGGAGCTCATCCGCGCGCTGGCGACGCTGGCCGAGCCTCCGCACCCCGCGCACGCCCCCATCGCCCGCGCCCTCGGCCTGCCGGATCCCCCGCGGCCAGCCGACCACACCGGACTCTTCCTCTTCCAGCTGTACCCGTTCGCCTCGTTCCACGTCGGCGCGGACGGAATGCTGGGTGGTGAGGCCGCCGACCGGGTGGCGGGCTTCTGGCGCGCGCTGGGCCGAGAGGCTCCCGACGAACCGGATCACCTGACGGCGTTGCTGGGCCTGTACGCGGGGCTCTCGGACGCCGAGGCCCGGGAGCCGGCCGGGCCGGGCCGGGTGCTGCGCCGGGAGAGCCGCAAGGCCCTCCTCTGGGAACATCTGCTCCCGTGGCTGCTGCCCTACCTGCACGCCGTGTCCGAAGTCGCTCCTCTCTTCTATCGGCGCTGGTCCGAGCTCCTGCGCGCCGCCCTTGTCTCGGAGGCCGCCGAACTGGGACCGCCGGATCGACTGCCGCTGCACCTGCGCGAGGCGCCTCTCCTCGAAGATCCGCGCACCAGCGGGGGAGATGTCTTCCTGCGTCAGCTGACTGCGCCCGTGCGCACCGGCATGCTCCTCACGCGCGCCGACCTGGCGCGTTGCGCCGACGAACTGGGGCTCGGGCGACGCGCGGGCGAGCGCCGCTTCGTCCTGAAGGCGCTGCTCTCCTCGAATCCCGACGCCGCGCTCGACTGGCTGGGCCAGGAGGCAGCGCGCTGGCGCGGAGTGCACGAGCGCTACCGCGCGGAGGCCGAAATCGTTTCCCGCTTCTGGACGTCCAGGGCGGATGCCGCCCACCGGCTCCTGGTCGAGCTGGCGCGTGAAGCCCGGGAGGGCGACCGGGTCGCCCCGCCCTCGCTCGGCGGGGAGCCGCCGGCGCAACCGACCGCGGCAGGCTCCAGGTGAGCCGCCCGGGGCAACCGAAACCTCGGGCACACCCGGGGGAGAAGGCCGGGGAGACGCGCGGCGAGGTCCTGCGGCGCGACGTGATCGCGGGGGTCAGCGTCGCGCTCATCCTGATCCCCCAATCGATGGCGTACGCGGAGCTGGCCGGGTTGCCCGCCCACTACGGACTCTACGCCGCGGCCCTCCCGCCCATCGGCGCCGCGCTCTTCGCCTCCTCGCCGTACCTGCATACCGGTCCGGTCGCCTTGAGCGCGCTGCTCACCTTCGGCGCCCTGATCCCCATGGCCGAGCGCGGCAGCGTCGAATACGTGGGGCTCGCCGCGCTGCTGGCCCTGGTCGTGGGGGCGGCACGTCTCCTGATCGGCCTCCTGCGCGCGGGCGGCGTCGCCTACCTGATGTCCCAGCCGGTCATCCAGGGCTTCACCTCGGCGGCGGCGATCCTCATCGTCCTCTCCCAGGTGCCGACCGCCCTCGGCGTGAGCGGGCCCGGGGAGGGGGTGGTGGGCCAGGCGCTCCGGGCGGTGACCCAACCCGGCCTGTGGCAGCCCTCGAGCATCGGTTTCGCCGCGATGGCCGTGGTAGTCATCATGGGCGCGCGCCGAATCAACCCCAGCCTGCCGGGCGTCCTCTTCGCGACCGCGCTGGCGCTGTTCATCTCGACGGCCACCCAGTACGGAGGATCCGTGCTGGGGGAGATCCCCGGTGGCGGCATTCCGGGCGCGCAGGAGCTTCCCTGGCTGCAGCTGCCGTCCCTGCTCGTTCCCGGGCTGGTGATTGCGGTGGTGGGCTTCGCCGAGACCACCTCCATCAGCCAGACGTTCGCGGCGCAGGATCGCACGCCCTGGGATCCGAACCGGGAATTCGTCAGCCAGGGGGTTGCCAACGTCATCTCCGGACTCTCCGGCGGATTCCCCGTCGAGGGTTCCTTCAGCCGCTCCAGCCTCAACCGCTCCGCCGGCGCGCGCACGCGCTGGAGCGGGGCGGCGAGCGGGGTGGCGGTGCTGCTCTTCCTGCCGTTCGCCTCGGTGCTGGCGCCGCTTCCACGGGCGGTGCTGGCCGCCATCGTCATCACCGCGGTGGCGACCCTGGTTCGGGTGGGAGACCTGGTTCGGATCTGGAGATTCTCACGCCTGCAGGCGATGGTCGGATGGGCGACCTTCGTCCTGACCCTCCTCCTGGTTCCCCGGGTCGAGGAAGCCGTGCTGGTGGGCGTGGTGCTTTCGCTTGCGGTCCACCTCTGGCGGGAACGCAAGATGAGGCTGTCCCTGTGGACCGCGGACGGCGCGCTGCACCTGGCGCCGCGGGGCGTGCTCTGGTTCGGATCGGCCCCCATCCTGGAGAAGGCGGTAGCCCGCGCCTTCGCGGAGGTGGGGGACCTGCGTGAACTCGTCTTCCACCTGAACGGGGTGGGCCGCCTGGACTTTACCGGCGCCCTCCTCATCGAGCGCATCATCCAGCAGGCGCGCGACGCAGGGGTGGAAACACGCTTCGACGGGATCCCGCCGCACGCGGAGAAGCTCATGCGGCGCGTCTTCGCCTGGACGCCCCCGAAGTCCGGGCCGCTGACGCTCGCGGACGACTGACGGACGGCTGGTTCACCGGTCGGCCGGCCGGCTATCAGGATGAATCCCCGCGCGGCAAAACTTCCCACCGTCTCGCGCGTAGGGGCCCATGCGCTTCCGACGGAGCGGGCGCATGTGCGCGCCGCGCCATGTCGGACGCGCGGCCATCCCTTGTGCAGCTGCCGGTCGCTTCAGAGGCCGCCGGCATTGAAACCACGGAGGACATCGATGACGGGAACAGCGATGCAGAGGAAAACGGGGCTCATCTGGGCCGGAGGGGCGATGCTGGCGGCCGTGGTCGCCCTGTCGGCGATGGAAGGAACGGCGGTGCAGGCGCCACCACAGGAATACCGGATTGCGGGCGACCATGTCGCGGTGTACAACCTGGCGGGCACGGTGAGCGTCGTGCCGGGAACCGGCAGCGAGGTGGTCGTGAGCGTCGAGCCGAGGGGCGCGGACGCGCAGAGCCTGAGCGTCGAGTCCGGGGAGATTCGAGGCGCCCAGACCCTCCGCGTGCGCTATCCCTCCGACCGCATCGTCTACGGGGACATGGGCGGAAACTTCCGAACCGGAGTCCGGGTCCGGAGCGACGGGACCTTCGGCCACGGCTCGTTCCTGCGGGGCGACAGGGTGGACATCCGCAGTTCGGGAAGCGGGCTCGAGGCATGGGCCGACCTGACGATCGCAGTGCCCCCCGGCCAGCGCTTCTCGCTGTACCTGGGAGCGGGCGCGACTGATGTGCGCGATGTCGAAGGAAGCTTGGTACTCGATACCCAGTCGGGATCGGTCGAGTCCGCGGGCACCTCCGGGGCGCTGATCATAGACACCGGGTCGGGATCGGTGCGGGTCGCGGGCGCGATCGGGGATCTGAACGTCGATACCGGCTCCGGAAATGTCACAGTGGACGGGGTGGCCGGTGACCGCGTCCTCGTCGACACCGGCAGCGGCAGCGTGCGCGTCTCGGACGTCCGGTCGGAATCGGTGGAGGTGGACACCGGGTCGGGTCGCATTACCTTGCTGGCCGTGGAGGCGCCGGACATCATGGTGGACACCGGCAGCGGCAGCGTGGAAGTGGATCTGGCCGCCGACGTCGAGCGTCTGGAGGTGGACACCGGATCCGGCGGCGTGACACTGCGCGTCCCTGGCGACCTGGGCGCGCGGTTCGAGGCGGACACGGGCAGTGGCTCGATCGACGTGGAGGTTCCGATCGATGATAGCACCCGGAGGCGGTCCTATGTGCGCGGCACTATCGGTGACGGCCAGGGCAGCATCGTGGTCGACACGGGTTCGGGATCCATCCGCGTTCTGGGTCGCTGACACCGAAGTGCCGTCCCCGGCCCGGAAGGTCGCCGGGCCGGGGATTTTCGCGTCCGCGGTCCGCCGGAGCCGCTGACGCCGAGTGTTTCGCTTCCAGCACCCGGTCCAGGTCCGATTCCAGGACATCGACGTGGGCGGCCATGCCCATCACTCCAAGGCGCTCTGCTACTTTGAGGAGGCACGCGCCGCCTACTGGCAGGAGGTTGCCCGGCGCCGGACGCCGGAAGAGGTGGACTACATCCTGGCCGAGGCCCGCATCCGATATCACGCGCGGGTTCTGTACCCCGACCGCCTCACCGTGGGCACTCGAGTATCCGTTCTCGGCAAGAAGCACTTCGTAATGGAGTACGAAGTGAGATCGGGCGAGGGACGACTGCTGGTGTCGGGCAGCACCGTGCAGGTGATGTACGACTATGCCGCCGGCGTCAGCCAGCGGATTTCGCCCGACCTCGCGGAACGCATCCGCGCCCATGAAGGCCCGCTTCCCGCGCGTCGGGGATCCTGACCCGTCCGCCCGGGTTACGAGGAAAAACCGGACGCCGAGCTTACAGCGCTCCATGGCCAACCCGGCTCGCTCTTGACGCGTTGCGGGTCGCCGCCCCCATTGTATTCCGGGGTCGGTTGACCGTGTCCCGCGCGTGGGTATAGTTTGCATAGCTTTCCCGGTAACCTTGGCGGAGTTAGGAGCGATGTTCTTCAGGTTGGCAATTCCCCGGCTGGGAGTCGCGTTGCTTGTGACGTTCCTGTACCTGCCGGCGCTCGCGTCGGCGCAACAGGAAGTGCAGGGACGCTTCAGGGTCATGATCCCCGACCTCTTCCCGGGGGAGGACACCGGCCGGGGCTTCGGAGAGGACGTGGCCGAGGAGCTTCGGGACCTCATCAACCAGCTGCCCACCCACGAGCCGGTCGAGCGCAACGACATCCGCGACGCGATGCGTCAGTTCGACATCGATCGCGACGACCTGAACTGCATCCGCTCGCGCCAGCTCGCGACCCAGATCAACGCCGAGCTGGTCATGTGCGCGAACTACACGGAGGGGCAGGACGACTGGACCCTGACCAACATCTCGTTCGTGAGCGTCGCGTCGGGGGAGACGTTCACGGTAGACGACTTCACCGTTCCGGATGACGACGGCGACGAGCTCGCCGCGGAACACATCTTCGACGTTTTCGACGAGTACGTGGAACAGTTGCGCTTTGCGGCCATCTGCCAGGAGTACTTCGGCAGCCAGCAGTGGGCCAACGCCCTCGAGAACTGCAACCGGGCGATCGAGGGGAACCCCGGTTCCGAGGGGTCGCGCTACGCCCGCGCCCGGTCCGTGATGGAGCTGGGGGATCGTCAGGAGGGGCTCGACGAAATGCTGCGGGTCCTCGACCTCAACCCGTTCAACGAGAACGCGCTCCAGTTCGCCGGGATGCTCTCCGCCGAATTCGGCATGAAAGAGGAGTCCCTGCGACACTACACCGCCTACCTCGAACTCAACCCGGGAAGCGCCGCCGTGCGCATGCGCGTGGCGTATGACCTCGCGACCGCCGGAAACGCCGAGGGCGCGATGATCCTGATCGAGGAAGGCGTCGCGATGGATGATACCAACGACGACCTCTGGGAGCAGCTCGGAGGGTTCGCCTTCACTGCGGCCGGACAGGCCATGGAGGGCCAGAGTGAGCCCACTCCGGAAGTCGAGCGGCTGTACCGGAGGGCCATCGAAGCCTATACGCGCGTCCTGGACACCCGTGGCGCGGAGACCACCCCCGCCCAGTTGATCAACGTCATCAGGGCCTACATGCAGCTCGGCGACCCGACGGCCATCGACTTCGCGCAGCGCGCGGTGGAGGTCCATCCCGAGGAAGCCGCGCTATGGTCGCAGCTGGCCGACGCTCTGCAGCGCAACGATCGTCTGGAAGAGGCGATTGCGGCGATCGAGAGCGCGAAGAGAGTCGACCCCGACTACGCGAACCTGTCCGCCCGCCAGGGAAGCTGGCTTCTTGAGGCCGATGAGGTCGATGCGGCCATCGGGTTCCTGAAGGAGGCCGTGGAGCGCGGCGAACAGCCCGCCGACATTATGGCGGGCCTGGTGTTCGGCAAGGCGTACAATGACGGCGTTCAGAACACCAACTGGACCTACGCCATCTCGCTGCTGGAGAGGACCAAGAACGAGTTCGAAGTCTCGGAGACCATGAGTTCGCAGTTGAACTTCTGGCACGGATGGTCGCTCTACAACCACGGCCTTGCGCTTCAGGCACCCAGCACCATCGATTCCGCCCGCCAGTCACTGCCGATCTTCCAGCAAGCCCTCCAGCTGTTTGAGCTCGGCCGTGCTTACGCCGCTACGGTGGAGTCGATCGACCTGGCCGAGATTCTCGGCGCGGCGCAGACCTACGTCGAGATCCAGGACGCCATCATCAGGCGCGGGGGCGGCGAGTAGCGCCAGTCCCACCCTCGGTAGCCGAAGCGCCGCGGATGCGTCCGCGGCGCTTTTCTTTTGCCCGGAATTCAGGACGGTGCCTCACTGCGCACGGTACCGGCCGCTCCTGGCGAGCTGCGAGGCACACTCCACAGCCGCTCCGACCCCCGTCCGATTTGGTCCGCCCCCCGGGCTTGCGCGTTTGCCATTGCCTTCCTTATGTTCTCCCCTATTCTCCACAATCGTCCACTTTAACCCACAATCCACCACCTGATGAGCGGTTTTCTGGGGCGCTACGAGAAACGTCTCGACGACAAGGGTCGTCTGAGCCTGCCGGTTCCGTTCCGGCGTGCGGCGGCGGACGGACCTCTCGTGCTGCTCCAGTACCAGGCTTCCGCGTTGACCCTGTTTCCCGGGACGGCGTGGGGGAAGATTCAGGAGCGCCTGATGGAATACCGACGCTCGGATCGCAGCGCGGCGGCGTACGTTCGCCGAATCACCTCGTTTGCGGTCGAGGTTACGCCCGACAAGGTCGGCCGATTCCTGATTCCCGGATGGCTGCAGGAGGCGGCTTCACTGGAAGGCGATGTGCTCGTAGTGGGCTCGCTGGACCGGATCGAGATCTGGAATCCCGGACTCTTCGATTCGCATCTCGAGGACGGCGCGCCCGACGCCTCCGAGTTCATGCACAAGATCTTCGGATGAGCGGCGCGTGCAGAGGCGAGCGGACGATGATGCCGGCGCCCAGGGCTATCACACGCCGGTGCTGGTGCGGGAAGTGCTCGCGCTTCTCGAACCCGAGCGCGGGGGGCTGTTCCTGGACGGCACCGTGGGAGGCGGAGGACACGCGCGCGCGATGCTGGAGCGGGCTCCCGGGCTCCACCTGGTCGCGGTGGACCGCGATCCGGGCGCGCTCGCGCAAGCGCAACGGACGCTCGAGTCCTTCGGCGACCGGGTTCGCTTCCTTCTCTCCGACTTCCGCAACGCCGCGCGCGCCCCTGAACTGGAGGAGGGCGCCGTGAGCGGGGTGCTGCTCGACCTGGGCGTGAGTTCTCGCCAGCTGGATCGCGACCGGCGGGGGTTCGCCTTCCGCCGCGGGGTTCCGCTGGACATGCGCATGGACGGAAGCGACGCGCGCACCCCGAGCGCGGCCGACGTGCTTAACACGTACGACGAAGGGCGCCTCGCGCGCGTCTTTCGGGAGCTGGGCGAACACCGCGGGGCGCACAGGCTGGCCCGCCGGATCGTGCGCCGGCGGAGGACGCGGCCTTTCGCCGTAAGCGACGACCTGGTGGGTGCGCTGCGCGCCACGATGCGACGATCGCCGGCACCAAGGGACAAGGCGCGTGTCTTCCAGGCGTTGCGCATGGAAGTGAACGACGAGCGGGGAGCGCTGCGGGAGGGCCTCGACACCCTGCGCCACACCCTGGCCGCGGGCGGAAGAATGGCGGTGATCTCCTATCACTCGATCGAGGATCGCGAAGTCAAGAACCGGTTTCGGGATTGGAGCCGCGACTGCACCTGTCCCCCCGCGTTGCCGGTATGCGTCTGCGCCGGCCGGGCCGCGGGAGCGACGCTCGTACGCCGTCCGGTGCGGCCCGCGCCCGAGGAAATCGCGGCGAATCCGCGTGCCCGCAGTGCGCGGCTGCGCGCGTGGAGGAAGGCATCGTGAGACGGATGAGCGACTCGAAGCGGGTGGCGATCGCGTTGGGGGCCCTGCTGGTCTCCCTCAGCGTGGTCACATGGCGCCAGATGCGAACCCTGGAGGTGCTGGAGGAGCTGCACGACCTGGGTCAGGAGATCGAGGTGGTGTCGGCGATCAGAAAGGACCTGCTGGGGGAGATCCAGTACCTGGAAAGCCGGGGCCGCGTGGTCCCGGAGGCCCGCGAGCGCCTGGGCATGCACAATCCGGCCGCCGATGAAATCGTCTACCTGTCGGGAGTGAACCCATGAGACTTCCGCGAAGATTGCACTGGCCGCGCCGGCTGATCCTCATTGCCTGGCTGGTAACGGCGGGAGCCGTCGTCGGGCGGGCGGCCATGCTGCAGGTGGAGAACACAGTATGGCGCGAGCGGTCCGCCGAGCAGCACCGGATGTCCCGTCCGGTTCCGTCGATCCGCGGTTCCATCCTCGACCGGGACGGCGTGCTGCTGGCCCAGAGCCGGGAGGTGGTCGAAGTGGGTCTGGCGCCGCGCGAGCTCAGACGCGACGAGAACGGCTTCGCGGCCGAGGCGGCGGCCGCGCTCCAGTCCGTTCTGGGCCTGTCGCCCTCCGAGGCGCGGCGGCGCACGAGTTCCGATGACGCGTGGGTCGTTATTCCGGGTCGCTATCCGACCACCGTGCGCGCCGGACTGGAGGACATCCGGGGCGTATACATGGGGCGCGGGTACGAGCGCTTTCGGCCGCACGGAGACCTGGTGGCGGGGCTACTGGGCACCATCCTGGAGGAGAGGGGCGCGGGGGGCATTGAGGAGTCCTACGACCAGGTCCTTACCGGCCGGCCCGGCGAGGAGATGACGCTTCGGGACGCGCGCGGCGTCGAACTCCCGGGTCGGGCGGTGCCGGTGAAGCCGCCCGTGCCCGGCGGAAACGTTTCGCTCACCATCGACGTGGATCTGCAGGAAATCGCACGCGAGGAGCTCCAGGAAGCCATCGAAATGACCGGGTCCAAGGGAGGGGACATCCTGGTCACGGATCCGGCTACCGGCGAGATCCTTGCGGTGGTCTCGATCCGGGACGGCGACGCGGCCGGTCTCGCGGCGATCAACACCGCCAACGAACCCGGGTCGACGCTCAAGCCCTTCACGGTCGCGGGGATTCTCTCCAATGGGGTGGGAACGCTGGACGACCTCGTCGACATCGGCAACGGCACCTGGCACGTCGCCGGGCGCACCCTGCACGACGTGTACCCCAAGGCCAGCATCCTGACCCTGGCGGACGCGCTGCGGGTATCGTCCAACGTGGGGGTCGCCAAGATGGCCGAGCGCCTGTCCCATCGCCAGCAGTACGAAATGTTGCGCGACTTCGGCTTCGGCATGCCCACCGGGCTGGGGATCCCCGGCGAAACCTCGGGCACCCTGCGCAAGCCGGAGGATTGGTCCGGGCAGTCGCCCGCCTCCCTGGCCATCGGATACGAAATCTCGGTAAGCCCGCTGCAGCTCGCGATGGCATATGGCGCGCTGGCCAACGGCGGCCGGCTGATGGCGCCGAAGCTGGTCCGCGAAGTCCGGGCCGTGGACGGCTCGCTGATCGAACGTCGCGAACCGCGCCTGATTCGGCAGGTGATCGACGGCGGGTTGGCGCATGACATCAGCCGGGTGCTGGTCGAGGTTACCGAATCGGGCACCGGAAGGCGGGCGCGCCTGACGTCCTTCGCAGTGGCGGGCAAGAGCGGCACGAGCCGCGCGTATCGCGCGGATGGCGGCTATGCCCGGGGCGAGTATTTCGCCACTTTCGTCGGCTTCTTCCCGGCGGAGGATCCGCAATTGCTGGCGTATGTGAAGCTGAACGGCCCCGAGGGCGTCTACTACGGCGGAGCCACGGCCGCTCCGGTCATCCGCGCCACCATGGAAGCCATCCTGGCCGCCCAGCAGCCGCCCGTGGACCGGCGGGTGCTCGCCCACGCCGCGCGCCGCCCCGCGCCCCAGAACCCCGTGATTCGCTTCGCGGCCGCGGAGACCCCGGGCTCCGGCGCCGAGCCTGCGCGCTGGGCGGGCGGGGAGGGGACCGAGGTGGTGGTGCCGGACGTCAGTGGCCTGTCGGCCCGCTCCGCGGTGCGCCGGCTGCACACCGCCGGGCTGCGCGTGGTCTGGGACGCGCCCGGACCCGTGCTCGGTACATGGCCCACCGCGGGCACGTTGCTCATGCAGGGCGACACCGTGTCGATCGATGTCGGGAGAATCGAACGTGGACAAAGCCCCTAGCTTTCCGCTCGCTCGCGTCGTCGAGCGGCTAGCGGCCGCCGGCGCGCTCGCTCCCGGGGCGGATGTCCCGGGGGAAGTCGGGGTGCGCGGGGTGAGCCACGATTCACGGCGGGTCGGCGAGGGCGACCTCTTCGTCGCGTGGCGGGGCGCGGAGCACGACGGCCACGACTTCGTCGGGCAGGCGGTGAGGCGGGGGGCGGTGGCCGCGCTGGTGGAGACGCCGCTGCCCGGCGTGCCCGTGCCCCAGGTGGTGGTGCTCAACGGCCGCCTGGCGGGCGCGCTCGCCGCCGACGAGTTCTTCGGCAATCCGTGCCGGGACCTCTTCGTCTACGCGGTCACGGGGACCAACGGCAAGACTACGACCACGCTGCTGGCGCGTCATCTGCTGAGGGCCGGCGGACCTTCGGCCGCGATCGGGACGCTGGGCCTCGTGGACGCCGGCGGGGAAGTGCGCCCGAGCACGGCGGGTCTCACAACGCCGGGACCGGTGCAACTCTCCGCGTGGATCCGTTCGCTCGCGGATGAGGGGGTTCGCCATGTCGGGCTGGAGGCATCTTCCCACGCCCTCGACCAGCGCCGTCTCGACGGAGTTCAACTCGACGCCGTCGCGTACACGAACCTGTCACGCGACCATCTCGACTACCACCCCGACATGGATGGCTACCGGGCCGCCAAGGCGCGCGCGATCGAGCTGGTGGTGCCGGAGGGCACCGTGGTCGTGAACGCGGACGAACCCGCCTGGATTCGACTTGAGAGCGGCTCGCGAAACCGGCTGTCCTACGGCGTGGACTCCGATGCCGCCCTGACCGCCACCTCCCTTGAACTCGGGCCTGCGGGCACGCGTTTCGAACTGACCTGGGAGGGGAGCGCCCTGCCGGTGTCGATGCCGCTGCTGGGTCGCTTCAACGTGGAGAACGCCCTGGCGGCGGCGGGCATTGCCCTGGCCGCCGGCCGCCGCGTGGACGAGGTCGTCGACGGGCTCGGCAGCGCGCCCGCGGTCCCGGGACGCATGGAACTCGTCGCCAGCCGCCCGTGCCCGGTGGTCATCGACTACGCGCACACCCCCGACGCGCTGGTCTGCCTCCTCGACACCCTGCGGCACCTCACCGGCGGCCGGCTGATCGTTCTCTTCGGGGCGGGAGGGGATCGCGATGCCGCCAAGCGGCCCCTGATGGGCAGGGCGGTGGCGGAGAGGGCGGATCTGGCCATCGTCACCTCGGACAACCCTCGCACCGAGGACCCGGAAGCGATCATCGACCAGGTGGTCGCGGGGATGGCCGGGGCCGAGTACGAGCGGGATTCGGACCGCCGCGCCGCCATCGAGCGGGCGCTCGACCTGGCCGCGCCCGGGGACCTGGTGGTCCTCGCGGGCAAGGGACACGAGACCTGCCAGGTCATCGGCAGCGAGGAACTGCCCTTCGACGAGCGCCGGATCGTGCTCGCTCACCTCGCCGGTGGAGGGATGAGCGCATGACCGTGTTCGGCTGGACGCACCAGCGCGTGCAGGCGGCGCTCTCGCTGCGGGATGTGCGGGCGTCTGCCGGAACCACGTTCGCGGGCGTCTCCACCGATACGCGCGCCCTGGCCGGGGGCGAACTCTTCGTGGCCATCGCGGGAGAGAACTTCGATGGACACGACTTTGTGGCCGATGCGGTCTCGTCGGGCGCGGCCGGGCTGGTGGTCTCGCGGGCGGTCACCCTCGATGCCCCGGTTCCGGTGTACCGTGTGCCCGACACCCTGGTCGCGCTCGGACGACTGGCCCGCTATCGCCGCCGTCGCCACGCGGCCCAGGTCGTCGCCATCACCGGATCCTCCGGCAAGACCACGACCAAGGAATTCCTCCGGGGAGCCCTCCAGCGCAGCTATCGGGTGCACGCCAATCCCGGCAACCTCAACAACCGCATCGGGCTTCCCCTGACGATTCTGGACGCCCCGGATGCGGCGGAGGTGCTCGTGCTGGAGATGGGCACCAACGAGCCGGGCGAGATCGAGACCCTCACCGCCATCGCGGAGCCCGACATCGCGTCGGTGACGACCGTCTCCGACGCCCACCTGGAGAAGCTCGGCTCGCTGGAGGGGGTGTTTCGCGAGAAGCTGGCGCTGGTCGCCGGGTTGAACCGGCGCGGCGCGGTGGTGGTGGGCGACCAGCCGCCAGCCCTCCCCGCACGGGCTCGCGAGCTTCATCCCAACGTGCGCGTCGCCGGGTGGTCTGCCTCCGCCGACGCCAACCTGAGACCCCAGAATCCGCATCCGGACCCCGAGGGGCGCTACTTCTTCGACTGGCGCAATCAGCGCGTTCACCTCCAGGTGCCGGGGCGGCACGCGGTCTACGACGCGCTCATCGCGCTTGCGATCTCCGACCTGCTGCAGGCGCCCCACGGGCCGGCCGTGCGCGGGCTCGAGCGATACAGGCCGCAGGGCATGCGGGGCGAACAGCTGCATGCGGGTGATCTCACCCTCCTGCTCGACTGCTACAACGCCAACCCGCAAAGCGTCCGCGCCGCCCTCGACCTGCTTGGGCTGATTCCGTCCGCCGGGCGCAGGGTCGCGGTACTGGGGAGCATGCTCGAGCTGGGCGACCGGAGCGCGGCGCTGCACGACGAGCTCCTGAGCGAAGCCCTGTCCCGGGCGGTGGACGTGGTGCTGGCGTTGGGCGAGTTCGCGGCCGCCGCCGAGCGTCTGCGCGTGACGGGGCGGCAGGGCAGGGAGACGGCGCTCATCGCCAGCACGGACGCGGCCGGGGGGTATGCGCTGCTTCGCGAGTACCTGCAGGGCAACGAGTTGATCCTCCTCAAGGGATCCCGCGGCGTTGCGCTGGAGCGTCTGGTCCCGCTCATCGAGGCCGACTTCGGACCAGCGGTTCGCAACGGGGCGAGGTGAACCATGCTGTACCATCTCCTGCCCCGATTCACCGATGTGCATATCGGCTTCAACCTGTTCACGTACATCACCTTCCGCACCGCCGGGGCGGTGGTGACCGCGCTGTTGCTCACCTTTCTCCTCGGACCGGCGATGATCCGCTGGCTCACCCGCTTGCGCTTCGGACAGGTCGTGCGCGAGACGGGTCCGGAGAGTCATCGGAAGAAGGCCGGCACGCCGACCATGGGCGGGACGCTGATCATCACCGCCGCGACCGTCTCCACGCTGCTCTGGGCCGAACTCACCAACGTGACGATCCTCGTCGTCCTCGCGACCTTTCTCTGGACCGGGGCGATCGGCTTTCTCGACGACTATCTGAAGGTCGTCAAGAAGACGAGCGCGGGGCTGGCGGGGCGCTACAAGATGATCGGGCAATGGGTTCTGGGGCTGGCCCTGGGGCTGTTCCTGCTGCTCTACCCGGTGTGGCCCGTTCCGGCGACCTGGACCGGCGTCCCGTTCTTCGCCGAGGTGGTGGCGGTCTTCTTCCCGCCGGTGTACGTGCTGTTCGTGGCGACGGTCGTGTCCGGCACCTCGAACGCGGTGAACCTGACGGACGGGCTCGACGGCCTGGCCGCGGGGCTGTGCGGGATCGCCGCCGCCACCTTCGGCATTTTCGCCTACCTGATCGGGCGCGTGGACACCTCCGCGTACCTGGGCGTCCTCTACCTGCCCGGGGTGGGGGAGCTGACGGTGTTCGCCGGCGCCCTGGCCGGGGCGGCGATCGGGTTCCTCTGGTTCAACGCGCATCCCGCGCAGGTGATCATGGGGGACACGGGTTCCCTGTCCCTGGGAGGCGCCATCGGCGTCATGGCCATCCTCCTCAAGTCCGAGTTCCTGCTGGTCATCGTGGGCGGGGTATTCGTGGCGGAGGCGCTCTCGGTCATCGCGCAGGTGGGGTACTTCAAGTTCACGGCACGGCGTTACGGCGAGGGGCGGAGGATCTTTCTCATGGCCCCCATCCACCACCACTTCGAGAAGCTCGGATGGCCGGAAAGCAAGGTCGTCACGCGCTTCTGGATCGTCGGCGTGCTCTGCGCGATGGTCGCCCTGAGCACCCTCAAGATCCGATAGATGACGATGGATTCTACGCAGATTACGCATTTTACGCATTCCGGCACGGCGGAATCTCATGGCGGCACTGAGCGGGCAGCGCATCGCGATCGTCGGCCTCGGAGCGAGCGGCCGGGCCGCCGCCCGGCTGGCGCTCGGGCACGGCGGGGAAGTGCACGTGTCGGACGATGCCGACACGCCTGCGCTGCGCGCGTACGCAAGGGAACTGGAGGCCATGGGCGCGCGCGTCCGGCTCGGCGGCCACGACACGGACCGCATCGCGGCGTCCGAGCTGGTCGTGGCCAGCCCGGGCATCCCGCCGGCGTCGCGGGTGCTTTCCTGCCTGGCGAGGGCGGGGAAGCGCTGGATCTCCGAGCCCGAGTTCGCGTTTCGCTTCTTCCGCAGCTCGCTGATCGCCGTGACCGGCACGAACGGCAAGACCACCACTTCGGCGCTGGCGGCCCGCATGCTTGAGGCGGCGGGGGTGTCGGTCGGCCTGGGGGGCAACATCGGCGGCGGTCTGGGTCCGCCCGCCTCGGGGCTGGCGCTGCGCGTCCCGGCTCCCGAATGGCTGGTGGTCGAGATGAGCTCGTACCAGCTGGGCGCCATCTCGCGTTTTCGCCCGGACATCGGCGTGGTCACCAACCTGGCGCCCGACCACCTCGACCGCTATCCGAGCCGTGCCGCCTACTACGCCGACAAGGCGCGTCTCTTCGCAAACGCCCGGCGGGACAGCCGCTGGGTGCTCGAGAGCGAAGTGCCGGCCGCCTTGCCTCTGGACGACGAGGTGCCGGGCGCGCGCTACCTCTTCGACGCGGAAGAGTCCGCCCGGCAGCGGTCCGGGGGCCCGGATGGCGCGCCGGCGGCGTACGCGCGCGGCGGCTGGCTGATGTTCGCGACCGGCGGCGGCGAGGAGCGGGTAATGCCGGTCGCGGATGTGCCCCTGGCCGGCCGCGCCGGACTCGCCAACACCATGGCGGCCGGGCTAGCGGCTCGCCTGGCGGGCGCCGGGCCGGAGGCGATCGCCCGGGCGGCGCGGGACTTCCGTCCGCTGCCCCACCGGCTGGAGCGGGTGGTCGAGCGCGACGGCATCCTATGGGTGAACGACTCGAAGGCGACCAACGTGGCCGCCGCCGCCGCCGCGGTCCGGAGTTTCGACCGGCTGATCGTGCTGCTGGCCGGTGGCCAGGACAAGGGAGAGGACCTCGCACCCCTCGCAGACGCCGTCCGAGGGCGGGTCCGCTGCGCGATCGTGTACGGCGACGCCCGCTTTCGCCTCGCGGAGGCGCTGGGGGGAACCGCGTCCCTGGTTCGCGTCGACGCCGACTTCGATGCGGCGGTCGATGCGGCCGCCCGGCGGGCCCGGCCCGGCGACGTCGTCCTGCTCTCTCCAGCCTGCGCGAGCTTCGACCTGTTCTCCGACTACGAGGCGCGAGGGCACCGCTTCGCCGCGCTCGCGCGAGGGGAGGTCTGAGGATGTCCGCCACGGCCGCCCCCGCCTACTCCCCGCCCGCAGTGCACGGCGTCACGCCGCTCGCGGCTACGCGTTTCGGCGGCGGGTGGGAAGGCGCCGCCGTCATGATGCTGACGCTTCTCCTGCTCTCGTTCGGGCTGGTGACCCTCTACAGCGCAAGCTCCTTCCTTGCACAGCGTCAGGGGCTGCCCGACTACCATTTCGTCGTCCGCCAGGCCGTGGGCGCCGGCGCGGGGCTGGTCCTCCTGCTGATCTTCTCGCGGATTCCATACAGCACGTGGCGGTCGCTGGCGTGGCCCATGATGCTGGCGGCCTGGCTGCTGCTGGTCTTCATCGTCCTCCCGGGCACCGAGTCCTTCGCCCCGGAGCGGAACGGGGCGCGCCGCTGGCTTCAGCTGGGTCCGGTGGGCTTCCAGCCGTCAGAGGCGGCCAAACTGGCGGTCCTGGTGTGGACAGCGGTCCTGGCGGTGAAAAAACAGGAGCTGTTCCGAAGCCTCACACGCGGGCTCGGCCCCTTCCTCGTGGTCTGGACCGCCATGCTGGTGCCCGTTCTTCTCGAGCCGGACTTCTCAACGGCGGCTCTGATCGGGATGCTCGGCTGCATCATCGTTTTCGCCGCGGGCGCGCGTCCGGCGCACTTCATCTTCCTCAGCGTGCTCGCCGCGCCGCTCGTGCTGCACCAGTTCGCGACCGATTTCCGCGAGATGCGTCTCGGGGCCTTTCTCAACCCGGAAGCGCACACCTCCGGCGCCGGCTATCAGGTGCATCAGTCGCTGATCGCGATCGGCTCGGGGGGGATCGGGGGCGTCGGGTTCGGGGAGGGGCAGCAGAAGTTCGGCTTCCTTCCCGAGGCGCACAACGACTTCATCTTCGCCCTGATCGGGGAGGAATGGGGTCTGATCGGCGTCGCTCTCCTGGTCTGCGCCTACGTAGCCCTGATCGTGATCGGCTTCCGCATCGCCCGTCGCGCGGCCGATCTGTTCGGGGAGCTGCTGGCGGTCGGCTGCACCAGCCTCATCGCCCTGCACGCGTTCCTCCACATGGGCGTCAACCTGAGTCTGCTGCCGGCGACGGGGCTCCCGCTTCCGCTGATTTCGGACGGGCGTTCCAACCTGATGGTCACCCTGGCCGCGATCGGCATCCTGCTGTCCGTGGCCCGAGGCATCCCTCGGAATCCGAGACCGAGTCATGGTTAGGCGCGAGCCGAGCGTAGTCGTCTTCTCCGGCGGCGGCACCGGGGGGCATTTCTACCCCGCGCTCGCGCTTGCCCGTGAACTCGCGGCGCTGAGACCCGATACCCGTCCCTATTTCATCGGCTCGCGCCGCGGCGTGGAGGCCGGCGTGCTCCCGGAATGCGGCCTCGACTACAAGCTGGTGGAGGTCGAGGGGCTCGACCGCCGGCACCTGTGGAACAACGCCATGGTGATGCAGTCGCTTCTGGGCAGCGTCCTCGAAGTCTTCGAGACCTTCCGGCGATTGCGCCCCGAACTGGTGGTGGTCACCGGCGGATACGCGTGCGCGCCGTCGGGGCTGGCGGCCGCCTGCATGGGCATTCCGCTGGCGCTCCAGGAGCAGAACAGCCTGCCGGGCGTCACCACGCGGCTGCTCAGCCGCCACGCGGCCCAGATCCATCTCGCCTGGCCCGAAGCAAAGCAGGTGATTGCGCGCCGGGCCCGCGACCGGGTGGTGGTGAGCGGGAATCCCGTGCGTTCCCCCGCGGGCATCGGGCGCGGCGAGGCACGCCGTCGCTTCGGCCTGGCGCCGAAGGGGCGGGTCGGTCTCGTTGTGGGAGGCAGCCAGGGCTCCGCGGTGCTCAACCGCCGGATTGCGGAGGCCCTGCTCGATACGCCGGAGCGCCCGGAGGGCTTTCAACTGCTCTGGGCCAGCGGCCCTGCGCACTTCTCCGGGATGTCGCGGGAATTGGCCCGGGCCGGTTCTCCCGACTGGGTGCGGCTGGTGCCGTACATCCACGACATGCCGGGCGCACTCGCCGCGGCGGACCTGGCGGTGAGCCGGGCGGGGGCGATGGCTACCTCGGAGTTCCTCGTCCACGGGCTGCCGGCGATCCTGCTTCCGCTTCCCACCGCGGCCGAGGATCACCAGACCCGCAACGCCAGCGCGCTCGCCGACGCGGGCGTGGCGCTGCACCTCCCCGAGGCCGGAACGGATGCGCGCGCCCTGTGGGCCGCCATGGTGAAGCTCGCGGGCGACGACCACCGCGTGGCGTCGATGGCTCGGGCGGCCCGCGAGCGGGCGCGGCCGGACGCGGCCGCCAACATCGCCGCCGCGCTGACCGAGCTGCTCCCGCGCGGGCCGCGATCCATGACCGTTTCCGGGGAGGCCGCATGAGCGCCCGGGGTCTGCGCGACCGCGCCCGCGAGGGCACGGTGCACTTCATGGGCATCGGCGGCGCGGGAATGTGCGCGCTGGCCGAGCTCTTCCACCGCTCCGGCTACCGGGTGACCGGCTGCGACCTGCGACGCGACCTGAGCGCGCGGTCGCTCGAAGCGCTGGGCATCCCCGTCGCCACCGGCCACGCGCCCGATCACCTGGATGGCGTCTCCGCGGTCGTGGTCTCCTCCGCCATCAGCCCGTCCAACCCGGAGGTGCGCGCGGCGCGCGAGCGGGGCATCCCGGTGGTCAAGCGGGCGGAGGCGCTCGGGCAGTGGGTCAATGCGGGCACGGTCGTGGCGGTGGCCGGGACCCACGGCAAGACCACCACTACCGCGTTCGCCACCGAGATCCTGGCGGCGGCCGGCCGGGACCCCACCGGGCTGGTCGGGGGGCGGGTCGCGGGGTGGGAGGGCAATCTGCGCTACGGGCGCGGCGACCTGTACGTGGTCGAAGCCGACGAGTACGACCGTTCCTTCCACCACATCGCGCCGCGCACGGCCGTGGTCACCAACCTGGAGGCGGATCACCTCGACACCTACGGCGACCTCGCGCATCTGCGCCAGGCGTTCCTCACCTTCGTGGGCGCGGTGCCCGCCGACGGCACGGTATGCGTCTGCGCCGACGACCCCGGGGCCTCGAGACTGCTTGCCGGTCTCGGCGCCCGCACCTGCACCTTTGGCTTCAGTGCGGGCGCGCAGTTGCGGGCGACGCGGGTGCGCACCGGCTCCGGCGGGACCCGCGCGCGCATCCTCGAGGGTGGGCGGGACCGGGGCGACGTGTCGATCCCCATCCCCGGCAGGCACAACCTGCTCAATGCCCTGGGCGCGGCCGCGGCGGCGCGCCGGATGGGCGTCGAGTGGAGCGACATCCGCCGATCGCTGGCGGGCTTCAGCGGGGTGCGCCGCCGCTTCGAGCAGCTCGGCCGCGAGCGCGGGGTGATCGTGGTGGACGACTACGCCCACCATCCCACCGAGATCGCGGCGGCGCTCGCGGCCGCGCGCGGAAGCTTCCCCGGAGCCCGCCTGGTGGCCGTCTTCCAGCCTCACCTGTTTTCGCGTACCCGGGACTTCGCCGGCCAGCTCGGCGGGGCTCTCGCGGCGGCGGACCAGGCCTGGGTTGCCGACGTCTACCCCGCGCGCGAGGCGCCCATCCCCGGCATCACGGGCGAACTCGTGTCCGAGGCGGTAACCGCAGCGGGGGGACGGGACACGCGCTACCACCCGGAAATGACCACGCTCCCCGCTGCCCTGGCCGACAGCCTTCGCGCCGGGGACGTATGCCTGACCCTGGGCGCCGGATCGATCGAGTCCACCGGTCCCGCGCTCCTTCGCTGCCTGGGAGGACACGATGCGTAAGGTGTTTGCGTTGACCGTTCCCCTCTTGCTCGCGGCTGCCACGCTGGCTGCGCTGGGCGACGGTCCCGACATTCTCGCGCGCTTTGCGAGATTCCACGTCTCGACCGTGGAAGTGCGGGGTGCCCGCTATCTCGACCCCGAGGAAATCCGCCAGTGGATTCCGGTCTACGAGGACGAGCGCGGGGGGGCACGGTCTCTCGAAGGGCGGCTGCGCACCCACCGGCTGATTGAAGAGGCCACTGTCCGAACCCTGCCGGGCGACACCGTGGTGATCGTCATCCGGGAGCGCCGGCCGGTCGCCCTGGTGGCGACCCCGGCCCTGAATCCCGTCGATCCCGGGGGGGAGTACATCCCCATCGACCCCGCCCTGCATCGCCTCGACCTGCCGATCCTTCGTCCCATGGAGCCGCAGACCGGCACGCTGACGGTGACGGAACACCAGCAGATCCGGGCCATGGCCGCGGAGGTGCATCGGCTGGGCGAGCTGCATCCCGACTTCGCGCGCTCCGTCTCGGAGATCGCGTGGACCCCGGAGGGCGCCCTGACGGCGCGCTTCTCGGAGACCGCGGCCGTCCTGCATTTCCAACCTCCGCTGAGCGCGCGGCGTCTGCGCGAAGGAATCGCGGCCCTGGCCGACGCTGTCTCGCGAGCCCCGGACCGAACCGTCACCGTGGCCGACCTCCGCTTCCGCGATCAGGTGGTCGTGAGGCACGCGTCCGCGGTTGGGCCGGGCGACGGGAGGCGATGAAGATGGCTTCCCATCTGGTTGCGGGACTGGATATCGGCGCGACGCGCACCACCGCCCTCATCGCGGAGGTGAGAGGGCAGTATCCGGCACACTGGATCGAGGTCCTGGGTGTCGGGCAGGTGTATACCAACGGCGTGCATCGGGATGTCGTGCAGGATGTCGAGGAGATGTCCGAGCGCGTCGCCAAGGCGGTGCGCGAAGCCGAGCTCATGGCGGGCTGCACCGTTTCCGACATCTATGTCGGCATCAGCGGCGACCAGGTGCAGACCTTCCCCTCGAACGGCGTGGTCGCCATCTCCTCAACCGAGGTGTCGGCGGACGACATGGCGCGGCTGCACGTGGTGGCGCGCGCCGTCGCGCTGCCCCACGACCGCGAACTGCTGCACACGGTGCCTCAGAGCTACACGGTCGACGGCAACACGGGGATCCTGCACCCGGTCGGCATGCCGGGCACGCGCCTCGAGTCGGAAGTCTACCTGGTGACGGGCGCCTCGGCGATCGCCAACAACATCCGCAGCGCCGTTTCCCGGGCGGGCTACCGGGTGGAAAAGCTCATCCTGGAGCCCCTGGCCGCCGCCCGCGCCGTGCTGCGGGAAGACGAACGGGAGATCGGCGTCGCGCTTCTGGATCTGGGCGGGGCCACGAGCCAGATGGCGATTTTCGTCGACGGCAGGCCGTACCACACGGACATGCTGCCGACCGGAGGGGTCGCGCTGATCTGGGACCTGGTCCAGCATCTTCACATCCAGCACGAGGAGGCGCGCCGGGTGCTGGAGAAACACGGTTGCGCCCTGGCGGAGCTCGTGGATTCCAGGGACATGGTCGAGATCCCCGGGCCCACGGCGTCGCGACCTCGACGCATCGGCCGGGCGGCGGTCGCGGATGCCCTCGAGAACCGGTTGACGGCAATCGTCGCCTGGTATCAGCGGGAGCTGAATGCGCGGGAGCTGATCGCCCCGCTGGGTACGGGAGTGGTTCTGACCGGCGGAGTCGCCGCCCTCGACGGGATCGGCGAGCTGGTACAGAGGACGCTGGGGACGCCGGTTCGCATCGGCACGCCCGGCGCAGGCGTGAGCGGGTTGGCCGATTCGCTGAACCGCTCTCGCCTCTCCACGGTTGTCGGCGTGGCGCAATACGGAGCCGACCGCTTTGCCAAGACGGGGCAGGGGGCGCTGGCTCATACGCCCGGAATGGTCGGAAGGGTTGGATCCTGGCTCAAGGAATTTTTCTGAGCGGACGGCGGTAGCGGGTGGGGGGCGGGTCCCCTGGCCGGCGCGAGGAACGGGAATGGGAAGACATCCATCCAGAAAGGAAGGGAAAGATGACGATCTTCGACTACGACGAAAGCGCGGCCCCCAGCGCCTGCATGAAGGTGGTCGGCTGCGGCGGAGCCGGCGGCAACGCGGTCAACCGGATGGTCGATGAGAACCTCCAGGGCGTGGAGCTCATCGCCACGAACACGGATGCCCAGGCGCTGCGTCAGTCCAGGGCGTCGATCTGCATCCAGATCGGAAAGAAGCTGACCCGCGGCCTTGGGGCGGGCGCCCGTCCCGAGATCGGACGCCAGGCCATCCACGAGAACGCCGACGAGGTGACCAAGGCGATACAGGGGGCGGACCTGGTCTTCATTACCGCGGGCATGGGCGGCGGGACGGGGACGGGTGCCGCTCCCATCATCGGTCGCTTCGCCAGGGAGATGGGTGCGCTGACCATCGGCATCGTCACCCGGCCCTTCTCGTTCGAGGGCAGGAAGCGCCTCCGGCAGGCCGAGCAGGGCCTCGATGAGCTGCGCAAGGCGGTGGACACGGTGATCGTCGTCCCCAACGACCGCATCATGACGGTGGTCGGCAAGGGAACCAGCTTCCAGGACGCCCTCAAGAAGGCCGACGAAATCCTCCTGCACGCCACACAGGGCATCAGCGACCTCATCCGGGTCGCCGGCGAGGTCAACGTCGACTTCGCGGATGTGCGCACCGTGATGGCCTGCGGCGGCGGGGCGCTCATGGGTTCCGGCTACGGGGAGGGGGAACACAGGGCCGAGGAAGCTGCCCGCAAGGCCATCTCCTCTCCGCTTCTGGGCGACGTATCCCTCAAGGGCGCCCACGGAGTCCTGATCAACATCACCGGCGGAATGGATCTCGCCATTGACGACGTGACCAGGATCTCTAGTATCATTCAGGAGGAGGCCGGCGACGAAGCCGAGATCATCTTCGGCGCGGTCCACGATCCCAAGCTGAACGAGAGCGTGAGGGTCACGGTCATCGGCACGGGGTTCGGCAATGGGTCCGAGGCGCCCCGTGCGCTGCGGTCGGAGATGAAAAGCAACGGTTCTTCGTCCGGATTGGACGGGAGGGCGTCGCCGTTCCCGTCCCCGCGCCCGGCAAGGGCGGCCGCCCTGCAGACGGCGGCGGCCACAGGCAGAAGTACAGCGAGCATGAACATGACTCCCAGTACCCCCAGGCCCGCGCAGCCCCGGAAGCGGAAACGCGTCGTCGTCCGCGGCCCGGTCGATGTCCTCGATCTGCCGACCTTCGTGACGCTTGCCCGGTGAGGTTGTGGAGGGAGCGGATCGGAGCGGATTTCAGGCGCCGGATGGCCATGGCGCCGGGCGCCCTGGAGCCGGGGGCGGGATGAGGCGCATGGCGGGGGATCGCAGGCTCGCGTCGGCTGCGGCCATCGTGTTGGGCGTCCTCGGGTTGGGGGCAGCCGCCTGGCTCGCCCCCGGCAGGTCCGTCACCTACGATGCCGGTACGCTGGCTACCGTCGCGGCCACGCCCCCGGAAGTCGCGGAGCAGGTCAGCCTGCGGCGCGGCCAGACCCTGGGGGCGCTATTCGTCGCCGCCGACCTCCCGGCCGATCAACGGGTCGCCCTGCTGGCCGCCTTCGGGGAGCGAGCCAATCCCCGCCGACTCGTTGCGGGCACCCCGGTACGGTATTGGAGAGACCGCCGGGACGGTGAGCTGACGGCTGTGGAAGTGGGGCTGAGTCCGGATTCGACGGTGTACCTGGACCGCGCCATGAACGGCTGGACATCGCGGATGGTGCGAACTCCGGTCGTGGCCGACACGGTCTTCGTCGACGGAACCATCCGCAACAGTCTCTGGATGGCCGTGATGGGAAACCCGTCTCTCCAGTTCATGCCCTCTGGCGACCGGGCCAGGCTCATGGACGGCCTCGACAAGATCTTCCAGTGGGAGGTGGACTTCCACCGGCAGGTTCAGCCGGGCGATGCCTATCGCGTGGTTCTCGAGCGCGCCGTCCGCCCTGACGGGTCCATGAGAGGCAACGGACGCATCCTGGCGGCGGAGTTCGTCAACCGGGAAACCCCCTTTCGGGCATTCTGGTTCGACGCCTCCGGGGATGGCGAGGGAGCCTACTATGATGCCGGGGGCAGGTCGGTTCAGCGGCAGTTCCTGCTGAAGCCGCTGGAGTACCGCCGCATCTCCTCGCGGGTGCAGAGCGCCCGCTTCCACCCCGTCCTGCGGACATGGCGCGCCCACAACGGCGTCGATTACGCCGCCGACACCGGCGTTCCGGTCATGGCGACCGCCAACGGGGTCGTCACCCACCGTGGCTGGAGCGGCAGCTACGGCAACCTCGTGGAGATCCGGCACGGCAACGGCTTCGTGACCCGCTACGCCCATCTGAGCGGCTTCGGCTCCGGCGTGGCAGCCGGGGCTCGGGTGAGCCAGGGGCAGACCATCGGCTTCGTAGGCATGACAGGGATGGCGACCGGACCGCATCTGCACTACGAGCTGCGGCGGAACGGCCGGGTCGAGGATCCCCTCGACATCCGCATCCCTCCCGGCGAGGCGATTTCGGAAGCCATGTGGTCCCGGTGGGAGGAGCGGCTCGCGCAAGGACGAGCGCTTCTCGCCAGCCCCGCGTTCGTGCCGCGCCAGGGCATGCCGGGCGCCTCGGTCGTCGCCGAAGCAGCCGAGGGCGGGGTCGAGCCCCAGGACGAGCAGTGATCCCGTCCGGCGCATACGCCGGGTCGAAAGAGTGAGCCTGTTTTCCTGGATCGCGCTGCCCCTTCTGCTGGTGGCGGCATGCGGGTTTTCCTTCTGGGTCTACCATCGCCGGGAACTGCCGGTGGCGGGTCGCCGGTTGCTGGCCCTGGGAAGGGCGCTGGCGATCTTCCTCGTGCTGCTGCTCATCTGGAATCCCCGCCTGCCGGCTGGCGCGGGTGACGGCATCGGCCAGGGCGCCGTCGTGCTGCTGGACGGCTCCCTGAGCATGTCGGCCGGCCCTCCCGGCGGGGAGACGGCGTGGTCGGACGCGGTTCGCGAAGCGCGGCGCCTCGCGGGCGGTGGAGGCCGGATCCTGGTCTTCGGGAATGCCGTGGCGGCGAGCGCCGGCGACCAGCTGGAGGGGAGCGCGCCCACGGCCACCTCCTCCCGGCTCCTCCCGGCCCTGCGCGCCGCGGCCGAGTCGGGCGCACGCGCGGTCACGGTGGTGAGCGACGGGCGCCTGACGGATGCCGACTTCGGAAGTCTGCCGGTCGTGCCCGGGCTGCAGGCGCGGCTGGAGGTGGTGGACCCGGCGGTGACGAATGCCGGGGTCGCCGACTTCGCCACACCCGCGCGTGCCGAACGGGGGACGCCCTTTGCCGCCGAGGTCAGGGTGTTCGGCGAGGCCGCGCCCGGGACCGCGGCCCGCATCGAAGTGCGCGAGGAAGAGCGCCTGGTCGCCTCGGTTCCGGTGGAGATCCCCCCGCCCGGCGAGGTCGCCCGCACGCCGGTGGACCTCCCCGCCCCCTCGACCGAGGGGCTGGTGCGCTACACCGCCGCCGTCGTTGTCGACGAAGACGGGTTTGCCGACGACGACCGGCGCGTGCGCTATGTGCGCGTGGCGCCCCCGCAGGCCGGGCTGGTCCTGCTCTCCCTGCGTCCGGACTGGGAACCCCGCTACCTGCTCCCCGTGCTGGAGGACGTGACCGGGCTGCCGGCGCGCGGCTACCTCGGCGTAACGGGGTCGCGCTACCTGCCGATCGGCCGCGGCGAGGAGGTCGCGGACGAGGTCACCGAGGCTGAACTCGCCACGATGCTCGCAGGAGCCGACATCGTGGTGCTGCACGGCGTCGGCGCGACCGCTCCCGGGTGGGTGCGGGACGCCGCCCGGAGCGCACCGCGCCTGCTCATCTTCCCGGCCGACCGGGCGGGGGCGTCGCTGGGCGGGGTGGCGGTGGCGGGAGATGTCGAGGGGGAGTGGTACGTCTCCGCCGACCTGCCGGCCTCGCCGCTGGCGGGGCAGTTCGCCGGCCTCGACCTGCGGGCCCTGCCGCCCCTCACCGCCCTCCACCCCGCCACGGCACCCTCCGGAGCGGTCGCGCTCCAGGTGCACCTCGGCGGACGCGGCACCGGGGAGGCCGCCCTCGTCCTGATCGCCGAGGAGGGCAGACGCGTGGGCGTCGGCCTGGCCGAGGGCTACTGGCGCTGGGCTGCCCGCGAAGGAACGCCGCGCCGCGCCTACCGGTCGCTGTGGGCCGGAGTGGCGAACTGGCTGTTCGCCGGAGAGCGGCTTTGTGCCGGCCGGGCGTGGTGGGCGGGAGGGGGGACCTGGCTGTTCGCGGGAGGGCGGCTGGCGCCCGCCGGTCCGCCCGGTCCGGCGGAGCCGGTGATCGCGCGCGGGAGCCCGGTGCACTGGCAGGCCCCCGGAATGGCCGGACAGAGCCTC